>ENA-UZWR01006603-UZWR01006603.1-metagenome-genome-assembly--contig:-Day-1-25m-contig-6603_pt1 | contig 15040 bp, 10 predicted proteins | sample MGYA00260337_ERZ794897 | MGnify/ENA metagenome assembly ERZ794897 | reverse complement strand
GTAATATTAGAATTTGCTCCAGCAACTGTTGCTATGTTATTTGTTGGAGATATTTGACCAGCAACAGTATTTACATTTGTTTGATTTGATCCAGTTAATGCAAGTTGTCTCCATGTAGTGTTAGTCAAATCGTAGACTTTCATTACATCATCATTTGTCGAAAAATATAATGCTCCATCTATAAGAGCGTTGCCGTCATTATCAACTGATGGATCGCTAGATTTAGCTCCTAGAAATCTATCATCAAAAGTATCTAACGCTGCCTCGGCTGCTGTCTTAGCCGTCTCTGCAGCTGTCTTAGCTGTCTCAGCTGCCGTCTTAGCTGTAGTTGCCTCTGTAGCTTTAGTCGTTGCAGTAGATGCCGAAGAGGCTGCTGCTGTAGCAGAGCTTGCAGATGCCGTTGCAGATGATGCTGAGGCTGTTGCTGAGCTTGCTGCATTAGTAGCCGATGTAGTTGCGGATGCTGCATCAACTAATAAATCCCATTTTGCACTATCGGTATTTGTAGTTAAAGGTTGTGAACCAGAAGAAGTATGACCAACATTAGCCATGAAAATATTATTCGTACTGGTATCTTTAACAATATCTCTTTGAGCATAAACTTGAGCTGCAGACCAATTTCCTTTATTAGATCCAATCGTTGTAGTGACATTAAGATTTCCAGCTGTATCAAATCCTAAAATTTTTCCAGCTCTATCTGTAGATCCAACTGTAAATTCAGAAGAATTAAAAGCATTAGTTCTTGAAAATTTAACAGATCTATCTAGCTCTTCTTGAGCCTCTTGAATTTGTAAAGTTAATTTATCAATAGCTGCCTCATGCGTCTCAGCTGGGAAAGCGTCATTTTCGATATAATCAACTTCTTGTGTTAAGTTAGTATTTCTTAATAATACTACTGTCACACCCGATAAAGGAGCCGTGCTAAATATTACATTTCCACCCGCAGCTCCGTTGTCTGTAATTGAATAATGGCTGCCTAAAGCCTTAACAGTTTCAGTTCCAATTGATGATCTTTCTATTACAGTTAATTCAGCTGTACTGTGAATAGGAAATTGATAAGCAAACGATGTTGCTGAGCCGTCTCCATTATATGAATTTTTTGTATTTAAACTTGATACAGTCAATTTTACTCTCCGATTATGTTATGTGAAAATAATGTAGGCTTTATATTCCTACTATATTTTTCGTATTAAATTAATTTGTCAATTCTGTCTATTGTTATTTTAAGGAGACCACCAATATTCTTGACCCGTTCTACTCCTTAATCTATTAACATTTCTCCTAGTATCTGCTGCATAATTAGGGTTTAAGAGCTTTTCTAGCGTATCAAATATAATCCTTTCAATAACTAGCCTTGTGTACCAAAGGTTAGATCCTGGCATATATCTTTGGATAAATGCCGCAAGCTCCTTACCAGCATTAGTCTTTTCGCCACTTGCAAGCTGTGAAACATTGCCAACTGTCAATCCAATTATATCAGATAAAAAGGATGCTACTGGTCCCATAGCTGTTTTTTGTAAAGATCCACCATATCTATTAGTGTCTTGAAATAAAAAATCTCCAAATATACCTAATCCACCACCATATATAGCAGCATTTAACCAATATCTAACACCCATTTTTTCTGGTGGAGTTGGTTTTTTACCAGCTGCAATTTGTTTTAATTCATAAGCAAAAGCTCCCATAACAGTTCCACCCATAATCATTGGTACTAAATATGCTGCCTTTCCTTTAAAGCCTACTTGTTGCAAACCTCTAGCCAAATGCGTCATGCCTAAAGTAATTGCAAAATTTTTATACATTAAACCAGAATTAATTATTTCTCCTTTAAGCGTTCCTGGTCTAGCATTTCCAGCTAAAGTAATTCTTCCTTTTGCAGATGATGTTGGTACAGCAAAGTTTGTTTCATTTGTTAGCCAAGTCATTAATCTTGTTGTTAAAAATTCTCTTGTAGCCTCGTCTAAATCTGCTCTAGCATGAATATCGTCTGGTCTTAAATAAGTCATACCTTTACCAGCAAAAGATGGATCATCTATACCAGCATCATATAATTTTGTTGTTCTAATAGTGTCCCATCCTTTTTCATCAATACCATATTTCTTAAATTGACTTTGTAAATTTTTATGTAATTTATTAAATGGTAATTTTACATTGTCCGCAAGCTCTCCCAACGCCATCATTTGAAACGCCCATTTATTAGATTGTGTGGAATGCGATAATCCAGATGCTCTTAATACAAAATCAGAAACTCTTTTAGACCACATGGGAGCATCTACTTCCATTAAATATCTATTCATAACTGCAGATACACTACTCCACATCTCCGCTCCTAATTGCATTCTAACTGCTAATTTCATCAATTTTTTATTTGTTTTAACCCCCTCGGCTAAAAATTTTACAGATTGCATATTAGCTTTAGTTGCTTTTAATCCATTAAATTTTGCTGTTTGTCTCATCCAATGTTGATCGGTAATTGTCATAATCGCAGCTCCTCCTAGTTGTGAGCTAGTTAGGAGTTGTCTTAAAGCTGCAAAAGTATTTCCAAAAAAACCATCAACGGGTCTGTTTAAATGACCCTTATGGTAAGCTAATAAATTTTCAGTATTTTCTAAAATAGCATTAGTTCTATCTTGTTCAGTTCTATAAATTTTAACTTGATCCTTTTTAATTCCTCTTAATTTACTATCTTTAATAATAGTTTTTTTTCTTTTAAATAATCCTTTAGCCTCGTTAGCTGCGTCTATAGCTGATTGTTTTTTTATCATGCCAGTAGCCCAGATATGAATAGCGTCTGGGTTTGGTCCAAGTATTTTAAGTGTAGCAATATCCCTAGACATACTGTTTATATGATCTAATATTGTTTTATATGGATCTGCATTACCAAATCTTGTTTGATATTCCATCCAATCATCTGCACTTTTAAATGCCAAAAATCTATGATCTAATCTTCTATTGTGTAGAGCTTTTCCTTTTCTATTAACTCCAGGTTTAAAAGTTGCCATCCCCTCAGTTGAGATGTTTTCGTACACTTCACTTAAAGCCTCACGAATACTTTTATCAGTAAATGGCAAACCAGATTTTTCATCAACCATTTTTTCTATATCTAGTTTTGGTAAAATATAATCAATCCAATCTTCTTTTTGAACAGATCTAACTGATAAGGTGTCGTGCATTTGTGGTAATCCCCAATCTTTTCTTGATAAGATTTTCATACCAAAAGAGTTTGCTCTTAATCTTAAATGCTCAGCTACCTTTCTCCAAGTCTCTGCTAATTCTTGTGCATTAACATTTCCAGTTCTTTCTCCCATTAACTCTCTAACCATTAATTTTTTATTAGCTTTTTGTTTTCTGGATTGTGTTCCTCCCCATCCATATCTATATTGTTCCATAAGGCTAGACATTAAGCTATGAGCTTTCTTTGCCTCATTCACAGCTTGATTTTCAATGTTGGGTTTATAAGACCAGTTGTCTTGAGCCAGGTAAGCTCTATAAGCATTAGCCATATCTACCTCGCCATTTTCATTTTTATAATTTTTAAAATCAAATTCTATTTCATTCATCTTAGCTCGCATTTGTAAAGTGTATCTTAACTTTTCTGCCTCTTCTATTTTCATAGCATCGTACACTTCTTTAGCAGCTCTTTTCTCAGCCTCTGGCTTTGTTAAACTTTTTTTATATTGATAGAAATCCCTTACTTCATCAAAGTTTTTATAAAGTCTTTCTCCATTACTTTCAGAAATTAAACCCTCTTTAATACCATTAATAATACATTGCTTAAAACCACTCATACGCAGTTCTCCAATCTTTTAAACATGGTTGCAGATTTAGCATCTTGTTCAAATATTTCTCTTTGTGTTATCATTAAAGGCACTATATCTCCGTTCTCATCTAACCTGGTCCCAACAACAAACGGCATATCAACATCATTAGTAGTATTCATTCTTGAAAATTCTTTGTCTTTAATTTTATAATAAGCGTTTTTCATATCCGCCTCTACTTTGGCTTGCTCTTTTAATGTTTTGTTATATTCAGCTATTGGCATACTATCTCTTTGGTATGTAATTTTTTTATAAACAGCGTGAGATTTATCTATTATTGGATCTAATTCTTTTAAAGATATTTGTAATTCAAAAGAAAAACCATCTTTAGTTAAAACTTGATTGTGCATCCGTCTATATTCTGTTGGGTTTTTTCTTTGAGTTCTACCAACATCATCTAAGAAATCGTCAATTTCTATAACTTTGTAAGTTTTATTTAATTCATCAAGTAATAGTTTTGCTTGAGTTATTGTATCTACACTTATTCTAGCACCCAACCAATCTGGGATATTTTGTGGCGTTAATTCTTTTTTAACAGCTAATTTTTCCTTGATTTTAGCCTCATCTTTAACTCTTGCCGCTAAATTGCCATCATATTTTGTTGCAATAGCTTGCAAATCTTTTTTAAGAGGCTCAAGTTTTTTTGATAAAGTTTTGTAAATCTCTTTATAATCATTAGATTTTTGATATAATCTTATACCTATGGAATTAAAATCGCCAACAGACTTATTAGCAAGTCCACGAATGAGTGGAGGTTTGCTTTGTGCAGTTGCTAAAACTGTTGATGATAGAGCTGTATCTGTCTCTTGGGATTTTGATACTAAGTCTTGGGTTTTTGCTAAAGGGTTATTAATAGGTACTGTTTTAGCTGCAGCTCCAGCCTCTGCCTCAGCTCTTATGGCTGCAGATGTTCCAGCATCAAACATTTCTCCCTCAGATAATGAGGCTTGATTTCTATAAGTTGCCTCAGTAGGTACATCAAAATTTTTAGCTGCCTCAATATCTTGAGCTAAAGTAGTTTCATTTCTATTAAAATTAGTTTTATTAATGCCTGGAGCATTAGTATCTGTAGATAATTTACTTACATTAAAATCAAGAGAGTTAAGATCTTTTAATGTATCAGCATAAATGCCTTGATTTGTAGCACCCTCTTTTTCAAGTTTATCTTTTCTTGCTACTAATTTTTTTCTAACTTCAAAAAGTTCGTTAGCAGATAATTGAGAAACTGATTTTCCTTGTATCCCCACTCCTAACCCAGCAGTTTTAATTACATAATTTGGATTTCTAACATTTTGATATGCACCAGATTTGGGGTCCAGGCTAATTATTCTTTCAGATCCATCTGTAAGTTTAACTTTAATAGAAGTTTTATTTTTACTTACACTAAGAATAGGAACATTAACTTTATTTCCTTTACCATCAAATATATCAACCAAGTCTCCAGGCTTTACATTTGTTGGTGGTAATAAGTTATCTGTATCAATAGGATTTTTAGGTGGTGGTAAATCTAACTCTGTGCTTTCATTAACAGACTTAACTGCAAGATCTAATCTTTCTCTATGCTCAATTCTACCATTAGCATTGTCTGGGAAAGGATTATCTTTTTGTGGAATTTTATAATTATCTAATTCAACATTTTTAAATTTTGGATTTATTTCTCCTAATTCTTTGTTAAGTTTTTGGAGATCTTCATCTGGTAATTTAAAAAGATGTTTTTTACCAACATCAATACCTTTACCAAATGCTTTAAATACTCCTAAAAGAGCTGGAGATAAAACCGCTGATGCACCAGAAACCATTGCAACATTTTTTAAACCAGTTTCAAAACCAGCATCTTCAAAACCTAATTCTTTTCTATAAGGCTGAGCTTTTAATTGGATCATTGTTTCTGAAACACCACCAATAATTGCCTCCATCCAAGCAACCCTTACAGCAGCTGCACCCAATGTTGCTGGTACTGAATAACCAAAAGATGCTACTACGCCCAATTGCATATATGGATCTTTAAAAGCTGTTAAAGCCATACCACCAAATCCACCAATAATTTTTCCAGATGTTGTTGCTCTTTCATTTACTGAGCTATATTCTTGCCAGGCATCTTTAGCTTTTTTGCTAATAAGTTTTTGCATACTTTCTTGGCTATCATAACCACTCTCAAACAATTTAGTTTTTAACTCTTCATTGTTTGCACTAGCTGATGATACTTGCTCCCAGAAATTAGCCTCTAATTCTGGTAGACTTCTTATATCTTCCATTCCCTCTCCAGTTTGCCAATTAAACTGTTGATCTATTGGGTTTTCAAAATTAGAATTTCCGCTTTCGTGCAATAGCTGCACTACATTTCCATACTCTTCTGTTTTATTACTTAATTCAGATTGTGTCATTTCTGTCATACTAAAGGCTTTACTTACAGCCGCAAAGTTTTCAGATATGTCTGTTCTTGCTCCTTTAGACCAGCTTTCGTCTGTTGGTGGAACAAGAGCTTTATCTTCGTCAAAGAAAATACTCATTATTTCATTCCCGTTAAAATTTCGTCTTTTATGTTGTTAATGTTAATTATAAAATACAGTTCACTATTTGGTGTGCTATCACTACTCATTAAATATTCTGGTTCTCCATTGCCAGTAGGATCTTCTCCCATAGCAATTCTATATTTACCATTACCTATACTTACAAAATATGGAGGATCTTTTTTAAAGATTTCTGCTAAAGTAATTTCATTACCTTTCATAGATCCATCTCCTATGATTGCGTTCTCTCCATTTTTAGATGCTTTAAGCCATAAGGTTTCGTCTTTTTCCATTGCCTCAACAACACTAGAAAATTTGCCATTTTGTAGCCATGATGGAATATGTACTTGATTTCCTCTAGTGTCGTTATCATAACCACCCATACCAGTTAGAGAAAAATTATTTCCTAATATATTGTAATCTGAATTAACTCCACCTGATGCCATAATAAATGCTTTTTCCCAATTGTTAGCATCAAAATCATTTGTTGTTTTTCCACTATCTCTTAACTGTGCCATGTAAATATAATTTGCAGTTTCTACAATGTTATTAAAAGTATCTTCGTTATGTAAAAATGTTGTTTGGTATTTAGCAACCTTAGATAAATAACCCGTATCAGAAGTTTTTATTTTATAGATATTTTTAAGTTCTTCATTTTTAGAAATTAAATAACCCTCAACTGCAAGATTTACATTTGCACTTGGCGCATAATCATTCATTATAGTTAGTCCACCAATAGTAGATAAAAAAGTATTGTCTTTAGACAGTTGTTTAAAAGCTATATCGCTATCAACTCCAAATCCATTAACTAGAGTAGTTGAAAGTCTTATAATATCTTTTGCATTATCTGCAGAATTAAAAGCATCTTTAATTTGTTGCTCTTCATTGGCTGTAAAAAATTTAACTTCTCTATTATAAAAACCAGCTACTGTTTTAGCTTTAGAAACTCTTGTACTAATAGCGGATGAAAATTCTGTAAGATCTCCAGTTTGCAACATTTCTTGAAAACCTATTTCATTAAGAGTAATTATACCTTTATCGTGAGCTGTTTTCATTTGATCTTTATTTAGATCAGTTGTTAGTTTAGCAAGAAACTTTCTAGTAATTTCTAAATTTCTTGCCTCTTTTAACCCAACACCCTTACCATCTCTTAATTGTTTATTTTTATATTCGACTAAAATATTTTCTCTGTTTTCCAATTCAGAAACAGACATTGTGGAAAGCTGAACATATGTGTTAGCATCCTCAGCCATAGTTTTTAATTTTAATAAAGTTGCTTGATCGTTGCCATCTGTAGCAATTTTAACTGCTGTATTATATTCATTACCATCAAATATAATTCCACTTTCTAAAGCACTTTCCATTTTCTTAACATTATCTTTGTTTAAATTGTTGCTGCTAGATTTTGAAGTTTTGAAATGTGTTTTTAGCTTTTGAACATCCTCTATATCTAATCTGTCGTCTTTTTCTGCCATCGCCATAGCTGCTTTTTGATCTGCTACACTAACATTTTTATATCCAAAAAAAGCTATATCTCTCGATATTTTCTTTTTAACATCTCCAATTGTACTACCAAAAATTTCTGTTGATTTTGTATCTAATCTTATTTTTAATTCTTTAGCAGCATTATCTTTTTCAAGTTGAGTTGATCCATATAAAGCCTTTTTACTTAAACTTGTTAAATAATCTAACTCAGTAGATCTTGCTTTTTCTAAAAATAATTTTGTACTATTGCCTTTGATAGTTATTAAATCTTCTGTGCCTTGTTTATTAACCCAATTTTTAAATATTTTTTTAGAAAACAAACCACTAAAATTATGATCGGTGTCTTGTACTTTTTTAATTTCTTTAGCAAAATAAGAAACTGCTTTATCTGGATCATCCATATTACTAGCTTTTAATTTATGAGATGCCAATCCCTCGTTATTTTCATTACCAACCATTATCTCTTTAATTTTTTCTTTTACTTCGGTTTCAGATTTTACTTGTTGGTGTTTTTCATATAAATTTTCTCCAGCTTTCAACATACCTTTCATAGCATTGCCAATAGCTCCAGCCTCAGACATACTTATTCGTCTAGTGTCCATTACATTTGAGGATCTTGCTGTTGGTTCAAGTTGTGATTTATATAATTTTATTGCCATAATTTTCCTAAGTTATAAATGGTGTTGCTGTTGATAATAAACTTGCGCCAGCTGCATAGTATGATGCTTTCTTAGCAACTTTACCTCTCCATCTTGAAAGAGCTGCATCAGCTCTTAATTGTATTGCCTCGTTCTCTTTTGTGTCTCTTGCATTTTCTGCGTTAAATTGCATAATATCTTTATCTGTTTGCAGCTCTAATTCTTGTTCGTATAAAGCAGTTAGTACAGTTCCAGACATATCAGCTCCACCGCCAGCATACGCTACTCTTGTTTTGCCTTGGATCTGTTCAACAGTTTTGTCAAATTTAGGTACAGAGTATTCGTTATGAATACTCATAATTTGTTTCGCCTCTTGATCTTTTATTTTTGCATTACGCTCATCGATCTTAGCCTGGTATTGCATTGCTGTATTTTGTGACTTACCAGCAAATATATCTCCAAAAAAACTCATTTTATAATCCTTGCATATCTAATAAAGTCTGAACCATCGGGACCATATCCAGTCATAGTTCCCTCAGATTTTAGACCTAGCCATCCAGCAAATCGCAATGCCATATCGCAATCAGCTTTCACGCTTGTTTGTAATCTTTTAATGTTTTGTGTTTTTATTATAATATCGGTTCTATTCTTTATATGCTTTGCGCAGAAAATAGGATACTTAAAAATTTCTTTTGTTGCTAAGACCCACCCCTCGGCAACGCCATCCCAAAGTTTAAAAACTCCTCCAGCCGCAATAGGCTTTCCATCAACTAAACCAGTAAAAGACATACCCGCCTCTTGCAAATAATAAGCATACTTCTTATGTTCGGGTCTCAATTCTAAAGCCTCACTATTAAGACCAGCATTTAAGATATAATCAGCGTGTTTGTTTTCAAATGGTACAATTACTGGATTAGACATTTTCTGTTTCCAATCTAGGATATATACCCAGGATAGTCATTGGCAGCGCTTGTGGTTGCTTAACATAAATTAATCCCTCGGTTCCGTGTCCAGCATCAAATTCAATAGATTTATCTCCAGTAAATAATGGCACGGGTAAATCCATACTTGCTCCACTATCTCTAAAGTCAATTGCAGTTAAGTTGTCGTGGCTGGGTCCAACACTAGCTCCAACTGTATTTTGAAATCTTACAGATAAATCATAAACTCTTTTAGTTTTAGTTTGAGTTGTTTCTGTATATCCCTCATCTAATCTCATTGTTTGTAAATCAGAAGAATATAATAAACCTACTTTAGCCTCTTCAATAGATGATGCTAAAGTTATGCTACCCGATGATACAGTTTTTGAATTTTGTACGGATCCCTCTCCGATTATATCTACAACTTCTCCCTCTAAATGTGTTAGTCCAGTTAGTGTTGCAGTTTCTCCACCAGAATAAGATAAGCCACTATCTAAATAATGAAATGCTGTTAGATCTTCATCAAATTCAAATGGAGTAAAAAATTCAACATATCTTTTTGTAGCTCCATTTATATAACGCTCTATAATAACCCATACTTGATCCTCATCTGTATCGCCATCTATACAAGCAACAGTTTCTACTTTTGCATGAGTTAAAATTTTATCTGTTTGTTCCGATGAATGAGCTGAGGTTATATTAACAACAGTATCTCTACCCTCGTCTGTATATAAAGCAATTTGATTATCATCTACTTTAGCAACATAATATTTTGTATTTTCAGCTAAACCAGAAATAGCTGTACCAGAATTTTTGTAAAAAATATGATCGCCAGTTTTAAAACCATGATCAGCTGTAAAAATAAAATTATTATTAATATTTACACCTTGATAAATAAATGAGGCTTGTGAGCTTGGAGCAGAAGTTAAAGAAATTGCTGTGCCGCCAGATGCGTTAGTAGAAGAATTTGCTAATTTAATAGTATTAGCATCAACATTTATTACATAATAAACTTTTGAATTTGATAACCCACCAATTTTATTTGATGCAGCATAATAATAAACTGGATCTCCAGTTGCTAATCCATGAGACGATAAAGTGATTGTATTGTTAGTTGTTGAAACAGTTGTAGAATTTGCAGTAAAAGAAATTTTTTGTTGTTTAATAGTTTTACCTGTATCTGATTTACCACCGAATATATGTCTATGCCAGGCTACAACATTTTCTAATCTGTTATAAGTTAGTCCAGCTAATACTCCGTCAGCTCTTACAGCCCAGACTATTGAATAAGGCTCTTGCTGATAACTCATATCTACTAATCCACTTTCTGAAATATGATCTGCAAGTATAGTTAAATCGGGAGCTGTATAACCATCTGTATCAAAGTTATAAGCTAACTCTCTAATTTTTCTTTTAGCTCTTTGTAAAAAAATTGTGGCATTTCCAATAGACAAAGCATCAACACCAGATGATCCATAGTTAGATTGTTTTCTAATATTAATATTAGTTGGAGTAATAGCATCTTGAGATGCTCCAGAAGATACAGCGTACTCGCCTCCAGTTGTCATTACAATTAAAGTTCTTGTAGCTTTCATCGCCTGGATGGCATTAACTTGATTTGATGCAATTGTATAAACCATAGCATCATCATCGTCAGTTCCTCCCTCCATATTTTCATAATCTCCAGATTTGGAAAAAAACATTGTTTGAGGTTGAGTAGATGTAGCACTAAAAACTAATCTTTGTTCAAAGAAAGATACGCAGCTTGGAAATCCAGTTGTTGTAGAAAAAGCTCCTAACTTCCAATCTTCTTTAGCAACAGTATCAGCAAAATCTTTTTGAGTAGTTGCAGCAACCGATGTGGTAGAATTAAATCCAGTAATTTTAGCAAAACCACTATTAAAACTTATTAATCGATTTACATCTGTTGAAACAAAAGTAGAGCTGCTAGCAGTAATAGTTATATTTCCAGATGTTCCGCTGGGTGTCATAGTTGTTGATGAGGTGTTGCTGTCTAGGTAGGGTCCATCAGTAAATTCAACTTCGGTAAGTGACCAGGAAGTATGACCAGTACGAGATAATTTTCTAACGGAATGGTTCTCATTGCATATGTACATTACATCGGCACTTTGTGCAAATTTTAAATTAAACAATTGAGCTGTAGTATATGGTGTAGAAATTTCGTAAGCAGATCCACCAGATGTTATTTGACCATCATCTTTATAAAAACGAATATAGGTATTACCAAATTCTAAAATATAAGTTTGAGTTGTGGAAAATGTAAATGGGATTAATCTTGTTTTAGCTGAGCTTGTTTTTACTTCTGATACAAAGTATGTGCCTGGTCGTCTAGTTATTGGTCCATGCGGTAATACAACAAAATTTTCAATACGAGATGCTGCTGAAAAATATTTAGCAAAGTCAGTTCTACCTTGCATAGATTTACTCATCTCCCCAGCTGTAAAGCTAGGAATACTTAAAAGTTGTTTTCCCATATTTAATATCTACTGTTTAAAAAATCTTCGGTTAAGATTTGATCTACTTGTCCATTGCTAGGATCAACATTGTATCCCTCGCTAGCGTCTGCGTGTCTAGCCTCAGATAACTTAAATTGATATTTTTCTTGCATTAATTTTGAAACTTGTAGGTTAGCTGTAATAGCATAACCAAGATCTGCTGCTATACCCGCTGATATAGTTTCTCTTAACAATACATCCATTTCGTTTGGATCTGTCACTTGAGATATATAAGTAATTTTTATTGATTGCTCATTACATAAAATTTTTCTACCCTCTACTTTGTGATCTGAATTGTAAGCATCTAAATTTAATAATCTTAAACAATCACTAGGTAAACTAAATTGATATGAAAATCCATAAGCTGGAGTTGCTGCATCTTGAGCTAGTTGTTGTCTTTTAATTAAACAGTTCCAGGGATGAGATCTATAGACAGCATCTCTAACTGTCTCATATCTTTCATTACAAAGTCTAGCATTTTTAGAGTTATCGGTAAGCGCAGTTATACTTGCAGCTCCGAGTTGATTTAATGCTGAATTACAAATTGAAACTACGCTTGCCATAAATTATCCTTTTTTCTTTTTTGGAAAACCAGCTTTCATATTTTTGTATGACTTAGCTGATACTGTACTATTTTTTTTTGATCTTGATGTGCCAGCTTTTTTTCTGGCGTTCATGTTTTTATAAAGGCTCATATATTCCTATTAGTTGATTTGATAGGAGGCGATTGCTCGCCTCCCATTACTTAACTATTGATTACTCATCGCAAGGTATTTGGAACACTTTACTTTCTTCCATCCTTGTTGCGCCCAACGCCATTGAATAATAGACCTGAGTTGCATACGACTTGTCATCTCTTTCAGATATTTTAGCTTTAACATCTGCACCAATCGCTAATTTAACTGCGTCTTGCGTGTAAGCAAAACATAGTCTGTCGTCAGTATTAGTTGCATCAAAAGCTAGTCTGTTAGACATGATAAACTCAAAACCTAAGAACGAATTAATATCGCCTTGAGCAAGAGCTTTAACAGTATTGAAATCAGAATTTTTGATCTCAGTAGTGTTTAACAAGTCTTGGATTTGCTTAGCTCCACAAACGATGTATCTTTTAATGCTAGGATCTACATCGCCAGCGTCAAAGAAATGTTTAGCTGATAGCAATTTTGCTAGAGTTAAACCATCTGTTTGTTGAGTTGTTGCAAATTTAGATGTGCTTGGTAAAGCAGTTGATGTTGCACCAGCTACACCCGTTGATGCTGCTGCATTCATAGCTGCAATTACAATATCATCAATTGATCTGTTCATTGCTGCCGCTGCTGCTTTTGCATACGAGCTAGTTGGATCTACCAACATTCTTACTTTATCTAAGTCATCGACTAAATCAGCCCATTCATAGTCAGCTAAACTTACTCGTCTTCTGCTATGCGGTGTATTAACTTGAGGAGTTGCCCCGTGTCTCGTTGTACGAGCAACAGCTGCGGTCACGCCAATTTGGTCAAAGAACGCATGATTCCCTCTAACAGTTTCAACATCCACAGAACCTCTAAGTTTAGATCCCATTTGTTGAGCTAACATTGAAACATTTGAAGAGTATTGCTCTACAAATGCTGTAGTTATTTGAGTTGACATAATTTATGTCTCCTTTTCATTGTTAGTTGTTTATGTTTAAACGGATGATTATCCTTACGGGTCGCTCCTCGATTTAAGATCTCCTGGATCCTAGTCTATTCCTAGTGGCAACTTGGGTCTTGCGATTATCCAAATATTACTTAGCATTACAAAAAAATAATAATTCTGTAAAGCTAAATTCTATTGCTCTTCTCCGTGCTTTTGTTCAAACAGATTTTTTACTTCTTCAACAGCTGCATCGTGTCCAGGATGCTTACTATCCCAATATGCTGAACCTGGAGCTTGCAAAGCTAATATTTCTTTGTCAATCTGTTTAGGTGTCATATGAGTTGGTCCAGATGATTGAACAATGTTATCTTCTCCCATCTTACCAGCTAAATTAGCAAACGCTTTTATTACTGCTGGATGGTCGCCTAACTTAGTTCCATCTTCAAGATTTGTATTCATAAAACCTTGTGGAAAAACAGACGCTACAACATTATTAGCTTGTTGTAATTTTTGATCGTATGCTTGTCCCCATTCAGTTTTAAGCTCAGTTATAGCTTTTTCTCTTTGTCCAGTAGCTGTACTTTCTGATGCTGCTAACTCAGTAGATCTCATCTCATTATAAAATTTAACCATACCCTCAGCTTGTCCAGGTAATAAACCTAGCTTATGTGCTTGAGTAGAAAAATTTTTTAATGCTGCATCATCTACCTTTTGATCTTCTGGTAAATTGAATTTATATTCTTCTGCAGTTTTTGGTCTGCCTAGTTTTTCATAAACTGCATCCCAATCTTTATCAGTTGCAAATTTGTTAGGTACTGGAATTTTATCAGCTCCTACCATTTTTTGCGCATGAACATAACTTTTTGCAAGACTTTCAATATCATTAATATTTTCTAAAGACTTGTCTGCTCTTACTTCATCGGAAAGACTTGCTTTCCAATCTGTACTTACTGTTTCTGGTGTTGTTGTTGCTGGTTCTCCAGACAGTTGACTTGGTTGTTCAACTGCTACCTCTTGATTTTCGCTAGACATTTTTATTTCTCCTTTTTGTTTAGCATATTATTGATAAACAAGACCGCTGATCTTGCTCCCTCTAAGTATGCGCTTTCGTGACTATCTCCTTTAATGTGAGTAGTCGAATTAAAGCTGCATCTCTTTTTAAGATCATTAAGCACTCGTTCTCCGCTCTCTGATCCAAAAGTCGTTTTGTAATCTAAATTTAATTGTTTAAGATCTTTTTCATTCATTAAGTAGTCCCGCTTTCAGAGCTGGTGCAATCTTACCAGCACTTTCGGCAACTTGTTGAGCTTGCTGCATCTGAGCTTGCTCCATTTGTTGCTGCTGTTTATCTTGCTGGATTTTTTGTACCTCTGCAGCGGATCTCATTACCTTAGCTGGTAATCCTAATACTTCTTGAATATGAGAAACTAAACCATCAATATCAATATAATCAAAAACGGGTGCTATGTTTTGCAATGATCCAAATATTTCCATTCCACGCATAACTGATGAAAGCTCTTGAGTTTTTTGAGCTTT
>ENA-UZWR01006376-UZWR01006376.1-metagenome-genome-assembly--contig:-Day-1-25m-contig-6376_pt1 | contig 15175 bp, 17 predicted proteins | sample MGYA00260337_ERZ794897 | MGnify/ENA metagenome assembly ERZ794897 | reverse complement strand
CTGGAATCATTCAATTGAATGATGACGCTACTTGTACAGGAAACATGATTGTTTCAGGTAACTTAACTGTAAACGGTTCAACAACAACTGTTAGTTCAACTAACACAACTGTTGAAGATCCATTACAAATTTGGGCTACTGGACAGTCTGGTACTCCTGCTTTTGATAGTGGTTGGGTTGTAGAACGTGGATCAAGTGCTAATGTTGGAATGATTTGGGACGAAAGTGCTGATCAATTCGCGGCAATTAACACTTCTGAAGACGGTACTACAGCAGGCAACGTAACTATCACATCATATGCGAATATGAGAGTAGACACACTAACTGGTACAGCAACATCGGCACAATACGCTGACTTGGCTGAGTGCTATGCGGCAGATGCCGAATATGCGCCTGGTACAGTTGTACACTTTGGTGGAAGCCATGAAGTATCACTATGTGATATGGATGCTTGTAAAACAGTCGCAGGTGTTGTTACATCTAATCCTGCTTACTTAATGAACGCTGAAATGGAAGCAGAGCACAAGTGTTCTGTAGCATTAGTTGGTAGAGTTCCTTGTAAAGTTACAGGATCTGTCAAAAAAGGCGACATGATGGTAAGTGACGGAAACGGTGGAGCAAGAGCTGAAGAAGATCCGAAGATGGGCCAAGTAATTGGTAAAGCATTAGAAGATCACGAAGGCGAAGGTACTATTGAAGTAGTTGTTGGCAGAATGTAAGCAAACAATTTACTAAAATACTTAAAGGGCGGCTTAGGTCGCCCTTTTTTATGACCAATAAATACTTGACCAATATGGTTAGGTAATAAGTAAGAGTATGCTAGGAAAGAACAGTGACGAGTATGACGGTGAGTTTTTTATAACATCAGTCAGATACGAAAATAACCAACGTAAAGAAACAAGAGAATGGATACCACGCACGGTATACAATGACACTCATATGGGTGTTGCGGTGTGTATTGGTAACGGGGAATCTAGAAATAAATTTAACATAAATTTATTATCCGGACACCGAGGCGGAGTATTAGGATCTATGGCCGCTCAAACTTACGGCTGTAATGCTTTGTCTAGAGGATTCCAATGTGATTTTTTAATTGCTACAGGAAAAGATCTTACAGAAGAAGTAGCCAATAGCACAGAATATTCAGACATTCCTTATGCCCAAGAAAGAATTGTGTATTCTACAGCACCAAATTGTTTAGCACATCCAGGAAAATTTCATTTAGTTCCATACAATGTACAAATGAATGCTGGAGCAATGGCAGTATACATGGCATGTTTTGATAAACATCGAAGTATATATATGTTAGGCTATGAGGGACAAAAAGGCGGCGAAGGTTATAATGCTAATATGTTTGCTGGCACACCTGGATACATGCCACAGAATCATACAGTATCAAGTGAAAAATGGGAAGCAAACATGTGTCAAATATTTGGAGCATATCCTGATATATCGTTTACCATAGTTGACAATAACGTTAACGGATATCCTGATACTTACAAATGGTATAAAAATGTTCGTTATCTCACATACAGAGAATTTATTCAAGAGTTAGATATAGGCTCTTTTAAACACTAATATAGTGATTAACTAGAGTTTTTAATTTATCATTAATAGCATCAATATTAAGAGTATTAAATAATCCAGGGTGTAATGGCTTTGGAAAATGATCTACATCTACCCAAGAATAACCTACATGTTCGTCATTTAATACAGGGATAAATTCATCTTCAACTATATTAACAAACGTTTCGTATATAAATTTATTTTTTTTATGAGTGAATTTTTCTATTGGTATAGTTTTAACAATATCAGGCAACGAACCTAGTTCTTCTGTTATTTCTCTACACATAGCCTCATAAACAGTTTCGCCTATCTCGACTTTGCCACCTACAAGTGCCCATGTAAATTTATATGTTTTAGTATTTCTTAAAACAAAGAGAAAACGATTAGTTTTTCGAGACCAAAATAAACAACCAACACCAGTTAAAGTACCAGTCTCCATGTTCCCGCTTCGTATTCTCCCTCGTAACTTTTTATCCATTTTGATCCGTCCCATTTATATTGAATTCCGGTTTTACTATTTGTTAGATAATCTGTATTAGTTTTTTTAGTAGAAGCATCGTATACTACTTGCCATTTATTACTTGTATACTGTATAATATCGTTCGCTGAGGCTATCAAATCCTCGTTACTAGCACCCTTCCAAGCATCAGCGCCATCTACATTACCCGTAGCACCTATGTCACTTATAATCAAGTATCTTTGCCCGTCTGCTGAAGCATTTAATCCAGTACCTGGCCCTTTTTTACTAGGATCTACAATAGCATCTATAGGATCTAACGTATTTGTTGGTATAGTATCTGTGTCTACAGTAAACAGTAATATATCTTTGCTAGTTGGGTGTAGTGCTATTGTTCCTATAACTTCAGCACCATCTATTTCTGAAGTTGTAGATACTCGCAACTGACTAGTACCGTTAGCAACAGAGGCTTTGCCTAATGGAGTTAATTTGCCCCAGTTGTTAATAAGACTTTCCCAATCCGGTCTAGGTCCAACAGCACTAGTACTGATAACAGTAGAGGTGCCTGAATTAACAGCATCTGCTGAGTCAATAAGTTGTACTTGCCCGTTTAATAATATAATACCGTACTGATTAGGTGTAATTGATACCCTATTACCGTATAATAATCCCATGTCTAAGTCTTTAATAGTGCCTGAGTTGTCATGTATACCACTTACAACACTTCTAATAACTCCTAATTTTTTAACTTTAGCAGGTAAACTTAACCATATAGGCATACTAAATTGTAATGTAGCAATATCTATTTGATCATCTGTTCCAGACGGTATGCTCCTGCTTGTAAATGTTTGCCCAGTTAATTCAACATAACTTAAACTTGTCCAATCTATGTAATTGTCTGTGCTTTGTATTTCCATATCGGGATTAAATAGTGTTAATATTTGTTCTAATAACTGTAATTTTTGTTCTGTATTAGTTGTCCATATATCAACATTCATGTTAAGTCTATATGGTGTTGGCATAGAACGTTCTATCGTGTATGCTTCACCTTGTTGTTGTGTGTATGCTCCAGTATTTTCATTTATACCTCTAGTTCTAACATGCATTTTGTCGATATGACTAGGCTGTTGCATTCTATCTCTGTCATATTGTAAATCAGATATGTAACAAGTCATAAGAGGTGATGTAGGTATTCCGTTTTCACTATTATGTTTCATAATAGCAGATGCTTGTCTGCTAGAATCACCGTATCTAACTGGAACTTGATAAAGTGTTGTATTGCCGTCTCTATTTTTACCGTATTCTACTTGGTAATGAGAAAACATTCTAACAAATTGTAAAATAAATCTGCGAATTTGTTCATCATAGAAAAAAGTTTTCATTATTGATTTCCTTGTACTACATTAATAAGGTCTTGTACTGTTTTTATGTTACTACCTTCTTCGTCTGAAATTTTTACATTTAAAGTTTCTTCAACTTTTATTATTAATTCGAGAGTATCAAAGCCATCAGCACCTAAATCATCTACAAGATGTGACTCGGGTTTAACATTTTTTACTTCTAAGTATTCAGAAACTATTTTAATTACGCTTTCCATTATTCATCTGCCTCAGGTTCTAGTGCTGAACTTAAACCAGTTTTTCCTGGTTTTGCTACACCTTTGTTGTCTATATATGTTGATGTGTTATTAATAAATGAATCACGTTGTGTTAATCCAGTTCCGTCTAATGTTGTTCGAACATTATCCTCAACTTTAATCCATCTTTTACCATCGTATCTAAATAATCTATTAGGCATGTAATCAAGCCTTAAAACATATTCACCATCTACAGGGCTAGTTGGAAATTGTATTGCTGGTGTAACATGAAACCCGTTAGGTGCTTTACCGTCACCACCTAAATAGCCACCAATCCATCCGTTTCCTACAGGCGAAACAGCAGTATCACTAGTGTTATCATTTGATGAACTTGCTTTAGTACTAGTAGTGTCTGCGGTTTTACTGCTAGGTTTTGCTGGTGTACCGTCTTTATTAGTTGGTACTACATAAAATTTTTCTGTGTCGTAACCTGTTTTAGGAACTTCTGCTTCTGCTTGTGTTATAATAGCATTATTAATTTCTAATTCTTTTTTGTATGTAGAAAGCAAACTTTTTAAACTATTAGAATCGCTATTGTCTCCTAATATATCCCTGTATTCTTGTGAATCTACTATAGGTGTACACTTTACTCGCCATAAGTGAGGATACCAAGTAGGACTGTATCCTTCAGAGGCTCTACTAGCATCTTGTACAACGTAATACCTTCTTAAAGAAGTGCTTAAATCAGTATCTAGTGGATAAAAATCTTTTAAATGAGGTAGTTCTAATACATCACCGCTCATTAATTTTCTTCCTAAGATATCTAGCATATCAGTCATATGAAAGTTAATAAAGAGAGTATCGTTTGCTAAAAATAAACCAAACTGTGTTAGGTCAAAGTCAATGTCTTGAACATTGTATAACCCTCTCATTTGGTATACAGTTTGGTCGTATTTTCGATCCCTATTTTCTAAAAATAATAAATCTTGTATACGATTCTCTGTAATAGTATCATACTTAGGTTGTGTGGCGTCACCACCTGCTTGTTGGAATGTACCTAAGTATTTGTGTATATTAACACCCGTACCGCCTATTGTAAACATTTCTCGGATACGATTGTCGTGGAAACTGTAATCAAACGTTTTATTTTCTTTCCACATTGAGATTCTTGGCATATTTTTTTCCTATTCTACGATAGTATTATTTATCGGTTGACAAATAACATAATGATGTTATAGTAATGTAATAATCACAAAAGCAACAACTTTTTTACTTACTAGACTATATAAGCGTTAAACAGGAGAAACCTTTGGCAAAACGTAAACAACTAAGAAGAGCAACTAGGGTAACAGCGGCTGATAAACTAAAAGAACCTAGGTGGGATGGCTGGGAAGAGTGGGATGGAGCTCAATACCACCGTTTTAAGCAAGGAACTAGTTCCTGGTACTACCATACGTTTAAGCCTGATGAGTTAGTTAAACATACTTACGATTGGATGAAGCAAAATGACTATAGTAAAGAAGAAATTAAGTGTGCTAAAGCCGTTCCAAGTTATGTTATAGGAACAACAACGTCTATAAACTGTCGTATGTTGCTACAAGGAATGCCTAATTATAATAAAAAAGAAGATGATCACTGGCAAACATTGGCAGGAACAATGGGTGTTATTAAGCCAACAGCAGATTGGATTAAAGTTCAAATAGCAGGTGCTATTGAGAAAGGTAAAACTCTTGTAGAAGAAAAAGCAAAAGAAGAAGCAGAAAAAGTCCAAGTATATCAGCCTACAATACAGCAACGATTATACGCCGCGGCTATTAGAATGACAGTTGAGATTGATAACGTTATGGAGTCAGGAGTTGAATTAATTGATGTAGATAACTTTACGCCATTAAAATGGTTAAAGATACATCAATGTAAAGGTAATCATGCTAAAATTATTAAAACTTTTTATGAACCTGGATATAATGAGTTACATGAATTATTAAACCCACCTTCGGCAAAGGAAAAAGCAAAACTAACAGAACAAGAGTTAGATTGGAGAAATCAACTCGATGAAAGTTTTGCTGTTTTTACTAAAGAAGAAATACAAAGCAGGTATAAAGCATTTAAATTAATATGTGATGCTTGTGATATGCTAATGTCCGAAGCAAAACTTACTCGTAAGCCTCGTAAAGTAAAGCCTAAGAGTGCTGAAAAACTAGTAACAAAAATAAAATTTAAACAAACAGATGAGAAACTAGCACTTGTAAGTATTAACCCTGTAGACATTATTAAGGCTAACGAGCTTTGGGTATACAACACAAAAACTAGAAAGTTAGGATATTACATAACTTCTTCAATAGATCCGCTTAAACAAAAACGTGACGGCACAGGATTAGAAGTTAAAGGTACTACACTAATTAGGTATGATGAAAAGCAAAGTGTGTGTAAAACACTAAGAAAACCAGAAGAACAACTTAAAGAGTTTAAAAACTGCGGTAAAATACAACGTAAAAAGTTCTTCGAAAACCTCAAAGTAACAGAAACTAAACTTAACGGACGTATAAATCCCGACACAATCCTATTGCTAACGAGCTAAATACTACTATTAAAGTAGGAACAGAAAATGGCAAACACAGAACTTCAGACCGAAAAGCAAAAACTTATTGATTATGTACGATACAGTTTAGGTGATGGCATGGTAGATGTGGAACTAGATCCACAGCATTATGACATTGCTTTTAGTAAAGCCGCAGATGTATATAGACAACGTAGTTCAAATAGCGTTGAAGAAAGTTATGGCTTTTTAGAACTAGTAGCAGACACACAAGAATACACATTACCTAGCCAAGTTACAGAAGTAAGACAAGTATTTCGTAGAACAATTGGTTCTAGTGACGGTGATGGTGCTAACAGTTTTGAGCCGTTTGAAGCAGGGTATGTTAATACCTACTTAATGCAGGCAGGACGAGTTGGAGGATTAGCAACATACGAATTGTTTTCTCAATATCAAGAATTAACTGCTAGAATGTTTGGCGGACATATTAATTTTACATTTAACCCTGTGAGTAAAAAATTAACAATAGTTAGAAAAGTAAATTCTACGGGCGAAAGTGTATTGCTTTGGTTGTATAACTTTAAACCAGACGTAACACTTTTAAAAGATCACAGAACTAAACCTTGGATATATGATTATACAAAAGCACAATGTAAGTATATGCTAGGTGAAGCAAGAAGCAAGTTTGCCACTATTGCTGGTCCACAAGGTGGAACTACAATGAACGGTGACCAACTAAAGCAAGAAGCAATGGCCGAACTTGAAAAACTTGAGCAAGACCTACAGAACTATGTTGAAGGTAGTTTACCTTTAAGTTTTGTTATAGGATAATCTCAAATCCAAACCACAAAAGAAATAATTTGGCATTTTACTTGTAAAAGTTGTAAAGGATTTTGGTCCATTGCTACAATGGACGAATGGATACCAAAAAAACTATTTTGCCCACATTGTGGTAAAGAATGTGAAAATAAAGAAGAAAATTCTATAGCACCAGATCCAGATATTGTATATATTTCTTAAATCGAATAAAAAACTTGACAATCATCTGCTGAATATAGTATAATACAAGCATGATAAAAATAATGATATGTGTTTTTATGCTTTTCGCAACATCAGTAAAAGCAGAAGTAGTAGAACTAATTGGTGATACGAGTTTTTATGTCACTGTTGAAAAAGGACTTGAAAGCGACCTTAATTATGGATATTTTGGATCAAGTACACCGGTACTTGATGGCTTTATGTCTGTTAATCACTCAGCAACTTGGCAGTTGTTTACCAATGAAGGTGATTTGCAAGAGTTTTCTAGTCAAACATTAGGTGTTAGCAAAGTGTTTGGTGACTCCGGCTTTAGTGGTTATGTTAGTAATACGTTAACAAATACATTTGCTAGAACTGAAACTTGGGTAGGAGTAACATACGCATGGTAGAAAAGATACTTTGGATTTTATTTTTTACTTGCCTTCTCGGATTAAGTAGAATTATCCCACACCCTCCTAACTTTACACCGATACTAGCAGTAGCCGTATTTGTTCCTTTTATTATGAAGAACAATTTACTAGCAATTCCTGTAACATTAGGTGCTATGCTAATAGGCGATTTGTATTGGGGGTTTCATAGTTATATGTTCTGGACATACGGTGCTGTATTGTTAGCAACACAATTACAGTTTAGAAATGTGTTTGGCAATGCCTTATTGGCAAGTATAATATTCTTCTTAATTACAAACTTTAGTGTGTGGTTAAGTGGATATTACGGATTAACACTTACCGGCTTATGGACTTGTTATGTTATGGCTATACCTTTCTTTGGTAATACGTTATTAGGCACATTATTTTACACAGGCGTATTTTGGTTAATACATTTATTAGCATCAAAAAGGTTGACAATGCCTAGGACTTTGTAGTATAATACAAGTATGATTATAGGGATATGTGGGTTAATAGGCAACGGTAAAGGTACAGTTGCTGATTATCTAGTAGAACAACACAACTTTACAAAACTAAGTTTCGCTGACAGATTAAAAGACGGCGTATCAACTCTGTTTGGCTGGGATAGAGCATTGCTTGAGGGCGACACAGTTGAGTCTAGAGAATTTAGAGAAAAAATTGACGAGTATTGGACCGCTGAAACGGGTAAAGAAGTAACACCTAGAACAGTATTACAACTATACGGAACTGAATGTTTACGACGTGGGTTCTTTGATGGCATTTGGGTTAGTTTAGTTAAGCAACAAATACTAGAAAATCCTAATGGAAACTTTGTAATCCCAGATTGTAGATTCTTTAATGAACTTGAAATGGTTAAAGGGCTTAAAGGGTTTACTTGGGAAGTGTGGCGAGAAGAAGAACCTGAGTACTGGAAAGAAGCCGGCAAATTAAATAGAGAACAAAACCCACCCCCAGAAGACAATCCTATATCTAGAGCATATCCTAATGTACATCGTAGTGAATGGCGTTGGGCAGGTTGGGATTTTGACTTTACTATTATGAATCAAGATACAATGAAAACATTATATACTTCTATTGATCAGGTGTTAGATCGCCAGCAATCTTTGACCATCCAAGCCTCCCTAGAGTAACCTCACAGTTTTTACATACTGTTTTAAGGTTGGCTATTCTAGTATTACTTTTATTCCCATCTAAATACCATATTAAAAAAACTTCAGGAAATTTGCTGTGATATCCGCAATGATCACATGTGTTTTGTTTTTGATAACCATGTAATTTAAATCTATTAGGCTTTTTTTGTTGCCGTATACAACTATCACAAAACCTACGATAATAAGTTTTATCTTTTCTTTTATAATTAACCGCCGCTGGAGCGTTACAAGTGATACATATAGGCCTGCCCATACGAGTATTTATACGCTGGTGCCCTTTATAAAGGGCATCTATTTTGACGTTTTTTATCGTTAATCGCTAAATACAATGTATAATAATTTAAACTTTTTAAAGTGAGGAAAAAATAATATGGCACTTATATCACCAGGTATTGACGTTACAATTACAGACGAATCGCAATACGCTCCAACGGCAGTTGGAACGATTCCTCTAATTGTTATCGCAACAGCCCAAGACAAAATAAGTGGTACTAGCACAGGAACAGCGGCAGGTACTACAAAAGCAAACGCGGCAAAAACCTTTTTAATAGGTTCGCAGAGAGAATTAGTAACAACTTATGGAGAGCCTACTTTCCATAAAAATACAAGCGGAACAGCACTACACGGTAGTGAAGTTAACGAATACGGACTTATGGCGGCCTACAGCGTACTAGGTGTTAGCAATAGAGCGTATGTTACAAGAGCAGATGTTGACTTAGGTCAATTATCTACTTCTTCAGGTAGACCTTCAGGGGCACCTGCGGCAGGAACACAATGGTTTGATATTAGTAAAACTTTATTTGGAGCACATGTTTGGAATGCGGCTACACAAAAGTTTACTAACGTAATACCAAAAGTAATTACTGATGCTAATAACATCTCAGGAGGCGCTCCTAAATCTGCTTATGGTTCAATTGGTGACTATGCCATTGATGCTACAAATACTAAGAACCCATTGTTTTATAAAAACAGCGGAAATATTTGGGTACAAACAGGATCACCGGCTTGGCAAACATCACACCCGACTATAACAGGAACATTAAGTAATCCAACTATTGTTGCTGGACACACTATTGTTATTAACGGAACTACAGTTACAGCCTCAGGTACTTCAGCAACACAACTGGCGGCTGATATTTCAGGTGCCGGCGAAGCAGGCGTTTCAGCGGCAGTTGTTAATAACAAATTAGAAATTTATGCTAATGCTACTGCTGATGGCGGAGGCGGTGGCAACACTGGATCAGTATTAATAGCAAATGGTACAGGAACTATCCTCACAGTTACTGGAATAACTGCTGGAAGATATTGGGCTCCAAAATTTGATTTTGCTCCACATACATCAGTTCCAGAATGGAAAACAGCAGATACATACACAAGACCAACAGGGTCTATTTGGATTAAGTCAACAACACCTAACAAAGGTGCTGACTTTAGTCTAAAAACTTATAATGCTAATACTAAACTATTTGAAACAGTTGCGGCTTCAGTTTATGCTAACGATGAATCAGCAAACTATGGTTTAGATAAAGCAGGTGGCGGAATTAATGTAGCGGCTGACTCAATATACGTTAAGCAAGACGTTGAAGATAATGGTAGAGGAAGTTATAAATTCTTCAAGAGAATTGCTAAAGGTGTTACTAGTGTAACAGGTACAGCAAGTCCGGCATTTGAAGGCGCTGAAACATTTACTATTCAAATGTCAAACAAAACAGCAACATTAACATCAGCGGTAACAGTTACTATACCAGGATCTGGAGCAAAAACTGCCGAAGATTTTGTAAGTGGTGTAACAGCGGCAAATATTGCTAACTTGTCAGTTTCGAGAGATACTACAACAAATGCTATTACATTAACACACGACTTAGGTGGTGTTATTGTTCTTAAAGATGCTACTGGAACTCCAGTTGTTGATGCTGGTATTACTGCTTCTTTAACTACAGCAAGAGACGGTAACAACACAGATATAATTGTATCTAATTGGCAAACTTACACTTACTCAGCAAGTACTACACAACCAACAGCAGACCCGGCAGATGGAACTAAATGGTTCAATGCCGCAGTAGGCGATGCAGACATTATGATACATGATGGTGTTAACTGGAAAGGTTATCAAGGTGTAAGTACAGATGCTAGAGGATTTAACTTATCAAATACTTCACCAGATGGTCCTATTGTTTCGGCAACTGAGCCAACACAACAGTCTGATAAAACAGCACTTGTATATGGTGACCTTTGGATAGACAGTTCAGATCCAGATACTTTTAAAATATCTAGATGGGAAAGTGTATCAGGTACAGATAAGTTTGTTGCTATTGATACTACAGACCAAACAACTGAAGATGGTATTTTATTTGCTGACTTTAGGTTCCACGATAGTGCTACAGATGATGTAACAACATCAACTATGACACCAATTAAAACATTATTAACAAGTGACTACAAGGACATTGACGCTCCGAAGGCAACATTGTATCCAAGAGGTATGTTAGCATTTAACTTAAGACGTAGTTCAAACAACGTTAAAGAGTACAAGAAAAATTACTTTAATGCTACTGATTTCCCAGGTGAGACATTACCAACAGAAACAAATGCTTGGGTAACAGTATCAGGAATACAAAATGATGGTGCTCCGTATGTAGGTAGACACGCTCAACGTAATACTATTGTTTCAGCAATGAAATCAGCAGTAACTACATCAGATGAGATACGTGAAGAACAACGTAACTTTAACTTGTTAGTTGCTCCAGGTTATCCAGAACTAATGGCTAACTTAGTAGCACTTAACAATGAAAGACGTAATACAGGTTTTGTTCTTGGAGATGCTCCATTAAGATTAGCACCAAATAGTACTGATATACAAAATTGGGCTAATAACACTAAACTTGCTATTGATAACAATGAAAACGGACTAGTAACAGCAGACACATACTTAGGTGTATTTTATCCAGCGGGTAGAACTACAGACTTAGACGGTAATGGAATTGTTGTACCAGCAACACACATGGCATTGAGAACAATGTTACGTTCAGATGATGCTAGTTTTCCATGGTTTGCTCCAGCAGGCACAAGACGAGGTGGCGTAGACAATGCTACAGCGTTAGGACATATTGATAGTGCTACTGGTGAATTCCAAACAGTTGGTATTAAAGAATCTCTAAGAGATACTTTATATGAGAATAAGATTAATCCAATCTCATTCTTCCCAGGTGTTGGTATACTAAACTTTGGTAACAAAACTAGACATGCTAGTGCTTCAGCGTTAGATAGAATTAACGTAGCAAGACTTGTAGCATACATCAGAGAAAGATTAGGCGAAATTACAAAACCATTTGTATTTGAACCAAATGACAAGTTAACTAGAGACGAACTCAAAGGTGTTGTAGAATCACTAATGAACGATTTAGTTTCTAAAAGAGGTTTATACGATTACTTGGTAGTATGTGATGAAACTAATAACACATCGGCTAGAATAGATAGAAATGAATTATATCTAGACGTTGCTGTTGAACCTGTTAAATCAGTAGAGTTTATTTACATACCTGTTAGAATTCAAAATACAGGTTCTATATCTGGGTAATAATTAACTAAAACATTGAAATAGGGCGATTAAACCGCCCTATTTTTTTGGTCAGTTAATAAGATAAATAATATTGTATTAATAATAAAGGAGACATAATATGTCAGTAAGTTCATTAAATAAGTTTACTGTTCCTATAGCAGGCGGACAAAGTGCTAGTTCACAAGGTCTGTTAATGCCAAAACTAAAATATCGCTTTAGGGTGAGTTTTGAAAACTTTGGGGTAACATCGTCAAGATCAGAACTTACTAAGCAAGTTATGGACATTACACGACCAAGTGTTAACTTCGAGCAAATTCCAGTAGATGTTTATAACTCAAAAATTAACATCATTGGCAAGCACACATGGGATCCAGTATCAGTTAACATCAGAGATGATGTTTCAAGTAACGTATCAAAATTAGTCGGCGAACAAGTTCAAAGACAATTTGACTTTATGGAACAAGCATCTGCTTCTTCTGGTATTGATTATAAGTTCTTAACACGCTTTGAGTTATTAGATGGCGGCAACGGTTCAGCGGCACCTATTACTTTAGAAGAGTGGGAACTATACGGTTGTTACATTGAGAACGTAAACTATAACGATCTAAACTATGCATCTTCAGAGCCAGCAAGTATTACTATGTCAATTAGATTTGACAATGCTGTACAACTACCAGCAGGCAACAACGGAGCAGGCATAGGATCGGCAGTATCTAAGACTAGAAGCCAGACAATTACAGGTTAATTAAATGGCTGATTTTAAAAGTCAGATAGTAGATCCAAAGTTATGGTCGAGTAAGAAGCTCTTGCGTGATTATCAGCACGCCGCTAGAACTTTTAGGGATGGCGATTACAGATTAGCACCAAAACAAAAATTTCTATTTTTTGTAGTGTTTAATTTCTCACCAGATGCTTCAGCAACACTTTCAGACTCTATTAAACGAGAAGCAAGTATGATGGTTAAGTCAGTAGACTTGCCTTCATACACGTTTGATACTCAATTAATGAATGAGTATAATCGTTGGAGAGCAATACAAACAAAAATAAATTACAATCCAGTTCAAATACGACTACATGACGATATGGCAGACATTTCTAAAACGTTATGGTATGCTTATTTAGATTGGCATTATTCTGATCAAAAAGCAGGCCAGCCAACAGCACCAGTATATCGAGATCGAAGCACATACACAGCCTATAATCAAAATTTTAATTTTGGTATGGCAAATCCTGAGGACCAGCCATTTTTTGAAACTATTCAGTTATATAGTATGTACGGAAAAAAACAATTTTCTGAATATACTTTAATTAATCCTATAATCACAAACTTTAGTCACGATAACCATGATCACAGTCAAAGTGATGTGTTAGAAAACACAATGCAAATTCAATACGAAACAGTAAAATATGCTTCAGGTACTATGAGCGGCGGACAACCAAATGCTTTAGAATTTGGACCAAGAGGATTTGGCGATTTACATTATGATAAAGATTACTCCCCAAATGATAATGTTAATAATAGTGAATGGGAAAAAAATGTACAGAGCAAAGTTGACGCTCATAAGAAAAGAAGATACGATCAGTATATGATGGAACAAGATTATGGAATGTACAGCGGTCCTGAAACAGAGAAAAAAGAATATAAAAAAACAACAGATGGTAAAAAGACATACACTGATAACGAAGTTAAAAATGCTAAAAAGAGCAATCAGCAACATGCTTTCCCAGGATCAACTAGACCAAACCCGCATACAGATAATGGAGTATCTCCGGTATCTACAAAAGATAAAACAGAGGGTGTCAAAGATATGCGTGGAAACCCTCACATAGATTAGGAATCAATCATGGCTGAAAATTTATATGCTTCAACTAACGTAAGCCAAACAGTAGATAAAAAATTAGAAACTAGAAAGTTTTTTAACGGGCACTATGTTCAAAGTCTTAACATTAATTCTAGCGAACACCAAGCAGTAAAAAGTTTTTTCTTAGAAAAAACAAATAATGATAATGACTCAGCAAACACATTAACAGATACAATATTTGAGATTGGTGCTATGGAAAATGTTAATGTTATGTCGTTAATTGATAAACTACGTGGAGACACAATAGATGATATTCAATTAACATTAATAACAATGATAAATCAAAATAGAAAACAAACTAGTGTATTAGGATTTACTACAAGTAGAGTACCTAATCCTTCTGTAGTGAGGAATATCGTAGAATGATAGGCAAGGGAGTTGCCCGCGGACGATATACACTTAAAAATCCAGAAAAATACGCAGGCACAAAAAATCCAATTTATCGTTCCAGTTGGGAACATACGTTTATGACATTCTGTGATAACAATCCAGCAGTTATAAATTGGGCCAGCGAATCAGTAAGAATTCCCTATATGAATCCTTTAACAGGAAAACAAAGTTCTTATGTACCTGATTTTTTTGTACAATACCAAGATAAAAACGGAAATAGAAAATCGGAACTAGTTGAAATTAAGCCTAGTAACCAATCTACTATGGAAGGTGCTGGTAGAAGTAGAAATAGACAAATGGCTGTAGTACAAAATATGGCTAAGTGGGAAGCCGCAACACGCTGGTGTAAGCAAAAACGTATAACTTTTAGAGTTGTAACAGAAAACGATTTATACCACCAAGGCAAGAAACGTCGCTAAATACCTTATATTATAAGGCAATCTAAAAATGACAAAAAAATTAGAAGAATTACTTAATATCGCACCTTCAGATGATAGTACAGAAATATTACCTGAAGAAATTGAGCCATCAAAGGCAATTGAAGTAGTTGATAAAGTAGAAAAAGAATTAAAAGAAGTAGATGATATTGAATCCGCTTTAGCAGGTGTTGAGAATTTAACAGCAAATGAT
>ENA-UZWR01008708-UZWR01008708.1-metagenome-genome-assembly--contig:-Day-1-25m-contig-8708_pt1 | contig 15241 bp, 12 predicted proteins | sample MGYA00260337_ERZ794897 | MGnify/ENA metagenome assembly ERZ794897 | reverse complement strand
ATCCCATCAACAGATGCTGTTCGTATCAATCCTGAATCATGGGAAGGTTCTGCTGTCGTCGAAGGAGGTTACAGCATCCTTGTCGAAGAATACACAGCCACTTGGTGCGAGAACTGTGCTCAAATCGATGAAGATTTAGAAATCATAACCGATGACCATGGAAGCCGAATCTCGATGATCTCCTATCATCCAAGTGATGGTATCGACGCATATGAGCCACCAGCCTCGAAACATAGGCTCGACCGATTGAGAATTCAACACCCGAACCTGCTTGCTACGCCCTCGTTCATCGTTCACAATGGATTGGTTCGCGAAGGTGTTGAATCATGGCCTGATGTTCAAACAGATATTTTGAAAGAAGAATCAAGTCAACGCGGTTTCACAGAACTGAAGGTTACAACAGAGACAAACCAGACTGACATTATAGTTACAGTCTTCCCATCATTCGATCAAACAATCGATAATGATACTCAAATTAGCATCCTCTTTTTGCAGCATAACAAGGAGATACCTGATGAGTTCATTAATCCAGGAACGGATTCCAGAGACAGGGTTCTCGTTGGCCTTGCTGAGTTCCCTATCGTTGGCAACGCCCTCTCTATCAACACAACCATCATCGCACCCTTTGTAGCGAGTTATCCAATCGATTCAATGGAACAATGGAGTGTGATTGTCGTTCACGAATATACAAACGAGGCGTTGGCTAACAAGTCCAAAACGGATTCAAAACCTCTAGGAGTTCTAGAGATAAGTCTCAAAGACCCACACCAAGAAGAATCCGCAGAGATTCCACTCCTCTTACCCATCATCATCTTCGTAGCCGTAGGAGCCCTCGGAATTATTTCTGCAGGAAATAAGAAAAAGGTAAAAGAAGAGGAGTAAAAGTATCAAAAAGGTTCTGTTTTCCGGTATTTTATGCCGGAATGTGGAATATGTCGATGCAAATCACCCATTAATTGATAAGGTATTGTGACAATATTAGTACATGGAAGAAACATTTGAGCCCAACACTCAAGACGATGCCCATGTCAAGGAATGGATGGTGGAATTCATTGCAGTGGTCAACGATACGACAAACCAACACCTTTCAGTTCTCTATGGAACTGATCGAGAAGATGTCCAACGAGCCCTATTGCATGAATTAAGGCGAATCTATACGGAGACAGATCGAATTGATGTCACCATCGTTCGTCTCGAAGAATGCAAATCTGAAGAAGGCCCTATCTTTGAAGGACACTTCATTCCTTAAGCTCGCTCACGATAACTTATGATGATGTCTTGGTTGTTAAGGAGAATATAGTTGTCAAACGAATCAATATCCTCTAGCGTACCGTTTACATCACGGTTGTACATGACGAGTTCATGTGTGGAATTGACCCGATAGTCAAAGATTCCATTCTCATCAAAGTGTTGGCCCCAAACGTCGAAAAAGACACCTAATTCTACATCCTCATCAGTTTGCATTTCCAAATGGAGTTTACCATCTGAAGAATGCGTATGTACAACATGCATATTTGCTCCCGATTCATTGCATGTGCCGCTGTTCACACCGACATTTTCAGGGATAGTCACCAATTGACCTTCGATTTGAATTGTAAGATACATGTGATCATGACGTGTGAGCTCTCCATGGGAGATGCAAGTGGAAGCAAGTGGATGAATCACATCAAGAGAATTGCTTAATTCCGTTTCATTCGTCTGATCAATAACTGAATTTGGAGATGAATCATCCTCGGAGAAGATATAGCCTCCCTGATACGCGACGACGAGAAGGAGAATCGCTGCAATGACAGCGACAGATGCATCACGGTTCAGAGATTCACTTCCTGGTTTTCTTTAGTTCAGGAGCCCATTCGTCTGATTCATACATCTTGAGTAAGACGAAGAAAGCCACCATCGCTATGATGTTGGCAATGTGAGCAGTGGTGCAGAATGGACAAATCAAACCCTCCTTTATCTCGTAACTTACCAAGAGTCCGATGACTGGGAGTCCAGCAATTGTCGCTCCAAGACCTGCTTTGAGGAAGGTTGGTGTAGCAAAAGCGAGGGGTTCCTTAGCGACTGTAATAACGATCCAGAGGAGAACACAGAAGGCCACCATTCCAAGAAGACCCCATGGTTGATTGATGTAGGGGACTGTGTTGTAGTCCACGTTTCCAATGAGACCATCGCAATTGAGGACTGAACTTCCCGAACAAACGCTTCCTCCTTCGCTAAGTTTGTTGTGCATCCATAATGTGTGGGCTGATACAGTGAAACCGCCAGTGCAGACAAACATGAGTCCTGCGAGTGTTCGACCACGCTTGGTTGCTGTGGAAGGCCACTTGTTGACCAAGAATGAACCAACACCTTCACCCAGTGGCGTCATCAGAAGAACGCCGTAAACGATGAGAGCTGCGTGGAATGAGAGAATAGTGTATTCATTCATTGTGAGTCACCTCCGTATTTCTTGGTGAGTTGCTCAATGGCTTCATTGAGTTCAATGTAGTTATCCTGAGTGTAGTCGATCAATGGAAACACTTCTTCCTTATCCGCATCCCAACCAATAGAGTTGACTGTTTGGCCGGAGTTCCAAGCAACCAGGCCGTCTGGTTGAACCAAGAAATATGTTGGCGTAGCACCAACATCCCACTTTCCAACGACATCAAGGCCAAGATCATCGACATAGACGAAGGTATGTTCGTTTGAATCTCGGAATTCTTCAATTTCAGAACGGGAGGAATCACCTACGAATTCGACAGATACTGCGATGAAAATTACTTCTGGTCCATCCCAAACAGATGATGAATATTGTTCAGCCCAGTTTCCAACTTTTTCTGCAGCATTCTTACAATGGCCACAATCAGTATCCATGAATTCAACAGCAATCCAAGGTGCATCACCAGTCGAATTAGGACTCCATTCGGGAGTGAGGAGATCATCAAAAACGAATGTTTCCCATCCGTTTCCATTGTAGGCTTTCGATGTAAAAATAGGGGCTCTCTCACCAGGTTGAGTACCTGATGCGATTGGATTGGACGTGAAAGCAACGACGAGAAGTCCTGCAAAAAACAGAGAAATCACGATTAAAGCTGCGTCACCACGGGCACTTGCTTCTTCAGAACGGTATAGATTGTTCATCATCTCACTGTTCAACTCCAACCAATCCTTCCCAATAAGGGCAATGGTATTGCGCAGGCGACCAATTTCAGTTTTCAAGACCGATTTCTTGAATTAAAACACGAGCAGTATGACGAACAGCTTCTTCACTGTTGAATTTAACGTCGAAACCAGATGCAATCATTTTATCGATGGCAAGCATTGCTCTTGGAACATCACCAGCCCAGCCACGTGAACCACCAGTGTAAGCGATTTCTGCATCCGTATAGCCTGTTTCTTCAACAACGATTTCAGCAATACGGCGGACACTACAGGTATCGTGACTACCAAGGTTGAAGAGATTGAGCGATTCATTCTCGTGCTCCATAACGTGAAGAATTGCGTTGACACAATCGCCAACTTCCATGTAGGATTTTTCTTGTCGTCCGTCGCCAAGAACCTCAAGTTCGCCAGGATTCCTCTTGAGTTTGTGGATGAAATCAAAGATCACGCCGTGCGTTCCACGATCACCAATGATGTTTGCAAAACGGAAAATGTAGCCCTGTAGACCAAAGGTTCCAACCCAACTGCTGACCAGCGATTCACCTGCTGATTTACTTGCACCATACAACGAAATGGGCAGACATGGACCGTGATTTTCTGGCGTAGGCATTGGAGCATTTTCTCCATAAACCACAGAGGAAGATGCAAACATAATGGTTGGCACATTGTGTACTCGCATTGATTCAACAACATTGTAGGTTGCAAGTGTACCTTGCTTGAGATCTGTATCTGTGATTTTCGTACCTAAGCGAATGTCAGGATTAGCAGCAAAATGGAAGACGACATCGACACCTTCGAAGTAATCAGATATTGCATCATAGTCTGTAATATCGACTTGATGATGTGTTACTTGGCTCGAGTGGTGAGCGAGAAATTCTTCTTTTCCACTCGATAAATTATCGAGAACAACAACATCATCTCCACGCTTCACCAACCTGTCAATCAGATGAGAACCAATAAATCCAGCACCGCCAGTAACCAAACTACGCATGGTTTTGCGTAACCATACTCTATGTCAAAGTTTGCTATTGCATCCAAGCAAGGTTTTCTATGCTATGTCGGCTAAGAGGAAATTCATGCGAGTAGGCCTCATTTTGGTATTTCTCCTCGTATCTGGCCCTCTTCCATTTGCACAAGCGGAAGTTCAAGAGGAGGTTTTTCAATGCCAACCTCAGGAACTTTCCTTTGGAGTTAACAACGCCTTTGTACGGACAATGACCGATGATTCATCTCAACCAAGTGATTCATGGCTTCTGTACATGCCTGGATTGTGCGGCCAATCAGAATCGACATTGAGGAATGTTTTACCTTTCGAAATTGAGACGATTGAACAGCCAATCCAGATTCAAGGTTCATTCATTATCGAATTATCAGAATCTGACAACCTCCGTGACAAACTCAACGCAATAGATCTCGTTGAACGATGGTCTGCTCTTCATGAACACACCAACATACCACGGTTTATTCCAAACGACCCCTCCTTTTCATCTCAGTGGCACCTGCTTAACACAGGGCAAGGGACGGGAACAATTGGCGAGGATGCAAACGTAACCGGTGCATGGGATAGTGCTACAGGAAACGGAGTACTCATCTCTGTTGTCGATGATGGTGTTGACCACCAACACAGCGATCTTTCACCAAATTATCTTACTTCGATTGACTATGATTACTGTGGTAATGATGGAGACCCTACGCCAACCTCTGATGATGGACACGGGACAGCCGCCGCAGGTGTTGCAGCTGCTAAAGGGAACGATAACAATGGCGTCACGGGGGCTGCTCTTGATGCTGACCTTATTGGCCTGCGATTGATCGCTTGTTCAAATACAGATCAGGACGAAGCAGACGCCATTGGTCATCGACGAGACATTGTCGCCATCTCCTCAAACTCCTGGGGGCCAAGTGATAACGGCCGAACTCTCAAAGGCCCTGAACCCTTATTGCAAGCCTCTCTCGAAGACAATGTCTATCTTGGTAGAGGTGGTTTAGGCACCATCACAACTCTCGCAGGCGGTAACGGTCGATCTAACGGTGATAATTCGAATTACGATGGATACGCAAATACTCGTTTCACCATTGGAGTGGCAGCAATAGCAGACTCAGGATACCAGTCTTACTACAGTGAAGATGGGGCAAACATCCTCGTAGCGGCTCACTCAAACGGTGGTTCTCAGGGAATCACAACAACAGACATACGTGGTTCAGGAGGTTACACTTCCTCTGACATATACAATAACTTTGGAGGAACAAGCAGTGCGACACCTCTCACATCAGGTGTGATCGCCCTGATGCTCGATGCAAATTCTGCCTTGACCTATCGGGATGTTCAACACGTTCTAGTCCACAGTGCTCGAACAAACGATGCCCTAGATACGGATTGGAGAATTAACGGAGCAGGTCATGACTTTAATCATAAATACGGACATGGTGCTCTCGATGCTGGCCTTGCAGTCCACATCGCTGCCAATTGGACGAACGTAGGTCCTGAACTGAACTGGACCAGTGGTGAAAAAACTATTTCGCAAACAATTCCAGATAATACAGCCAACGGATTATCCGATACAGTCGTTGTTGATGCTGGCTTATTGGTCGAAACGGTCGAAGTGCGATTCGATGCTGACCACACGTATCGAGGAGATATTGAAGTCAAGTTAACTTCACCTGATGGAACCATTTCTCGATTAGCTGAAGTACATAATGACAACAATAACAATTACAATGAATGGGTCTTTTCTTCTGTTCTACATTGGGATGAATCCTCTGATGGAACATGGACAATTGAAGTCAATGATAACCAAAATGGTGGAACTGGAACATGGAACCATTGGGAAATGCTCATCCATGGTGCGGAAGAAGTCATCGATACGGATAACGACGGCCTACCCGATGAAGATGAGGTGAATGTACACAATACGGACCCATTCGACTCAGATACTGATAACGACAATCTGCCTGATGGTTTTGAGATTTTTAACTCCTCGACAAATCCAACCGATGACGATACAGATGACGATCTACTCCTCGACGGGCAAGAAGTTCTCATTTTCCTTACCAATCCATTGCAAAGTGATACCGACTCAGACGGATTGAATGATGGAACTGAAGTACTCGTTACAAACAGTAATCCTCTCATCTATGATGTTGATGAGGACGCAGACGGGTGGTATTGGTTCCAAGACTGTAACGATACGAATCCACTGATTAAACCGATGGTTACTGAATTGTTGGACGGGGTTGACAACAATTGTGTTGATGGTATTGACGAAGGGTTTGCACAACTTGACTCGGACAACGATCGACTCAGCGACTGGGCTGAATTCCATGTCCAAAATACGGACTGGTTGGATGCTGATTCGGATGATGACGGACTTGAGGATGGTGATGAAGTTCAAATCTACTTCTCCGACCCTACTGCATACGATCCAGATGAAGATCTAGATGGGTATTATTGGTTCCAAGATTGTGATGATGAAAATCCAGATCGAAACCCAGGTCTGGATGAATGGCTCAATGGAATCGATGATGATTGCGACGAATCAATCGATGAAGACTTCATTGGCTTAGATCGAGATCGAGATGGTTTACTCGATCTCGATGAATTCATTCTCTACGGAACAGATTGGTTGGATGCTGATACAGACGATGATGGTTTGCAAGATGGATATGAATTCTTCATCAATACAAACCCATTATTTGCTGACCTTGATAACGATGGAGACGGTGTTCGATGGTTCAACGACTGCGATGATAACGATTCGAGCATCACTCCTTACAAGGCGGAATTACGCAATGGAATCGATGACAACTGCAACAATGAAATTGATGAAGGCATAGAACCACTTGCTCCAAAAATCCTTGTCGTATCCATCGATTACAGCGAGCAGGCTATCGAGCAACCAATTCAAATCACGGCATATGCAAATCAAGATACCCTAGAAATCATCTATGAATTTGAACCAGGACTGGTTATCGAAATACAACAAAATAAGGCCATTGTCAATTCTGCTGAACAAGGAACGTTTGGAGGAAGTGTGTGTGCAATTGCAGATTCTACAATCGATTGTCAACAGTTTGCATTTACTTTCGTTGAAGTCGAAGAGGACGTCGTTAAACCAATTGAGAAACAAGACCCCAAACAAAGCGCATCATACGTAAGCCAGATTTCTCAACACTTCTTGTTCATCGCTATTGGTATTGGAATCCTTCTGGCCACTGTTGCCATCGGATGGAGGAGAGAAAAAACAGTTCAAGAATGGCAACCAATACCTTCGGAATACGCTGAAAATATCCCTGCAGCCCCCGATCTTAGTATCTTGAGCAATGGCTTTGATAACCGTTGAAGTTGTTCGTCAACATTACCTCACAAAGTGAGTGGATGTGTTGAAAATGAGCAAGACAAAGAAAGAAACGAAGCAAGACGAAGAAAGCCGAACCCTATTGGTTGGATATGCCCGCCGCAGTAATGCAGGCGGTGCAATCAAATTATCCATCAATACTGCAACGTTTGCAGACTGTGAAACCTATGAAACAAGCGACGGGGAATCCTATGTTCCTCTCGTATTGTCCATGGCAGCACTGCAACGAGTGATCGCCGGAGAGCGTGCAGTCACAACCGTTTCTCAACTCCTAGATTAGGATGAAAAACGATTGCAGTAATCATGTTCATTTATGGATGTGAAGCCGGTTGATGCAGAGTTCAGGCTCTGCATCACCCTTTTCCTTGAAAATTCACATAAAGTTCAATTATTACTATATATGCTATATTTACGAGGTATGGTTAATGGGCAAGGATGACTCGACCTCTCGCATCATCGCGGGAATGCCGATGTACAACGAGGAAGAAACCATTGGTACTGTTGTAACAATGGCTCTTCGTCACGTTGATGAAGTCATCTGTATTGATGACGGTTCTTCTGATTCTAGCGCCCGTATTGCAGAAGCCTGTGGAGCAACTGTCATTCGACACAGAAGCAACCAAGGCTATGGTTCTGCACTGAAAACACTCTTCCAAACCACAAGCACACGTGATACTGATGTCCTTGTTGTCCTTGATTCAGATGGTCAACATGATACCTCTGACATTCCAAAATTGATTCAACCAATTCTTGACGGAGAAGCTGACTTTACAATTGGTTCAAGATTTGTTGAAGGTGGAGAAGGAAATTCAATGCCTGCATATCGAAGATTGGGGATTAAGGTCATCACTGCTGCAAGTAACCTCACCAGCGATTTAGGAATCAAAGATACCCAATCTGGATTCCGTGCCTTTTCAAGAACTGCAATTGAGCGACTTCGCTTTGATGCAGATGGAATGGAATTGTCACTCGAGATGCTTGAAGATGCAAAGGAAAAACAACTCGTCATTCAAGAAGTACCAACCATCATCCGATATGATGTTCCTAAAGGATCAAATTTCACTGCCGTTTCGCATGGATTTACTGTGTTAACATGGGCACTACTGTCCTTGTCACAGAAAAAGCCACTCTTGACCTTGGGTATTCCAGGACTTGGTTTACTCGCTACTGGTGCAGCTATGGGAATGAATACTGCTCAGGGTGTAACAACTCATCTTGATTCAGCACTCGGCGATGGACTTACTGCAATATGGGTCGGTGTGCTTGGTTTAGCACTGATTACAACTGGATTCATTTTGCAAACTGTTCGTGGATTTTTGAGAATCCTTTTGGTCCGTGAATTCGGACTGGACTGAGTACAAATCGTCGCATTGTTCATCAATCAAGCGCGTCTGGTTAAATCATGGCAGGTCAACTCTCAGAGATGATTGAGAGTTTCCGTCGTATGACGGAGCCTGTTCGAGAAAAGATGGATTCTTGGAAAGAAAGCATCAATGGATACGCAAGTAAGCGCACAGAGCAGTTGTACAGAACAGTACTTGCATCTCCAGTCATCTTTGTCATGCTCCTGGTTATCATCGCAACATTCCTTGGACAACAAGGGCTTGAATTTCAAGATCAAATTGAAGATGATGTTGAAATCTTTTTGCCGGACGGGGCAGAATCCACAGACCTCCTTCTTGAGGTGAGAGAAGAATGGTCAACTGATATTGCTGTGATTTACATTCAAACCGATAATGCTCGACTTGGAGGGGGTTTAGGAGATAACATCACTGATGAAAAAATCCTCAAAGAGATAAGTTGGATTGAAGGCGATGATGATAACGTTGGTGGCTCGTTCATAGGCCGAGGAATGGATCACGATAAGGCTGATTATGGAAGCATAGACGGAGTACTTTGGATTATTTCGCCAGCACAAATTATGAAGGAAATTAATTCTGCTGATGGACGGTTCAACGAATCGATGTGTACCCATGGCGTGAATACGAGAATACCAGTTGAAGTTGATTGCTCCAACCTCGTTGGTGGTGGACGATATGCCATTCCTGACCAAAATACAATTGACCAAATCATTCAAAACTCGAGTGGTTCATTCGAGGCTCTCATTAAAGATACCAATGATAATGATTTGAGTTTTGATAGTGACGGAGACGGTGACCCAACAAACGATATGGATGGTGATGGAATTTGGGACACGACTGCAGTGATAGTAGGTATGCGGTCTGATGTTCCTGAAGAATGGGGTGATTTTGATCAACTTCTTGAACATTTTGAAAAGATAATTGATAACCGTCCAACAGATTCTCAATCCACTGATATGACCGTAACTGGACTGACGAAAACACTGGAAGACATTTCAGATGCAATCTACAAGGATTTGATTAAGATGCTCCCCTATTCAGTCCTCTTTACAATTCTGATTATCTCATTCCTTCATCGATCGGTCAAGGTCGTTGTCATTACTGGGACACCGATTCTACTTGCCCTTGGAGTTACATTTGGAGCATCAGTTGTTCTGAAATGGACACTTACTCCAATGATTGTTGCAACGTTTCCTATTCTGATAGGATTAGGTGTCGATTATGCTCTGCATATGGTCAATCGTATTGAAGAAGTCAGACGGAAGGAACTTGAACGTATCCTCGAGGAAAATGAAAAGAGAAAGCGTCAGGGTAAGGATTTAATCATTGAACCCGACCTATGGGATAAGGAATTTTACATCGATTGTGTTACAAAAATGGCAAGTTCGACAGGTGTTGCTGTTTTCCTATCAGCATTGACAACCATCGTAGGATTCTCGGTCTTAATCGCCCCACAAATTGTCACCATTGCACCTATCCGTTCGGTTGGTTTGACGCTTGTCGTAGGTATCCTTTCTACCCTACTGTTTTCGATTGTTCTTGTCCCAGCATTGGCATGGTTATTGAAATTCCATAAGCGGAGTAATCCAGGTATGTGGAAGAATATTGGAAAGGTTCCTGTTCGATTCTTTGTCGTTATTTTGCTTGTTACTGGCAGCATCACAGCCTATGGAGTAGCAAATATGGATGAACTCAACAAACCAATCACAGGTTCTAGTGAAGCTCCTGAAGGTATTGAATCCCTCGATAAAATCGCACAATATTCGGAACAATTCGATAGTGGTCAGACCTCGATGTTTGTCTTTGATGCCACAAATCGTCCGAATGACAACGAGACATCCAATATCCGTGATCTCCCTGTCATGGATGCGATGGATCGTCTCGAACAAAAAATAGATGCTGTCGAAAGTACAAATACAACCAGTATCATCACCTTCCTCAAAGCAGTTCCAGTAAGCATACAACTTACAGATGATATCGTCTTCTACGAAGGTTCCTTGTGGGACCTTTTGCATGATGAATGCTGGGAAAGTGATGACATCGTGGAGTGTAATGTATGGCTTGGTCTAGAAGCAACTGGTCCAGACGGTCGTGAAGGTTTGCGAAGAGACATGGTCAACGTTGCATTTGACACCCTTTCTCTCGAAGTTCGCTCGATGCTCTTGAATCAAGATGAAACCAAAGCAGTCGTCTATGTCGATCAACCATACATGAATCTCAACATCGCAGCAGGATTGAGAGACCAAATCGATGACATTCTAACTCAGCCTCCTGAACTTGACAAAACTCGTACTACGAAACTAACTGGTGGATTACCAGTCTCTTTGGATATCAATGAAGGAATCCATGACACACAGTCCTTAACAACGATTCTAACCATGATTATTTTGACCATTGTATTGGCAATTGTCTTCCGATCTATCCGCTTGGGAGTTATCACCATGATTCCTGTCGCAGTCGTCATATTATGGCAACCCCTTCTCATGCAAAGTGGTGATGTTAACGTTAACATCTTCACAGCAATGATTGGAACCATTGTGTTTGGAATCGGTGTTGATGATGCCATTCACGTGATGCATAGAATACAGGAAGAAGGTGAGAATTCGACCGGTATAGCCAATGCTATAGAAGAGACTGGCCAAACTATTTTCGAAACAACCATCACAACTGTTGCTGGAATTTCTGCAGGATTCCTTGCTGCATTCCCTGGACTGGAGAATTTCTTCATGTTGATGTGCTTGTTAATCGTCTTTGCATTCGTAACAAGTTCGTTCGTATTGCCGAGCATACTTGTTGCAGACCATACAGCACGTGACCTGATTAAAGGAAGAACGACTCTACAAGAGGTCCTCAAAGGCGAGGATGGGTGGAGAGACATGTCTGGTGATATGACCATTACAAAGGGTTCAGATCTAAAGCCAGTCGATGCAGTCTTACAATCGCATTCAGACTAGATTGCACGTTTCTTGATGGCAAAGAACCATGACAATCCCAAGCCAACGAGTAATCCAGTTCCAACAAGGATCGAGGTTACAGGAAGTCCTTCAGAGGTACTTGCTTCAACTTCTGGTTCATCTTCGACAACAACCTGTTCAACATCTTCCACAGTTATCTCACCTTGCATACCGACTGCAGCATGAGGTTCACAGACGTAATCATAGACACCAGCTGACTCGTAATCAAAGAAGAACTCGTAGTTTACATCACGGGCAGGTTCACCAGAATCAAACACCTCATTTGCTTCTACTGTATTGTGTGGAAGCGCTTGACCGCCCCACACAAATCGAACGCTATCTCCTTCATTGAGCGTAATGGTTGATGGATTGAATCGTAGATTTGTACTATCGACAGTAATGACCTTGATTTCTCCTTGTTCCTCTTGAATTAAATCAATGCTTCCTTGAAGAAAGAAGAAAACAAGTGCCAAGCAAATAACTCTACGCATGATGTTACTTTCAGCACCCAATATATGAACACGTGTTCAGGAGGACTAATCTTTGAGGCCATCTAAGAAATCATCACTTAAGTCGTCGATGATTTTCTTCCCTTTCGGCCAAGCCCAACTAATTGCCCCAACCATTCCTAAAATCGGCGCATAGCGATAAGTCAAGGATGAACAAGCATCTGAAACACCAGAGAGAACATCAACTTCAGAAAGCAAACTCCCTGTATCATCCTCGCATGAGAAGTCAGCAAGGGCAACACCGCTCGAAGGGACAATAGCCGCAATCGTGTATACAAGAATGGCTGTGGATAACAAGGTGCACCAAACAAGTCTCTCTTTACCTGGATCGAGTAATTTCTTTTTACTTTTCAATACAACAAGCATTGGAATTGATAAGGCAACACAGAAGATAGCAAAAGGCCAACCAATCGCCTCAGAAAATTCTGCTATTTCAAGCGGATTAGCAACAAGAATTGCTGAACCACCCATTGCAATGAAGAGACCTGGCGCTACGTTTCCAGTTCGGGCGAGGAAATAACAAGATAAGGGTGCAATAAACAGTTGTCCAGTTACAAATATTGCTAGAATCCATTCTAAATTTTCTGGCAATCCCCATGTTGTCATCGCACTTGCATAGGATGACTCATTAGCCATTGTATATGCCATTCCAGGGACAATGATCGCCAAAGAGAGCAGCCATTTTACGGGATTATTTTGGATATCTGACAGCAGAGTATCTTCATCGGAAAACGTTTCAATAACATCATCTAAAATATATTCATCACTCATATTCTCACCATCACTTTTGCTCCTCAATGTAATCATCTAAGTTTTTATCGGCAGACAAGGACATCTCCTGCTGCCGAGTTACACCTTTCTGGAAATAATGATCAGAACCTTGATCCTTCTTCTTTCGATGAGGTAGATGTTTTAGCGCTTCTAACCCATCATCAATCCCTACAAAGCTCATCGCTCTTCGGACTTTTGTTCCAAGGAGTGTCAAAAGACCACCTCCGACGATACCGCCCCCGCCCACAACTGCAACTGTTGCAACGTCGTCAGGATCGATAAGTGCATCATTCTCATCCTCAGTTGTGGTGTTAACATCGCTGTCATCACAAACTTGACAATCAACTGATTCTTGATCGTCTGCACAGCCGTTTCCATTCAAATCCGAGGTATTTGAAACAAAGGAGTACGGGCATTTATCCAAATTAGATGAATTTTCAACATTCACCGGTACAAGATTAGAAACTCCGTCTCCATCGATATCGCCATCACATGCATCCCCTTGTAAATCGTCATCTAGATTACTTTGGTCGAGATTATGGACAAGTACACAATTATCAAACTGATTTTGAATCCCATCATTATCGGTATCATTTGGATAGTCATCACAACCCAATGGAATCCCATCATCATCTGAATCATTCGAATCTTGATGGCCTTGACAAACATCGACATCATCATTTACGCCATCATTATCCCAATCCTGTTGATAAGTATCACAGCCATCAGGAATTCCATCATTATCCGTATCAACAGTATCATCCCCATCCGGACAAGTATCAACACTATCCAAAACTCCATCTCCATCAGCATCCTGAGAGGAATTATTTTGAGAATCGATACAACCATCAGCGTTGGTATCGAATCCTGAAGAGTTTTCGAATGGACATAAGTCAGTACCAAGGAAATCTACAGGAACATTGTTCGAAATCCCATCCCCATCAACATCTCCATCACAAGCGTCCCCGACTCCGTCATCATCAAAGTCAAGTTGCCTGATATTCCAGTAATTAGGGCAATTGTCATTTTCATCCAATATAGAATCTGAATCTTTGTCCAGATTGCCTGGGATGAATGCGAAGGCGTCGAATTGATCAGGTATGCCATCGCTATCAGAGTCATGGGAATAGGTTTGAACAATATTACGATAACTCGGGTAATCGACTCCGAAAATCGATGTCTCAAACTCATGGTTATTAGCAATTACAAGCGGTGTGCTATGACTTGGATTCCATGAAGTTGGAATTGAGGATACTCGAGAAAAATCATTTATGTCGATTAAATAATCCCCTTGATTCAGATTAAGCGTACCGTTCATGACGGTGGCATTTCTCCATCCAAGACTTACAGGAGTAGAACTCGTCCACGAACCATAAAGATGAGTGCCTAATGAATGACCATGCACAAATCCATGCGCAATGAATTGGCTCTGGCCCGAGGTTGCAAAAATAGATGAGCTCGAATTATCATCAACATTTACGATTCGCAAAGGCAAAGGTGAACCTTGATTTGGATTTTTTCTCACCAAGAATGTCACTTTTTCGTCAACAACGATTGAGTCAATAATTTCTTCATCTTCGACTGAATTGTCATTGAGATCATAAGCGGAATTGGGTACAAGAGCATAAGTTCCTGAATCCATCTCTACAGCAATCGGATTTACTTTCCCAGGAGGGTTAGCAAGAGAATTGGAGTCGAATAATTCTACGTTGCTTAAGCCGCTATCGACTTCTATTCCAAGCATCACAGAATCGCCATACACATCAACGCTCACAACTTTTTCGGAACCTGCACTGTTGCAACTTCCTCCACCAGAGGCCAAATCATTGTGTACGCAACTATCTGCTTGAAACAATAATTCTCCGTATTGAGAAATGACGGCGAAATATGCATCACCATTATCATCACCTATCACGGGATTTATATTTCCGGCTGCTGAATTTTCTGGATCAATCGTGAGGCTTTTCAGCACACCACCAACATAGATATCGGAATTCGCTGCCTTGTCAGAATGACCAATTGAAGTTAAAAATAGACCCCCAAATGAAGCCCCAACGTCTGAGTGCTGAATTGCTAAAACCCAATCCAGCCCACCTGTTGAAGTGTTTAAATTAGCAACATATCCGTTTAGAACCGGATGCTCATTGTAT
>ENA-UZWR01003516-UZWR01003516.1-metagenome-genome-assembly--contig:-Day-1-25m-contig-3516_pt1 | contig 15402 bp, 8 predicted proteins | sample MGYA00260337_ERZ794897 | MGnify/ENA metagenome assembly ERZ794897 | reverse complement strand
TCATCAATAAACATATTACTTAAAATACCTACTGGTATACTAATGTCGTCTAACAACGCTTCTTTAAACGACGGTACGTCTGTTCCTTCTAACCTTCTTAAATACTGTTGAAAATCATCTTTATCGTTTATTTTACCTTTAAAATACCCTCTTTGTTCGTCTTTTTTATAGTTAGATTGTGGGTTATTTCCAGACGCGTCAAATACACCTTGTGCTGCACTAGCTTTTGTCATATCTAAAAAACCACTATCTACATCTTTGTTAATTCCAGGAAACGCTTCGTCTAAATCGTTAATAGTAAACTCTTTCCCATCAATTTTAAATATTATACCGTCTCTTCCATAATCTAAAACAACATCGCTATTTTCGTCAAGATTTTTAAAATCTAGAATAGACTTAGCGTATTCTATTATATCTTTTTGTATTACATCAGTATTTAAAAGATTGTTAGATACTCTATCAGAAATATTCATCGTTGTTTTTCTAAGGTTGATAGTTTGTTGAGATATTTTATTTAACTCCCCCATCAATCTCATTCTAGCTTTTCTATTCTCTGACGAATCTCCATCACCAAGAGTGTTTACTAGTTCAAATTCATCTTGTAATTCTTTAACTCTATCTTCAAAAGCGTTTATAACTTTACCTGGCATAGCTTCTTTTAAACTAAATAAAGACACGAGTGTTTCATCAGCTATTTTCTTAAAACCGTCTAATTGTTTATCTAAAGCAATTCTTTCTCTTTCTTTTTCATTTTTAAATTCCGTCATTATACCAGTTATTTGTTCTAAATAACCTGTACTAATACTTTTAGTAGAATCATATAATGGTTTCATGTTAGGTACATCTGCACTTGCCCTTGATGAAGCCTCTGTAAATGCCGCTTTTACTAATGTCGAATCTGCTTTTGCCATAATTTATTTATTTCTTTTTTTAACCTTACGGTATATCAATTTCCCCCGCTAATTTTGCCGTAGCCGAAAACATATCCGCTGTTGTTTGTTGATTAGCTATCATAGCGTTCGTTTGATTTGCTTGTGCTTGTTGTGTTGCTAAGTTAGCACCAGTAGTTTGCCCCATTTGCATACCAAGCAAAGTAGCTTGCCTATCTGCTTCTTGTTGCGCGACCCATTGATCACCTTGTCTTTCTGCTACTTGAACAGCTCCAGCTCCCTTAGCTGCTGCTATTTGATTTTTAGATTCTTGTAATCCAATAGACGCAGATATTCTTTGCGTTTGTAACGCTCCTTGATTAGCCATTGATTGCGCTAATCCTGCTATACCACTACTACCCGCCGCCCCTTTTAAACCTTGCATTATGTTAGCTCTTTGTTGGGCTCCTTGTTGTGCTTGGAACTGAGCTTGTTGTTGGTTAACGGTTAGATCTTCATACACATTCTCCATGTTGGAAAAAGGATTTTTGAAATCCATTCTTTTGTATTCTGTTTTTTGAGCATCTAATTTTTTTTGAGCTTGTTGCTGTAGAAGTTTTTGATCTTCATATTGACCTTCTGCTAGTTCTCTATTATTTTTTCCTTGAATAGCGTTAACTCCCATCCCAATAAGAGAAACGGCGCTCGCAGCTATCATTCCATAACTCATGATATATATATTTTAATTATTTTCTTCATTTTTAGTGTTTATATATTCTTCATACTCTTCCCAATTAAAAACAACATTTAATTTTTCTAATTCCTTTAAATCCTGTGTATTTGTAGGGTTAGCATGTATTGTTACGATTACGCAATCTTCTATAGCGTAAACAATTCTTTTTGCTCCTTGTGGTGATATAATATAACAAGGACCAATAAACTCTTCTACTCCTTCTTCTTTTGATGATGCTAATACTCCTGACAATAAAAAGAACGCGTAACTATGTTTATGGATAGCTGAAAAACCTAATTGTCCTTTTTTCATCCTCATTTCTCTAACATATATACCGTCAGCAAAAGAATGTTTGTATTCCCACATGTCAGGATATACTAATTCTTTATCACTCGCAACAATATCAACTCCATCAGCTATACTAATAATATAATCTTCTAGTTCTTTTATCTTTTCTTTATATGATAAAGCTATAGTATTATCTAGTATTTTTTGTAATTCGTTTTTAGGCATAATTTAATTTAATTTATACCAATATAGTCACACTTTTCGCTGTTTTTTTACCTAAGAGTGATATGTTAGGAATTTATCAACATCAAAGTAAGCAACTAAATCTTCCGGTCCAACTTTGTCAACAAGCACATTCCCAGTTATAGTGACAATGTTTCCAGCTCCTTTAAAAGTAAGAGTTTGGTTATCTTCTAAAGCTTGAGCTGTACTCGCTGTTAAGTCTAAACTACTTATATTAGTTACGTAAGGATTTATAACATCTGAACCTATACCAACACCAGATATAACGCTATTTGCAAACGTTAATGTTATTCCATCTGCAAATGTTTGTTTTGAAGAAAGCGTTATTGTTTTAGTTGCTTCATTTACAGAAGTGATAGTTGGGTTACCGGATAAAGAACCAGCGCTAACCGCGTATAAAACTTGATCTACAAATAATCCATCTATATTATCTAAAACTACTTTACTAGAGGATGTTATTGCTCCGTCTACAGTTTGTGTTGTTTCACTAGCTATGCCTAATACAGAATCAACAGTTATAGTTGCATCACTGACTACCCCGTTAGTAAGCGTTGTAATTTCATTTAAACTTGCTTTTAAATTACTAAAACTAATATTCCAACCAGTTAATGTATTTATATTATCTTTACCATAGCCAACTATCTTTAATGCGTCTCCAGCGAAAGCTAAAGGCATTTGTTGACTAAAAACAACTGTACCTGGCGCTACAGTTTCAATACCTTTTACAACAGTTGGAATATCTTTTGATTTATCAACAGCTTCTACTTTTTTAAGTGTGAGTTCTTCTTCTTTTTCAGTATCTTCAAATAAAGTTACTTTTTCTTCATATTTAGCTATGCTAACACCAGTTGGAACGTTTCCACCAGCTATTAATACCATTCCTTCTTTTAATACGTTGGTATTTGCTACTGGCCATCTATAGTTCATTTGATTACTAAAACTCAAGGTAATACCATCCGCAATAGCTATTTCTTGCGACAAAGTAAAAGCATACGTAGAATCGAGCGAAACAACCGTAGCTGTAGTTGCGTTAAGAGCCGCGTTTCCAGTTACTTTATCTCCGACTTTTATTTTACTAGCAACAGCAGTGTCCATTGTTACGGTGGTACCACTAGTAACATCCCCATTTACAGTATCTGTATCTGAAACATTTGGATAAATATTTTCTCCAGGAATTTGTATTGGAGCTGCTCCAACTGTAGTTGAAAAAATAGTACCGATATCTGTGTCTAAAGGTTGCCTATCAATAGTTAATGCGTTGCTACTTACTGTTGCTAACGCTGTGAAAGATCTAGATTCTTTACCTCTATATCTTTCTACTGCCACAGTATAGTTTGTCGGAGATATACCTGTACCTAAAGTAATAGAGTGTGGCTGTAGTGTTATAGTTACATCTAATACCTGGTGTAAAACTTTTTTAAGCAAAGTGGAACTAGAACCAGTAGATCTGTTTAAATCAACACTTCCATCTCTAAATAACCGAATACTTCTTTCTACGTGTGACGTTCCTTCTTTTACATAAAGATATATATCGTATTGATCGCTATCTGTTACTGCTGGAAAACTTATGCTACCTCTATATTCTTTATCTTCAATAATACCGTCTAATCTAGCGTATTTAGTTGTAAAAGTTTTTGTTGTAAAATTATAACACTTCCTTGGAATATCTTCGTTTGATACTTCTAAGAAAAAACTAGCTCCATAACTACCTTTTATTGTAAAATCTTTTTTTCCTCCTTTTGTCGGTAAATCTGTGAAATCTAAATCAAAACTATCTATTGTCTTTGCGATAGGAGTAGCAGGAGCAAGTGCTGGAGGAGATCCAGGACAACAACAAGCGACGTGCATCGCTTGTGCAAAAGTAATTTTTGCTGTTTTTAAATCCCCCCAAAACTGGTTAGGATGTGCAAGTACAGTAGGTAGTTGAGAATTCCAATGAGCTATTCTATTAGCCCACCAATCGCATCCAGAGTTCTGGTAGTGTGACCATTGATTCGTTAGAAACGTCATATTTAACGTTGGTATTATTGTGTTTCCTACAGTTCCTACGGTGGAAGTGGAAGTGTAAGTTTGACTTGCGCCATATTCTGCTAAATATACAGGGCCAGTTGTTGTTGAATTTGCATTTAAAAAATCTATCCAGCCACAACACGGTTGTGATAGTGGAACTGATGGATTGTCATTACCTGTGTTTCCATACAATCTTTCGTGTTCAGCGTTAGACATCAACGTGCCATCTGGCATGTAGTGAAAACCTTCAGGCGCTATTTTTCCTTCATTAGTTGTTGTTTTAGAACTAGATGATGAACTTGATGAACTATCGTATCCGTTTGCCATAATTTATATTTATTTACTACTTTCAGAAATTTCTGTACCAACCGAAAATAATTCTATTTTATCTCTAGAGTCATTAACAAAGTTAGCGCTCATATAATAACCTAATAAACTAGAAGTATTAACTTTTTTATCTTTAACAAACGATATAAAATCTCCAATTGCTGGAGCTGCAACCTCGTCTCCAGAGTTAGGTATTCCATCTGGATCATCGTCGTATAAAACCCTTATCCAAGTTGGGTTTAAGTTGATTTCAGTTATTTCCCCTAATCTTCTAGTGTTTGCTAGACCGGTTTGATCAAAACCTCCAAGGGGTTGACCACTATGGGAATAATAAACCATATCTCCTACTTGCGCGGAAATATTTATATTATCAAAACTTAATTGTATTATTACTAAAGCCATTTTATTTTAATTTTTTTATTATACACCACATCCTACGGAGGACCCGGTGGCAAACCAACACAATTTGCTTGACACGAGGTTAAGCCAATGTAAGCTCCGTTTCCATCATTTTGCCCATTTGCACCTATAGACGGCTGGCAGTTTCCAAGGCTAACACAATTATATGTTGCAGGTCCTAAATATCCAGTATAACAAGGATTTTGTTGCGCAATACCACCTTGTAAACTTGGAACTAGTAAGGTGGTTTCACAACCCATTGTTCCTGTTATGGCGCTAGTAGTAACACCATTTAAACTTGGGAAATCACAAGGTGCCCAAGCATAATGACCAGAACAAGGTTGTGGTTCGCAAAAATATGAACCGCCCGAATTTGGAGTTGGTGCAGTACATTGGTGACAAGTACTTGGACTACCTGGAAGACATTGTTGGCCATTATCACAAGTAGCGTGTGAATTATAAAGACAATTAGTTGGATCCATACAACCTTCAATTCTACCTGGGTGATCACAAGGACTTAATGTTGCAAACTCAAATACTGTACTTGTACCACACGTGCTAGAAGTTCCGGCATCAGTGGAAGAATTTGCTTTACCATAATCTTGACAACTACCTTGTCCATCACAGAAATGAGTATAAATATTAAGATGGTACTGTTGTTTTTGCAATGAATTCCCTCCAGGATATTGTTGGTAGATATCAAACGCTAAATCACCTTCTATCCACCCACCAGATGTAGTAGGTATGGTAGGGTTTGGTCCCCACATATAAGGATGTGCCCCTCCCATACGATTTCCAATGTCAAGGGTGTAAGCATTTCCTTGATTAAAAGCATTGCTACTAGTAAAAGATTTTGTATCTATTGTAGTTTCCGTTACGGTTATACCATTGTCTATTATTTTTGTAAGTACTAATTCAATAGAACCACCATTAGAATACTGCCACATACCGAGATCTTGCGCGCTAAACACTAATCCAATGTCATTTTCAACATCTGGCTTAACTTGATCAACAGGATAAAAACTACTAGCTCCGTAAGGTAGAGCGTTATTAGTTGTAGGTGAGTTCCACATCTTGTGTTTGATTGTTTGTGTAGATCCTGAACCGTCAGTATAAAACACAGGTGTTGTTCCTGAAGGATTAACAAGATTTCCTCCGTTATCCGTAGTTGTTGTATCACCAACTTCTGGTGCGTCATAACCAAATACACAACATTCGTATTCTATAACTCCTCCACCCTGATAATTATTATTAGTTGTTGGTGGAACCCCTGTACAACCATGCGTTGCACTAGGATTGTAATTACAAGCTGTAGAATCCATACATCCAGTTTGCCCACTAACATAACTACAAGAACCATCATCACATGTTGCTGTTGAATCATAGTTGGTAGCAGATGAATCTGTACAACCATCAGGTAAAATACAAGAACTATCGTCAATTCCAGCATTTGAATTATAATTACATGCTGTTGGGGTCATACAACCTGGAAGTAATGGATATGCACAACAACCATCTCCTTGATCTGTATCATCCGTACCGTCACCACATTGAATAGTACAAGCTAAGTTGACGGTGTTAGTCCAATCGGTACAAGGAGTAGCTGTACCTGTTTGTGTATTATAAGCTCCCATTGTTGCAACTGTACCTATAGCAGTGGGATCCATACATCCAGCACACGTTGTCCATTCGCACATAGCGGATAAATTGGTATTAGCATTAGGATTATAACTACAAGCGGTAGGATCTGTACATCCATGAAGAGTAGTGTTAGTTGAACCAACTGTAACCGCTGTATCGTAAGTACAAATACCGTTGGCTCCTGTTAATCTTACAATATAATCTCCATCAGGTAAGTTATCATAAACCGTATCATTCCCTGAAACATAAGAGGTATAAATAGTTGCTCCTCCTAAATCGTCTAAAAGTTCAAAAGTATATGATAAATAAGGGGCTTGTGTATTAGAAACAATCGTTATTGAACCATTATTTCCTGGGAATGTAGTAGCATTTACAGTGGTTGTAGTGATTGGGATACCGTTATAACCACCTATACCAGTAGTAAAGTCACACACTATACAAGAACCATCGTTCCAAAGAGCGTTTGAATCATAGTTAAGAGCACCTTGTTGCATACAACCGCCATCTAAACATGATGCATCGTCTTGTGGGCCGTATGATGAACCTGAAGTTACGTAATTAAGTTGTGTGTTTGACCAAGGTATATTAGCTCCACCTAACGGATTTTCGTAACCATAGTTAGATGCTAAGGGTTGATTAAGACAACCGTACCAAGTACAAGTACCGTTATCTGTATTTGCTAGCAAATTGGTATTACTAGCACTTGGAATCATACATCCATTCATAACCGGTACACAAGGATCACTAGAATCAGTTGGTGAAGTTTCGTTTATATTTGCTAATGAATTAAAGTTAAATTGAGATGAATCAGTACAACCATATACAGCGGCAATACAATTACCATCATCCAGAATACCACCTCCCGCAACCATTGCGCCACCATAAGCTCCGTTACCTACGTATGAAAACGCTACGGTTGGAAATGGATAAGTATTAGTACAACCATCAGGATATGTTATCGGATCACACGTACATCCTTGCCAAATACAACTTCCATCATCCGTATTAGCAGGTTGAAAATAGTTAACGTTTGACGAGGGCTCTAAACAACCCATTAAAACAGCAACACAACAATTACCACAAGATATAGTTGCGTTTGAATCATAATTAAATGCTGTGGAATCCACACACGCTTCGTAACTAACTTGCACAGGTGAAGAACTTAAAGTTCCAAGGCCTTGTATTGCAAAACTAGCTTGATCAAACGTAGAACCCCCATCAGTGTTCATTAATATATTAGAAGCAAAGTCGTGTTGCACATTTGTTCCTCTTATATAATTAAACCATTTACCCTCTTTGTTTATAAATTCTTTTAAACTACCTGTTTCTAAATCTGTAAATATTTTATCAACGTACCAACCGTTTTGAGCGTTTAAATTCCAATATTCTCCATCTGTAAGACCAGTATCTGGGTCCGTTGTAAATGGAGTTATTTTCGTTTGACTACCTTCGTAATTTAATGTAGTAAAAGATTTTACGCTTCCAGGAACTTGGCTTAACAAAACGTTTACACTAGAGTTGTAAGGAACATTGTAAAAAGTGTTTCTATCCATGTTTTCTATATGGTGCCTCCAAGGAATACCTTTATCAAACGTGTAATATTCATTTGCACAACTAACGCTATTTTGAGGTACAAATGATTTAAAACTCACCCAACCCTTTACATCTTCTCTAAATGAAACGGTGATTGGACCGTTCTGCCATCTTGGTTCATTTGTTTGTAATAATGTAACGTTGTATTCTTCTTTTTTATCGTCATAACTACCAACTATAGTATTGCTTAATTTTAAATTATCTTTAAACCAATCTTTCATACCATGCATAGATATAGGTGTCAATCCATCCATTGATAACCTCATAACACTACCTCTTACTTTGTCTGTAAAATACGCTCTGTAAGATTCTGATGCAAATGATTCTGGATTTTTAGAAATTCCATATTCACCAACAAATGGTACTGTTTGTCCTAAAACTCTATTTGTAGCAGTTAATTGAGGGCTGTTATCAGCGTTGAATACAGCGTCTTTATTAGCTAATATTTTTAAAACTTTATCTTCACACAATGTTATTAAATCAGTGTTTCTAGCATGAAGTTTTTGTATACTACCATATATAGGATTTATATCTTTTGTTATTTTTTCAGCAGCAATAAATTGATTTAAATTATTTACTCCACTTGTAGAGTTATATAATCCAGAGTATATTAAACCATATTTTCTATGTTCTTCTTCGTACGGTTCATCTATTGTTGAAGACGCTTTAGCGCCTTTATCTATATATAATCTATTGTAATCATCTCTAATTCTATTAGATTCAACTCCGTTATTAAAAGAATAACAGTTAAACCAAGATAAATTAACAGGTCTTTTAGAAACATTTGGATCTATTTCCACATGAAAAGAAGAACTCATTGGAGCTCCACCACCTCCCGTATTTGTTATTGGTTCCGCTAATGCTACGAACATAGCTGAAACGCAACTACCATCTTTTCTATGAAATACTAATTCTTGTCCATATCCAGGATTTGCATAACCATCACCAATCGGTGAGTCAAGTTCAAGAATATTATCGTCCCAACTTACAACGGTTTTATTTCCAAATAAACCTGACGTATCATTCGTTAAAGTTACTATTGTTCCTATAGGAGCAAAGTCATAATTAGTGTCGTTGTTTATAGTTAAAGGAAAGGCACTATCCGTTTCGTAATATATATCTAAATCAATATCATTTTTTGGTTCAGTTTCAAATATTGGAGGTTGATCACTTCGTAACTGCCCGTCAGTATCAATAGAATGATGTTCAATAAATTCTATAGCCCCATCATTTGTTGCGTCAGCTTCACCCGTGGCTATTGGATTAAAAGTACTATTCGCGTCTGTAGGGTTTGCGCTTATTTCGACTCTATACGTAGTTCTTCTATTGTAAGATTTACCATATTTTTGCATCATTTCCGCTAAGGGCTCAGCGCAATTGGACAGCCAGGCTGATTGACCATAAGAATACATATTATTGGCAAACATAGCAAAACAACCTTCCTCTCCTGTGCTACCACCGAAATCACTATGTGTTACGGAAATTGGTGCGTTTGGATCGGTATGACGTCTAGTTCCAAACCCATTAATGTGATGTCTTTTTTCAGGTTGACCTATTATGGTGTATAAAGTTTGTCCAGGATCACCTATAAATCTAAATTGTTGATCATTAACTAACATTTGAATAACTGCTAATTCGTTTTGATGTACAGGATTGAACGTTTGACTACCTATCGCAAATCCACCAAACTTATTCTTATCCCAAAAATTAGTATCCCACCATTCGGCAGAGAGTCCTTGAAGAAATCCCGTATTCAACAGTTCCAAATCCGGACCAGAGGTACTATTCCACGCGTCAATACTAAAATCCTCAAATAAAGTTGTATATCCATCGTGTAAATCTGGCTCTATTGCACTAAAAGATAAATCCATATAGTGTTTTCCAGTGGAGGCATCAGTGAATATTCCTTTGTTGTATCCATATTCGTAATTATGTGCTGAAGCTGAAGTACTCGTTGGAAGCACCATTGCCATACCAGGATAAGTTAAACTTGGGAATACACTATAAATACCTAATCCATATATCTTTTCATCCAAATCTTCAAGGTACGATTTGTAACGAGCAGAATCAATAAACCAACCATTTCGTAAAGTACCGGTACCAAATTTTAAGTTATCTTCCCATTTTGATAAACTGTCTGAGTTAGAAACACTTCCATCTGGTCTAGTCGTAGCTGCGTTAATACTATCAGGATCAGAAATATAATAAAAAGGCATGGTAACCACGGGTACTACTTCGTTTTGACTTATTGCAAATGACATTGCTTCTTCTGTCATTAACGCGTTTCTTTTTATTTTCACAAAAAATCTACCGTCAAATTCAGGACTCTGTTTTAAAAGTTTTCTATAAATTCTAATAGTTCCGGTTATATCCACGTCAGTGGATGTAGTGGCGTCTGGCATGAAACCATCAGCGGTGGTTATTGCTTTTTCTAAATTAAGTACATAAGCGCCTGGAGTAAAACTTGTATCTTCGTTAAATGATATAACGTCATATTTACTTGTAATTACTTTAAGACCTGAAGAAGTTAACTTCGTGAATTCAACTTGTATTTCATCGTTTATATCAGTGATTGGTATTTCTGCGGCATCCCAATTTCCTTTATTAATTGCTATTCTTTTAATGCCTTGAAAAGGCATCGCGCCACTATAAGGAAATATATCACTAGTACTTCCATTTTGAGCGCTTTCTGTTAAAAACTTTAAATTTGTTTTAATAAAATCAGGCGCTTCGTTTTCTATAGCTAATATTTTATATCTATTTTTTTCAGTAATACTCTTGTCTTCAAGTCCTTTTTTCATTATTAAAAAAGTTTCTTCGTCAATTTTGTTTCTATCAGAAGATGGAAAACTTAACCATACATTACCGTCTTTAGCCTCATAGACTCTATCTAAAGCTAAGTTGTAGTATTCATTTGAAGTTTCTTTAACAAACACTTTGTAGTGTGTAGCCCAATTCGGTGGGTTACTTAGTGGTTGCGCTACTATTTGATTTTGATTTAGTGATTGTTGTATAGGTACATACACATCAGCCGCTTTGTTTGTAAACACAGGTGTTTGTCTACCATATTTATCTAAATACGATATTCCTAAAGAATAATTTCTTATTGATTTTAAAGATTTTTTACCAAAATCAATATCACAAATACTTCTATTTGTTAAATCTCCACTTACTTTATAACCATTACCAGTGTAATTTTGTAGATAATTACCGTATACTATTCTATTACCAACAACATCTTGTGCTAATGCTTTTCTAGGAACGTTATCCCAATGTCTTAGTAATTGGTTTTCGGGAACAACAGCTTTAATCATATTGGGTTTTACCTCGTATCCTAGGTTTACATATGACGAGAAGTTAGAGAAAAGATGAATAGTATCTATTAAATGTACTGTTGGTGAGTTAGATTCTTTATATAGTAAATCTATACTTACAACGCCTTCAGGAACATTTGAATTGTATCCTCTTAAGGTTATTTTAGTTATTTTATTTTCCATCCCTAAATTAAACGCATCTTTTACGTCGTACGCAAATTCACCTGGCGAAAATATTACGTTTGTAAAGGGACCAAACGTTGAGTATTCATTATCTATATACTTATATCTATAAGAAAATCTAGGAAATTTTTCAAGAAAACTATATTCTGCTTGGTCTTGCGTGGCCCAAACGTATTCTATTGCTGCTGTTCCTAAACTATTTTCTATAGATATTACAGAGGCCTCCCAAACGTGAAAAACTCCAGCTACTACGGTATTGGGATTACTAGATATTTTTTGGGTTAATCTTACAACTATAGAACTATCAAAAGGAGGTAACACTGTCGCTTGAGAATCTTTTAATAAAATTCTATCTCCAATATTAACAGGTAGGTTTGATGGACTATTCGCGTCATATGTAATTTCGATTTGTACTATATCTCCTGGGGAAACGTTTACCAAACCACTTGCGTTTAAAAAACTTTGATCGCTAACTGTTAAACCAAAAGCGTGCTCACTTGTGCTTTCTGTTTCTACTGTTAAAACAGTTTTAGGTGATTTTTTAATAACTGTTATATGCTTTTCTTCTGCAGGAACTGATACACCTGTTGTTGGATTCGTGAAGTTAGTATGTACAGTACCGTTTTGATCTGTGCCTGATATACTTCTAGGTATATTTATAACTTTTGGTTCTGAATTGTTGTCAGTCCAAAATAATAAATCATCAATTATATTTATACCTGTTATTATATTTTCTCGAGGAGCGAATTGTGTACCAAAAAACGGTGATGCTGGTGGGAATTTTAGTACTGTTTTTTCTGTATCAACAAAAACATAACTATAAAAACCGTTTTTATATTGAAATATTATATCTCTAGGAGAATCTGCAGGAGCTCCATTTTCTCTAACAAACCAATAAAAAGCGTCGTTTTTTTCATCTGCGATAGAACCAATACAAGAAGCATTAGTACTTAAACTTGGAGGATACAACGTTAATCCATCAACAACTTTTTTATTACCTAATAAGTTTTCAATAGCACCAACATCCGATCCTTCAGAAGTAGACACCTGTATATTAACGGCGTCTCTGTACTCTCCGTTTGGAACAAGTCGCTCGTCTAAATCTTTGTTCATCTTACCCCCAGCAAAGTTGTGCTTAATCTCAGCCATGTATTAGTGTTTTATTTGTTTCGACTTACCTCTTAAAATTTGAGTAATTTCTTCTAATTTGATATTTGATAATCTTAGTTTTGCGCTTCTAATAGCGGCAAATCTTTCTTTTTTAAATCTAGCTACCATATACTCTGGTGTGTTTGCTTTTGAAGCTAAAATAGCGTGCGTAATCCATTTGTACATAGCTTCTTCTGCAAATTTATGGACTTTCATTTCTTCGTCAGTTCCAAGTCCATCGCTTAAATAATCTAACACTACAGTTTTACCAGATATGTTAGAACTAAAATGTATTTTACCTGAATTACAGTCTATATAAAAAGAGCCATTTACTTGAGCGTGCTCAGGTTCTATTCCGTATCTTTGACCTATGTTTAAATCATAAATATCGTCATCAACATCATAATCATTTTGATTGTTTTCAGACGGGCTATTAGATTTATAGTTTGACCAAGTTGTAGAATCGCTAGGTGGTGGTATAAATGTTAATTGATCAGTTGCAGTGGTTGAAGCAACTAAAGAGTTCCTAGACATAGTTATAACCGCTCCGTTAACATCCGCAACAAAAGCACCAATTGGAAAGTGACGTTGGTTACTTAGCACCATACCAACTTCAACTTTAGCGGCGTCATCAACAGAGTTAGCGGTGATTTTTCTACCAACTACACTAAGAGAGTTTACGATCCAAGTTAAATCGTCTAAAACAACGCCAGCGTCTCGTTTTGCAACTAAAGATCCATCTAGATTTGAAAATGCTATTGTTTCTGTACCGGTGTAAGGACCTAAAGCGCCAGCACTATTTAAAATACGAACCGTAGTTACACCTCCAGCGTGGGTTGTTTCACGTACTACTGTTCCAACTGGGGTATTAGGACTTGTTATTACCATTCCCGCTACTATATTAGTATACTCGTCATCAAGGGTAATGTATATACCACTTGCCGTGAAAGTACCTACAGCCGTTAACGTGTAGTCATTGTTATCGTTTTGGTATGGGTTTGGCGGGTTAGAAGTTTTACTTGTGGGATATATAGGGTGTTTAATACCAGCAGTGTCAACCCAAGATATTTTAGTATAATTAACATAATCCTGCGGTAATATCATTTGCAAAGATGGTGGAACCGTTACTTCTTGAGATTTACAAGATTTAAAAGTATCAAAAGATAATTCTTGCGTAGCTCTTTGTGCGTGAAAAGCAACGTCTACTCTTCTTGCTTTAGGTATAATTTTATCTTCACCAACGTAAATAATCATAAATTGATTTATAATACTATTTAAAGAAGTAAATTGATAACCACCAAAATCATCTCCGTCATAATAACCCTGTTGTGTTTGGTTTAATAATCCCATTTATTTATTGTTTTTCGTTTTGTGATTGTAAAGTATCTATACCTTGTCCAGCTTTTAAAATATCTTCCTTCCTCATCGAAACACCCGCTAACCTTAGTATTTTATATACTAACTCTACTTGTTCAGATGTGTGAAGTTCAAAATGAGTTGTTTTAGTGTTGCTACTATCATAAAGAGCTTTGTCACCTACAACAAAATATCCCCAAGAAACTTCTTGAGGTTGCCTAAAATAAAATATAGAAGTAGGTATAACGGGACTGTTAAAGCCTGTAAATACTCTCATAATATTGTTTCTTATGTTAGCAATAGGTCTGGTAGAAGTTGGTATAATTAATGGACCTCCGTTTAGGCACGAATTAAAATCTTTCGTTTTAAGTATCTCGCAATTTATACCATTAAACTCTATTCTATGTACTCTATAAACCCGATCTGGAAGAAACCTAAATATTCCTCCACCTCCAGCTACCGTGTAACCCATGCTAGAATTTACCGTGTCTTCACTTTCAAAAATTTGAAGTTTTTCTTCTAACATATCATCAACGTCAGCGTAAACATATTCGTTACCTGGAAGTCTAGCAAATTGATTTAAATCGTAAAAATATTGTTCGAATATTTCTATTTGTGCTTGATTGGCAAATAAATTAAACTCTTGAGGAGTTATATATCCTCTTTGTTCTTTATTAGCTAACGCTAAAACTTTTTGATATACTGTATCTATATTTACCATTTTATTTCTTTATTTATTATACGGGAATAATCTATTTAAAGTATCTTTTCTTTTGCCACAACCACAATCTTTTCCTACTACTTTATTAACTGTTTCTACTACTTTTTTTATTCCAGTTGCTTTTGTTATTTTTTCTATTGAGTCTCCTAAACCCTTTGATTTATTTGATTCCATATAATTTTTTTATTTTGTAGTTAACGATCGCCCCGTAGGGCGACCGCGCCTACATTTTGATTAATTATTTAATCGTTTTTCTATATTCGTGTATATTTCCATACCTTCATCAGTTTTAAACCAATGCGCTAAAGCGGTGTATGGATGCTCGTCAAAAGGAACGTTCATTAACTTCCTACCATTAGAACCCCATAAAAAGTTTCTTTGATCTGAAGATAATCTTAATATTCCAGCTTCAACAGCTCTAATACCAAAGTTTCTTAGCATTACATTTTCATCATCCGCCAACTCTAAGAAGAGTTCAGGGTTATTTCTCGCAAACACTAGTAAATCTCTTCTAAGCTCCTTAGAGCTCAACTTAGATACCTCAGAACCTTTCTCAACACGCATAATAGCTTCAGC
>ENA-UZWR01004678-UZWR01004678.1-metagenome-genome-assembly--contig:-Day-1-25m-contig-4678_pt1 | contig 15431 bp, 10 predicted proteins | sample MGYA00260337_ERZ794897 | MGnify/ENA metagenome assembly ERZ794897 | reverse complement strand
TTCTGACTTCTCCGTTATCCTTTACCTGGGATTTCGTTACTGATTCATGCACTTCTAACAGCATACATCTCATCATCCATTCTTGTGACATGCTCGCCCTTAATGGTGCACAAGCGGGGCCATACGAGAAAGATACACGTCTGATAGCTGAGTTAGAACTTGCTTGGACAACGCCAGATCTGGGCGATACCTTCCGTGAACCGAGTGTTCGAATTGTTGATCGAGCAGGTCAAGAAGTGCTGCAAACATTCCCTGCACTCCGATGGCGCTTTTCGCCAGCACTAATGATTCCTCAAGAAACAGTATCTCTCGTTTTGACTCAGGGCTCATCTCTTGAAGATGGTGCGCGTATTCCTCCGAATTCTAAATTCGAGCTTACCGGAGGTCTTGTCTTTGACAAAACAATAACAACTCCAGAATTCAATTGCAGTGTTGATGTTATGTTCGCAGGACAGACCTATTCTGTTCAAACATACGATGGTATCTGGAACATTCCGCTTGAAAGTCCTTCGACTTCTGGAACGATTCCATTAACGTGGTCAGTGGGTTGCTTACCGCCACAGGGAATTGATTCTACTGCAAAAGAATCCTCTGTGAAGTGGATGATTGTGGATGGGTTGGGTCCTGAACCAAAGGAAGTTCAAACCCCTCGTCCTGGGGCCATCTTATCTGCTGATGAACATGAAGTGACCATTGTACTCTCCGAAGAAGGTGGTATTGATTACGAATCGTTGCGGCTTGCATGGTGGGTCGAAGATACTGTGACAGGTGATTTCATTCTTGGTGGAGATGCTCCGTTCTTGCTTCAGGGAACTGAAATTAGCGGCCTCAATCTTGTTGGGACTGGAAAAATGGATCTTTCAGTTGTCACTGATGAGATGTTGATTGATTTGTTAACAGTCAATGTCCTTGTTGAAGGGCGTGACCTTGCAGGCAATCAAGTGCTTGGGGCAAATGGCGAATCTTCTGGAAATGCCGTGACTTCATGGTTGATGGAATGGAGAAAACCCACGTTTGAACTTGACACCCCTGCTGTTCAGTATTCTCGTCTAAACGTCAAAGAAGGTGAAACAACCGCAGTTCAGATATTCGTTAAAAACACAGGGACGCTTGATGGGTCAACCTCCGCCACCGTTTCTGTTGTTCGAGCAGATGGAACAACCTCCGTTCTTCGAAGCGCTGATGTCGAGATAGGAGAGGGTTCTGTTGGAACAATCGTTTTGGATTGGGGGCCTGAGAAAGAAGGTCTTCAATGGATTGAAGTTGTCCTTGAAAATGGGGAAAAGGCGAATGGCCCATCCATTGATGTGCGTCCACAACGCGAGCCAAGTTTTACAGAATCTGTCTTTGGAGACGTTAATCCAATACTCGGTTCGATAGGTCTGCTGTTAGCGGTTGGAATCGTCGGAGCATTGCTCTTGATGGCAAGAAACGCAACTGTACGTCGTGGCTCTAAATCTGAAATTGAATGGGACGAATACTCTGACTATCTTGAAGATGAAGAAGAAGAATTTGAAGATCCTGATGCAGATTTATTTGTTCCTGAAGCAGCTGCTGCAACAACGACTGTTGCGACCACAACTTCGGCAAATACAGATGGATGGACTCAAGGTGCAGATGGTGTTTGGTGGTGGCAAGATCCGAACGATTCGAGTTGGTGGTACAAAGATGCCAACGGCGAGATTTTGCAACACAAGTAATGCATCAGGGCTATGAATCACGGCGGGTTGGATAAACCATGGGCAATCAGAGCAAGGGACTTATCGCCTTGCTTCAATTCAATCCTACGGTTGGAGATATCGTAGGCAATGCTCAGCGTTTACAAGAGATGGTAAACGACGCACATTCGCATGGAGCATCCGTTTGCGTGAGTACTGAACTTGCAATTTGCGGGTACCCTCCAAGGGATTTACTCATGCAACCAAGTTTCATTCAAATTGCACAAGAAACAGCGATGAATATTGATGTAGAGATTCCTGTCCTTGTCGGAACACCCACCACTCCAGAACATCAAAGAGAACAACCAGGAAACGGTGTTCTGCTCATCGGTAATCAAGCACCAGCAAAGGTTGTTGCTCGAAAGCAACTTCTTCCCACCTATGATGTGTTTGACGAGGCGAGATATTTTGATGCAGATGACCGTCCGGGAATCGCTCGAACGATTAACGGTTCATTCGAACTGGGCGTTACTGTATGCGAGGACGCTTGGCAAGTCTCAGGAGAAACACCTTCTGGCTACGAAGCAGATCCGATTGAACAACTTGCAGAATGGGGTCGTCAAGGCGTAGAACTCGATGCAACTGTCAATCTTTCAGCTTCTCCTTATCATGCTAAAAAAATACAAACTCGGCTCCATGTGGCTCGAACAGCAGCGGAATGCCTCAATCATCCGTTCCTACTTGCCAATCAAGTAGGTGGAAACGATGATCTCTTGTTCGATGGTCGTTCTCTAGCAGCTTGGCCAAATGGAGATGTTGTGATTGCACCTGCTTGGGAAGAAGGGATTCTTCTTATCGATGTAAATGATTCAACTCGCTCCCAATGGATTTCAATGGAGAAAAAAGAGAGCACTGGTTTGACTCAACTTCTTGGCGGGAGTGAACTTGTACAAGATGAGGAAACAGTACTTGAGGCTCTTGCAGATGCTGTTGTGTTAGGCCTCCGCGATTACTGTCGCAAATCTGGAATCAAACGGATTGTTCTCGGTCTAAGCGGAGGTATCGATTCTGCAGTAGCAGCATGTGTTGCTTGTGCTGCAGTCGGTCCAGAGAATGTACTTGGCCTTTCGATGCCCTCTCGCTTCTCATCTGAACACTCTAAATCGGATGCAAAGCACACCGCTGAATCATTGGGCATGGACTATACTTCAATCCCAATCGATGAACTTCATCACCTTGTTGAGAACCAAATCGAATCAGTCTTGGATAATGGTTCACCAGTTGCTCGTGAAAACATTCAGGCACGATTGCGTGCAATCCTTGTCATGTCTCATGCAAACGCCCAACAACGCATGGCGATTGCAACTGGAAATAAATCAGAACTGGCTCAAGGCTATTGCACACTTTATGGAGATATGGCTGGAGGATACACGCCTTTGGGTGATGTCTACAAAATGGAAGTTTACGGCCTTGCCAACGTCTTCAATAATCGAGCAAGAGAAGAAGGAAAAGTTGCTCCGGTGAATGAATCAACGCTTACGAAACCTCCTTCTGCTGAACTTGCTCCGGATCAACGAGATGATGATACATTACCTCCATACACCGTTCTCGATTCGATTCTAAAGCATCACATTGAGAATGGTCTTGGAGCAGATGAAATCGCTGCAACAGGTCATGACCGGGAAACTGTTGTTACGGTTCTGCGACGACTTGAGGCGAACGAACACAAGCGATGGCAAATGGCTCCAGCACCTCGTGTATCACCTCGCGCCTTTGGTCAAGGCTGGCGACATCCATTGGCAAGCCGTCATGATTGGCGTCGTTAATCGATGAAAATAAGTGTGTTAAGCCCGAGGGTCAATCATGACGGAGATGTATCTCAACATCGCTGGTTACAAATTTGTAACAATTCCAGATCGAGATAATCTTCGACAACCATTCAAGCAAAAGTGTGATCTGCTTCAACTGAAAGGTACCATCCTCCTTAGTTATGAAGGACTCAACATTTTCGTAGCAGGTCTTGATTCAGATATCGCTCAATTCCGTGACTGGATTAGTGAAGATGAACGTTTCAATAACATCCCTTTCAAAGAATCGGCTTCAGATTCGCAGCCATTTAATCGAATGAACGTCCGATTGAAGAATGAAATTATTTCCGTTGGCCTTCCAAACTTCGATCGTATCGATTTAGATGATGGTAGAATCCATCCGAATGAACTGCATGTACGTTTGTCGAACAATGAAGACATCGTTTTACTCGATACAAGAAACACGTATGAGACACGACTGGGCACCTTCCACAACGCTATCGAGCTCGATATCCGAACCTTCAGAGCATTCCCAGAAGCGGTTGCAAACATGGATGATTCGTTCAAGGACAAGCAAATTGTCATGTTTTGCACAGGTGGTGTTCGATGCGAAAAAGCCAGTGTTATCATGCGAGATGCAGGTTTCACAAACATTAGACAACTCGAAGGCGGGATTCTTGGCTACTTCGAGGAAGTCGGAGGCGAACACTGGGATGGAGAATGCTTTGTATTCGATAAGCGAGTTGCTCTAAGGCCAGACTTGACAGAAACAGGAACCACTGTATGCTTTGCATGCAGGGAGCCATTAATTCCTGAACAACAACTCCATCCAGCTTATGTCCCAGGTGTCTCTTGTTCATATTGCATCGATAAGGTTCAACTCCAAACGACCCATTGATCTTGAATCGATGGCAAGAGGTATTGGTGTAATTCATGCCCATGAATTCCATCGTCTGCTATGAAAAACACATGAGTGGAAGAAGCGATCAAGCCACCATATGTACCTGCATTTGAATCGTTTCCAATTCCTGTGTATGGATCGAAAGCGACTGAAGCAACTTGATTCTCAATCGCCCATAGTGCATGACCGCTGTCGGTTCCTGTTTCATCGATTCCTTTAGCAAGAACGAACAATGTTGAATCCGTATACATCAATGCCTTCGGAAGGCTGCTGCTCACTCCCTGCATCAAATCAACAGTAAGATGCGTTCCTATCGGAGTTCCGTCTGTTTGACATAACTCCATTCCTGTTGTAGCAAGAACACAGTCAAACCAAATCGTGTTTCCATTCGAAACGGGCTCAAGGCTATGGCCTGGTGCAAGGATGGTTGAACTCAATTCTACAAGGTTAGAAGTTGCAAATGAGTAGGTGAATAACGTAGCGTCCGCTCCACGATACACTGCATCGAAAAGAATTGAGTCACCAATTTGATGCAATCCAAACTTAGGAGCCATTGTACTAACTGGGGTGGTCGTTCCTTCTTTTGTCATTGAAGTAAGCCATTGTTGGCCTCCATTACCGTCGAGATATGCCAGTTGTCGGCCAGTTCCATCTCCTGCGACGAGAACTAAGCCACCATTAGAAACCAGAGCTTCCGAAGGCGTTGAATCTCCAAATGGATGGAGATCATACATTGTTATCGTTCCATCAGAATCCAACTGCATCACTTCAAGACCAATATTCGTTTCTTTTGCAGCAAACCAAAGACGGTTGTCATCACCAAGCAACATGTTTTGTCCTAAAGAGGAAAGTGATGCGGATTGATTCATCAAGTCTGAACTTGCACTGCTTGTAAGCCATGGTGCTTGCCATATCGACGTTGTAACACTTCCATTCGTCCACCACATGCGTTGCCCTTGCTGCCCATTTGTGGTGAAAACGACTCCATTCATCCATTCAGTGATTTCACTCGTGTAGTCAATTCCATCACCGGTCTCAATATCTCCGATCATCAATGTTCCAGACGCAGTCCCATCTGTAACCCATAATTCACGTCCATGGACGCCATCATCGGCATCAAATACAAATCGTAATCCACGTTCAGTCTCCATGGATTGAAGTCCAAGGATTTTACCAGGTATCGAATCACCAGATGAATGAATATCTTTGAGGAGAGTGGGTGTATTGTCAACATCAAGAGCCCATAATTCACAACCGTTGATACCATTAGATGCGGCAAAAAGATAGAATTCTAATTCAATACTTCCAACGCTTTCATGACATTGACTTGATGCGGAATCTCCTGAGTTTGCAAAAATATCCCCCACAATACCCTGATACAATTGCTCTGAACAGATTCGAAGGGATTCACGAACTTCGTCATCGTGAAGTAGACCGTCTCCAGCGATTCCTGCGTCAATTCCGTCATCAACCCCGAATCGCATGATTACACCATTGGAACAAAGAGTCGTTGGTGCAGGTTTTTGTTCGATAAGAGCTGAATAACCTTGACTTCCGTTGTTGCCGTGTTCTCCAGCGGTTCCATCTTCTCCTAACAGACCATCACAAACATGGGCTGTTGTTTCGACTTCCGTTTCATCTAGGAATTGATTTCTGTTTGTGTCGATTCCAGATTGGATTTGTATTCCACCATATGAGCAAGGAACTCCTGGGGAAATGGCTGTGAGATTGACAAGGCTCCCGTTTCCATGATCGCCATTGACTCCATTGTAGCCTTGTTGACCTTGAGGGCCTGATAGGCCTTGTTGGCCATGACAAACCTTGGTGCTTGAGGTAATTTCATCGGTGGATAGTTTACCATTTCCATCGAAATCTGTTCCCAAGAATATGTCAGCACCTCCCTCTGGACAATAGACGTCTGCTTCTCTTCCTTCTGTTTCGACAAGGATGTAATTTTCCTCAAGTTCTTCATCTGAAAGAGGTTCTAGGGCTTGATTGAGAACGACTGCCCAAATCGACAGAAGAAGTGCACTAAGCATAACGGTTGTTTTGAGAATACGCTTTGTATTTTCGAGAGTAAAGAAACGATTTCGTTGTCTATCTCCGCGGGCTGTTTGGTTATTGTTCTCTGATGAGGACATAATTAGCGGAGTTACGTCAACGGTATCAAAACCATCGGTCAATCATACGAGTCTTGATGAAGCGCCAGTACTTCGACAAGAACATGGACCTACCTGAAAGGTTATCGCGACAACTCGACGGTTTGGAAGGGGCTACTCGGCAAAAGGCAGCACGCCTCGTTGTAGACTTGGCACGTACAGCCAGAGCATCTTCATTCGTTGAGGTAAATCATGCTCACGTCTCAGGTGTTTCAGTGATAACTGGAGGTCATGGATTACGGCGCTTCCTAAAGGATTTGAGTGGTGATGAAAATGGAACGGTTGTCATTCCAACAACATTGAATTCTGCAGGATGCGATAAACGGAAAATGAAGGAAATGGATATTGCTTGGCCTGATTTTCTCGAACAACAATTTGAGATTGTTCAAGCCTATGATCGATTGGGAATCGAGTCAACCCTCTCCTGTACACCTTATGACCGGGGAATTGAGATTGAAGGTGAAACTGCTTCATGGGCTGAATCGAATGCTGTTTGTTACACAAATACATGGACGTCACTCATCACAAATCGAGAGTCCGGGCTGAGTGCTTTAGCAACTGCATTGACGGGATATGCTCCCAGGTATGGTTTGCATCTTCCTGAACATAGGGTTCCAAACATTCGAGTTAAGATCTCGTGTGAACTTGAAACGCTTTCTGATTACTCCATTCTTGGTGATTGGATTGGACGTAATGCTAAGCCAGAATGGAATCTTCCTTTCGGACCTATGCCTTACGTTGAAGGCTTGCCGAGTTACATTTCTTTTGCTCGCAAGAAGGCCCTTACAGCAGCTGCTGCAAACTACGGTACGCCAATGATGTGGGTGGATGGGCACTCAATGCAATCATTGGAGGATTTTTCTGATGTTGAGTGGCAGGGTGAATTGGAATTCACTCAAGCGGATTTGGACCATCGATACGATGAACTAAAGCCTGAAGGTCAAGTGGACTTGATCGTTATCGGTTGTCCTCAAGCAAGTCTCGAAGAGATGAGGACGACTGCATCTGCATTACGAACACACATGGAATTCGGAGAGCGTATTGATGACCAACGGTTGTGGGTTTTCACCAGCAAAGAAAACCACGCCCTAGCTGAAGCAGATGGTACGCTTTCGATGCTTGAGGAAGCAGGCGCTCTTGTTTTGGTTGATACATGTCCGGAAGTGACGCCGTACAATCGTGAGAAATATAACCACCTTCTGACAAATTCTATGAAAGCGGAGCATTATCTTACAAGTGGACTAAATCGTATTCCCACGAGTGTCGCTCCAATTTCAGAATGTGTTCGTCATGCAATTCATCCATCGCTAAGCGAGGGTCCAAGACCCGAGTTGTCGCATTCCTCCCACGGAGGGCAAACCTCAGCCAAAACAAGGCAAGAAGGAGATTGTGTCATCCTTGGAAAGGGCCTCGATTCACAAGGTGACTTCTGTATCGAAGGAGTTGCGATGGTAACAGATGTTCCGATTACCTATCTCGGCTATGTTAACCGTGATACAGGTGTTATCGAAGAAGCAGGCCATCCACTTGATGGAAGAGCCATAGGAGATAAGATTCTCATCTATCCAAAAGGGTCAGGTTCAACAGTTGCTCCATACGTATTGATGGGACTCTTGTATGAAGGAAAAGGACCCACAGCGATTGTGAATCGTGACGTTTGTACGCTTACACTCCCTGGTTGTTCGCTTCTCAATGTCCCTTATGGGCACGGATTTGAAAACGATCCGTGTATGCTTGTCAACGACGGTGATTCCATTCGCTTCGAACGTAAAGGTGATGCTGTTAGCATTACTGTGCTAGAACGGGCGTGAATAGATGAGAGTACTCGTAACTGGTGGGGCAGGGTTCCTCGGTTCGAGTTTGGTTGAGCATCTGCTTGAACTCGGTGATGATATTGTCGTCCTCGACAATTTTTGGAGAGGCAAACCCGAGAACTTAGAGCATATCATCGACGAAATCACATTACTCGAATCCGATGCATGTAATACGACATCATATGATTCGATTCAAGATCCTGACTCGATCGATGTTGTGTATCACCTTGCAGCAATAAATGGGACAAAATGGTTTCACGAAGAGGCGAGAATGGTCATGGGTGTGAATCTTAATTCGACACTTAGAGCCATTGAATTCGCAGAGAAGCATCATTGTCGCTTCGTATTTACATCCTCTCCAGAAGCATACGGTAATTCCGAAGTGATGCCACTTGGTGGACTTGAGTCATCGATATTTACTCACCCCTCGCATCATCAACGTCATGCCTATGGCGGCAGCAAATATCTCGGTGAGTTGGCTGTTCAGCATGCAGTTCGCCAAGGACTTGACGGACGGATTGTACGCCCATTCAATGGTTATGGGCCTCGTTTGGGGCAAGATGAGTATGGTCAGGTCGTTACTATGATGCTACGTTCTGCACTCGATACGGGTATCGTACATGTTCATGGTGATGGAATGCAAACCCGTTCTTTGACCTGGGTCGATGATATCGTACGAGGCATCGCCCTCTCAGGTCGCATGGATTCATGTTTAGAAAGTGGCGACTCACTTGCAGGTCGTTCGTTTAACCTCGGTTCCACAGAGGAGATTTCGATGATTGATTTGGGTAAAGTCATATGTCAACTCATTCATGAAAAAACCGACCGCTTGGTTAAAATTGAGATGTCTGAGGGGTATCCTGGTGATTCAGCACGTCGTTTACCTTCTCTTGTAGATGCGAAAGACTCACTCGGTTGGTCTGCAATCACAACGCTTGATGCGGGGTTGCGTCAAACATTAGATTCAATGTTGTAGTCCCATGCAGTAGGGGTTGCCATCAAACGGTTCAATCCATGTTGGCACAAAAGATGGACCGACTCTACAGGGAGGTCCTCTCCGGGAACAATCAACTTCGTTAATCGCAAAACGATGAGTGTTGCTATTGCATCTGGCAGATCATGTTCTGCCACAACCTCAGCTTCGATTGCCATTGATGCATTTTTCATAATGAGCGGGTTTGAACCCAAAGATTCGATGGAAAAACTATCCCATTCACTTTCTTCTCTCGGAATTTGTTTGCTTGTTTCTTCGACCAGGCGTGCGTTTTCCTGATTGGGTTGAAGGAAATTTAGGACGCCTTTTCCATTTTCTCGTAAGTTGATTAACGAATCACGAATTCTATTGTCTCGATTAACTGACAAGGATATGACTGCGAGTGGCGGAGAATTCGATACGATTGAAACAGATGTGTACGGAGCTAAATTCCGAATACCGTTCGTCGATTCCGTGCCTAGCATTACGAGTGGTCTTGGACTAATAAGATTCGAAAGGAATAGTGTGCGTGACCTGTGGTCCATGTTTTCTAAATCATGATTTGAATGTACTTTGTCGAGTGTAGGGCTTTGTTGCGGGAACCAACGATTGAGTTCTCCTGCTTGTATTTCATCGAGTGCGTGGCGTGTAAATTCGCGATAGGTTTCCCATTGTGGAATCTCATCTTTTTCTCCTCGCTTTTGTTTACGAAGAATAGACGCATCGGCATATTCGATGCATTTCGTTAGAAACTCGATGACGTGTTGTTGGCCTTCCATCTCAATTCCTCCTTTCTTCGTATTCTTGTCGATGCATATGGAAGATAGCTGGATTGCCTTTCCATACCTCTCCATCTGGAATAGATTTCGTCAACACAGAACCAGCACCGAGAACCGCATTCTCTCCGATTGTTACTCCAGGAAGAATCGTTGAACCGCCACCAACAACTGCATTCTTACGAATTGTTACAGGAGCCCATTTATCTCTATTTCCAGAAGGGGGGTACTTGTCATTGAGAATTGTTGCATTTGGTCCAATAAAGACATTTGATTCAATTTTGGTATGATCTGAAATGTAAGTCGAACCTTGGATTCGTGTATCGTCACCAATCTCTACAGACCGGCCAATATGGCACATTGCTCCGATAACGATTCCGTTCCCAGTTTTCAAACCGCTCCCGATGTAGCAGGGTTGGTATGCGTTGGATGTTTCATTGAGAGAGACTGGGTTTCCTCCAATGCCGTTCTCCATGATGCTCACTCACTCTTGCAAGGATAGTTCACGTAGCAGCATCTCAACATGACCTTTCGCACGAACGTTGTATCTGCACCATGTGATTAACCCTTGAGGGTTGATGACAAACGTAGAGCGGACACATCCCATGTATTCTCTTCCGTAGTTCTTCTTCATGCGCCATGTTCCAAATTGATCATGGAGCGTTCTTTCCTCATCGAGGAGCAGTGGGAAGTTTAACTCCTGTTTAGTGATAAACTTTTGATGTGACTTTTCAGAATCTTTGGAAACGCCAAAAACCTCATACCCTTCCGATTTTAATCGTGCCATGTTATCTCGGAAATCACATGCTTGTTTCGTGCAGCCAGGAGTTGAGTCCCTTGGGTAAAAATATACAATGACACTTCTCCCGTTCTTGATGTATTCGTCGGATGTATGGGTGATTCCGTTCGAGTCTACGGCTGTGAATGTTGGTACTTGCATCCCTACTTCAAGAGTAATTGGTTCAGACATGGTACGCCCTAACGACCATTTGTCATGAATGCTTGGTTTTGACCGCATATTTGGGTCAAATGGCCTGCTGAGAGGCTATGCGATATGATTAATTTTCAATGCTAAACGAATATCTCAGTAGTTTTAGCCAATTGTTTGATAAACTGCCAGAATACACAAGAAGACATGGCGGGTCTAAGCATGTCGCGAAGATGCCGCAAATATCTGAAGAAGATTCAGCGTGCAAAGGCCAAGTATGACCTTCAAAGCATCGCATCAAACATCCAGAGTGAGTTAGATCGTAGAAATATCACCTACGATGAAGCCCTCACCCTTGGTAACTTCATTCAAAACCGTGCAGATCAATTGCCTGGTAATTCGATCGTGTATGCAGTCTCTGACCGAGATGCGTATCGCAGAACATTAGAGATATACCTCCGTGACGCCCTTCTAACACGCACTGAACAACTTCTGTTGTGGGAAGAGCGAAGGAGACTTGGAATCTCCGATGAAGAGCATGAGCGCTTGTTGGAACAATTGCTCGAGATCTGGAAATCCCAAGGTAAGTCTGTGACAATTCAACGCTTCGAAAGGGCAGGAGGACCCTCCAATGCTTAAACAAAAAGGCATACCAGTCTTGCTGGTTGCTTTATTCCTTGTCCAAGTGGCGTTACCGTTGGCTGATGCTACAGAAACATCTGGCCGTGCAGGGCCAGATTTCCAAGTCACAGGGATGAAGTTCGACGGTGCAGGATCTGTGATCGGCGCAGGGCTTGTTCTCGCTCCTGATACGCACACAGTTCGTGTCGACGTTTCCAACGTAGGTACTTCCGCAGGCAATGCGTTCCTCTCTCTCGTCCACAAGGGCTCGCCCAATGCAGCTGAAAATACAGTCGATACAGTCGACTTAGGCTCTATTCCCGCAGGTTCGCCGACAACCACCTATCTGCTTTCTTGGACAGCCACAACTGGACCATCTCAAACACTCTTTGCCCGCGTCTCAAGCGCCAATGATGGAAACATTGCAAACAACGAATATCGAAGAGACTTCGACGTCGATACTTTGCATCAAGCGGGAGTCATAAGCGATACCCTACCTACAATTGCCCCGGGAAATCCCACGGTTGTACTCGATCGACAAACGCATTCATTCAACACAACGGTTCGTAATGACGGAGTAATGCCTTTCTCAGCAGACATGCACTTCGTGCTTACGAATGCATCTGCAAGTCCTTCGACCGTCCACGTGTGGTCAAATACTCAAGTAATGGCTCCAGGTTCGATATACACTCCATCCGAAGGCCAGGAACTGGAGGGAACCTTCTCAGCATCAACTCTCAGTGGACTTTGGAGTATGTCAGTACAAGTTGTCTTGAATGGGGTTGGTTGGACTGAAACACAAATATATTCCGAATTCGACGTTGTTTTCAGTGACTATATCTCTGAAATGGTCGGTCCATCAGATCGAACAACAGCTCCAGGAGATTCAACGACGCTGTACTACATCATTCGAAACACGGGGAGTTCAATAGATTCGTTCAGCATCTCAGTTTCGAGTACTCTTGGATGGGCGTCTACATCCCTTGATACAACCATTACACAATTTATTGGAGTAGGGGAGACTACAACTCTCGGTGTATCTGTCTCAGTTCCGACCAATGCTTTGCTTTCCGACATTGACATCGTTTCGCTATCAATCACATCCGCTGGAAGCGGATACACACTCTCGGACACAACTCGGGTTATGGCAGGAGAATATCTCCACGCAACAGTTGACATCACCAATACGACGACTATGGTCGTGCCTGGCTTATCTCAAACAATGGCCTTCAATGTAACCAATACAGGCAATGCCCCGACTTCCTTCGATCTTACCTCAGGCCTATCCGTTAACGCCCTCAATTGGGACCATAATATGTCAATTTCCAACACAGGAGAATTGCAAGTTGGTGAAGTCGTAACTGGATTCATCACACTGGAAGTACCGCCAATTCAGATGCCATTGGTGCCTGCTGAGCACAATCGAGCAGGAGATAGTTTGAGCGCATACATTTTCGCAGAGGCTGATACTGGGAGCATACCAAACACGGATACGGGGCAAGTCGAGGTGCGACCCGTTATCGCTATTGACCCAGGATTGCCGTTTGAAAGCATCACGCTGAGTCAAAATGACGTCCTTGGTGCTGGGCAATCCACAGGCATTAACGAAATTCTTGGTCTAACTGTTCAGGTTCGACACAATCTTGCATCCGATATTACGGAAACCGTTGATGCGGATTTGGCGGTTGGAGACATTACATTCGAAGCCTTAACCTCGGGAGGATTCAACGAGGTTGATCGTTGGAATGCTTCAGTTACCCCAAATCAAACAATTGGATTGTCACTGGGTCAAAGTTTTGCTGCATCTCTGGGTATTCAAAGTCGATCAGGGCAAGTGCCACTTGCTGGGACGATTAAAATCCCAGTCACCACAACACCTACGCTCAGCGCAGTTCACGTTGCCTCTTCGGTATACGCTCCAGCAATCACTCAAAATCTTTCGATTATCATACCAAAGGTCATCAATGGAGAAATCACTGAAGCAGGACCGCTTGATGCCAACGTTGGCATAGATACTGACTTCATGTTCACATTCGGAAACACAGGCAATGATCGATCTTCATATCGATTGGAGATAGAGCAAAATTTGCCAACTGGATGGGAGGCGAGCCTCGAGACAACGAGTCCAAACAATACCATTGTTGACCTCGCAAGTGATCTGGAAGACTATCCTGCAACATCAGGTGTGCATTTGTCACTGGTCACACTGACTGTGAAAACGCACCCTCTCGCACCTTCGGGTCTTCTTCAACCTCTTACAGTACGATACTATGATTTGGATTCAGGTGCCTACATAGGCGAACAAACAATGGACATTAGGGTCGGGGAAACAATCAACGCCTCGATCACACCAGAGAGTCAAATGATTGAATCTACACCGTACGAATCTCCTTCTGCATTCGTTGTCATTAAGAACACTGGAAATGGGCCAACCACCTACAGCGTTTCTCTTGATGATGGCGGATACGATGACGTTGCATTTGAACTCGACACTTCGAGTAGCGTGATCATCGCTGCAGGATATGAATCCTCTGTCCGAGTTAACATCATTCCAACTACAGAAGCGAGTGCAGATGAATTTTACATGGCGACTGTTACGGTTTCCATGGTTGATGAAAACGGCTTATTGATTGAACTCTATGCAGACATCATTGCAAATATGTCTGAAGTTCATGATGTACTTCTTAGCACTCCCGAAAATATCGCAGCAGTTCCAGGTACAATTGTTACCTTGCCGTTTGATTTGGAAAATACTGGCAATCTCGTTGAAACAGTAAACGTGAATATTTCGGTTGATGGCGGGTGGGATACAACCCCAATTGTCCAAACCTTCACTATCCCAATTGATGGTGCTTCATCTGGTACCTTTGATATCACAATTCCTGCGCTTGATGGTACTGATAATATGCTCAATGGAGCAATCCATGATGCTAACATTACCGTGTTTAACACTGCGACTGGTGAAGTGTATGTTGAGAGCAAAGTACAGCTGCTTGTTGCTCCCGTCTTTACCTACACACTAGAAGGGTGGGAAAGCGAATACTTCTTCCATCAAGGTGGCGATCGTAAGATGACTGCCATCATTACAAACACCGGAAACCAAGATGTTGTTGTGAACGTTGGCTATCAAATCCTCATGCCAGGCCTTTCGATCGAAAGTGACGATTGGGTCCTCTCAAGTACCTCCCCCACTCAGTTGTCATTGCCTAGAAACGTTCCAGTATCGTTGGAAGTACGTGCTGATGCTTTCAAACCAAATCCAGATTTGACCACTGCTGCTGATTTCCGTATTACTCTCACGCCCACCGATGTGGATGTTGAGGGAAGCGGTGAATTCACAACCGAACTGAAAATGAAAAGATTGTTTGACATTGGATATGCCGATCACTTAAAGGCTCCTGCAAACGATGATCCAATTGCAGTGTTCATTCCATATTCTCACATCCCATCATTAAATGACGCTCCTACAAGTTACTCAATAGAGATTTGTGGAATCACTCGTCTACTGGACTTTAATTCACTTGGCTTATCGGAGGATGATTACGTTTGGAACATTTCCATCATCAATCTCGAAGGCGCTGAATCCACTCGCTACGTTAATCTCACACAGCCATGTGTTCCTGGAACCAACGTTATTGAACTCCCTGAACGAGTTAAATACGTACAATCTCCTCCATTGACATTCATGGTAAAGGTTCCAGACCGACCTAATATTCTCCCAGGTGATGGATTTGACCTTGACATTCGTCTTTACCATCCAGATGAGCATAATGGATATACTGTGTACACGGAA
>ENA-UZWR01005446-UZWR01005446.1-metagenome-genome-assembly--contig:-Day-1-25m-contig-5446_pt1 | contig 15653 bp, 17 predicted proteins | sample MGYA00260337_ERZ794897 | MGnify/ENA metagenome assembly ERZ794897 | reverse complement strand
ATTATAACGAATTCTTTGAAAAAGGCAATGTTTATTTTTGACTGATTCAATCTCTCGTGTATTGGTGTCCAGAATATGAAAGTGTTTTGGATCACCCGCATCAGCCCAAGTCAATTCGTATTGCGTTCCAAGATAGTGAATATTGTCTTCTTCGCTCTTTGTGTGATAGTGACCGGAAAGAACCATCTCATATCTTGAGAAGAGTTTTGGATCCATACCGTGAGATGCGACTACCGCACCCTTCATCATCTTAAATCCATTCAGTTCAAGGTGAGAAGCAATGATAGGTGACTTCGAAGATTGAATGAACTCCATACACTCATCGTAGTTCTCGTGAGAGATCCAAGGGAGCATACCAATCGAGAGATTGTCGAACTCAACATCAACAGGATTCATATGAATTCGAATCCGTTCGTTTCCACTGAGTATCTCTTCTAACGAGTTGAGTTCATTTGTATTCTTGTAATAAACATCGTGATTGCCTGGAATGATGTCCATCGTCATATCATACTCATCTAGTCGAGATGTGAAAAAGTCATCCACTCGTTTCAGAGCCTTGATGTTGATGTATTTTCGATGATCAAAGAAATCACCCATATGAAGAATTCTTTTGATATCATTTTCCTGACAATAAGGAAAGAATACATCCGTAAAGAACTTATCCATGTAATCCATGAATATGTCACTTCCGTTACGCACACCAAAGTGCGTATCATTAATAATCGCAATTTTCATAAAGACCTATACTATACTATTTGAGGCAGTTTGTAAAGACTTTTCTAGTTTCTTTTTGGCATGATACCTTCGTTGCTTTTCTCGGTTCTTTTCAGGATTGTTTTTCTGCCACTTTCGAACTTTCTCTCGGTTCTTTTCAGGATTGTTTTGACGATACTCCCGTTGCGACTCTAGTGTCCTTTCAGGATTGTTTTCACGCCACTTTCGAGATTTCTCTCGTTTATACTGAGGATCTTTGGATCGTCCATCAATATAGTTCGGAGATTTCTCACCCGCCATCGCCGGCGGGCCCGGTCTGTCATTACCATTAAGCCATTTGTCATTTTTAACGACGTTCATTCTTTGCAAAATCCTGTGTTCCCAACCCTTGGCATCATCAGCATTTGAGAAGGTTTTACGAATTTCTCTAACATCGGGTTCACCATGCTCTTTTCGAAAAGCTGTTACTACCTTACTTGATGTATGGTATGTATCCCAAAGATCTTTGGGATGACATCCAGACTCATATCGACATTTATACTTTGTAGCATACCTTGACCCATAGTACCATTTGTTAAATTTAGACCATCCAATCAAGTAAGTGTATGGGGTGTAAACGGTTTCTTTATTATCTTTCATATTATTATCACTAATTTTCATAACTACATACTAAACTAATTGGGGAAAATGTCAAGACCATTTACCGAACACATAGGGGGCTACCTGTGTGTCCGGAGAAAATGAATAGAAATGTAAATAGATTATGAATAGAAAAGTTCTAGGCCAGACTGACGAGAAATCTTCTTCTTCGCATTCTTCTTCTTCTTTTCTTTCTTCGCCAATTGTTTGAGTTCTGTATCTCTTTGACGAAGTTTCTGTGCCTTTAACCTAACACGATCAATAATACTTCCCGCATTGGCAACATTACCAAAGTCTGCGAATTGACTTACATCCGCATGTTCCATGTACTTCTCCTTTATGTCCTGATACTTCTTCTCCTTTTGAATTCTTCGAAGAAACGCATACCAGACAATCTGTGTGAAGTACGCAAACGCATTAGGTAATCCTGTTCGTGTTGCCTTTTCAACATCATAATTCATAATGGCCTTGATACAATTCTCAACTCCATCCATGACCATTTCTTCTCGATATGTGTAACCAATAAAGTTTGGTTTGCGTGATAATCCTTCTGCGATCTTCAGAAAACAACTTCCGATGTATTCAGTAATCTTAGGATCATCATTATCATTTTCTCTTGCTTCAGTTACTAGATTTACATAGTCAACTACTGATTGAGAAAATTCTTTATTGTTCACATAATGTGGCTTATCTTTAGGTTTTACTTTCATAATATAATACTACTATAACAGAATATGGGAAATTGTAAAGAAAAAAATAAAAAGGTTGACAAGTATTTACAATAAGTGTATAATACTCAAAGTATCAAAAAGGAAAGGAAAGAACTCAGTTTTTATCTGGATAGTCTAATCTCCTCTTATACATATCCATGAGAGGATCAATAGTAGGATCCTTCTTATCAAGATCATAGGAATGTATTTCATCTAATATAGATTTAAACTCATCTTCATCAAATGTTCCATGTAATTTATCTAAGAAATTATATTTAATGTAATCTCTCTTTAAAGATATAGGTGCTTCAGTCTTTGCTATGATTTTATTACATTGAAGTTCTATGGGCTGAGGCGGAAAAGTATCTTCTTCATACTCAGGTTGAAACATCCATTTCTCTAATGAAATATTGCCCTTTCTACCCTGTTTGATTGAGACCGGAAGATCAAGAAAGAGAACATCAAAGTGAGGATCATATTCCATCTCCTCAGCCATGATGTAACTTCCATCCGATAATCGATAAGAATGGATATTTATTTCCCCTGCTCCGCTCATCAGAGCATCAAAGATTTCTTTCCATTCAACATTCATATTGGCACCTCGTATGTTTTGGTTTGAAACTTTTCCTTTGCGTATATTTTAATACGTTCAATGGCGTGATTGAGAGTATAGTTCTTTTTCTTTTTCCAAGAAAGATCATCAGCTATATCAAAAACAGTAGTTGGTTTTCCATCAGTAGTTTTCCGTAGTCCTCTACCTATGGATTGTAAAACTCTTATTTGTGATTTTGTTGGTGATGCGAACACTATGTTATTCAGATTAACTATATTTATACCTGTAGAGAACGTACCAACCGAGGCAACTATGATTGCGTCCTTTTCTTTTTCGGTAATTTCTCTTATTCGTTCTCTTTCCTCAGCATTGACTGCGCCAGAGACAAAGAATACCTTTCTCTTACCCTTTACCTTATCCTGAAAGAGCTCATAGAGAGGTTTACCATGTTTCTGTACGAGATTGTAAAGTACCAAAGAGTTGCCACTTTGATCACAAGTAAGGTTTACGATGAACTTATTTCTCTTCTCGTAGGATACAATGTAATCGATTTCATCGGAATATTTCAAAGGCTTTACGATCTTTCGTGATTCATCCGGATACTTTAGCACCAAACATTTGATGTTCAATTGGGCGAGAGTGTCAGCATCCATCAATTCCTTTGTACTTGTGACTTTGTATTGAGGCCCAAAGTTTCCTTCTAAGACAAGTTGATTGACCATCGCATTGTCCAGTGTTCCGGTAGTTCCGATGCGATAATCAGCATTGACCAAACGATTCATAATCGTAGTCAAACTCTTTGCCTTGAACGTATGAGCCTCATCTCCGATCACCATACCATACTGAAAGAACCATTGAGGTGGCAGTTTGATTGCGCTCTGCCATGTAGTAATTACAACCGATGCGTCAAAGTTAAACTTTTCTTTTCCAGAATAGATTTGGTGTACTTCATTCTCTGCTTCGAAGTATGGATCGTTTTGTGAGTAGTTCTCAAAGTCTTTTGACATCTGTGCGACCAAAGAAGTAGTCGGAACAACGATCAAAGATATCAATCCCTTATCAGAATGATCAAGAAAGTACCGAACCAAAAGATATATGATAAGTGATTTACCTGATCCGGTTGGAGAGAGGAGAATGCATCTTTTATTGCTGACCGCATGTATAAAGGCATCCAACTGATAATCCCGAGGATCAATAGACTTCCCGTTGATAGAAATATCAGTTTCTTTAACGTACTTCCCAAGAGCATCTGTTTGAGGCCATTCCTCGTGTTGCAGTTGAGTTGCGTCAAGGACATATCCTCTTTCCTTGGCAAATTCCTTTGTTTGATTGAGTAGTCCATAGGGAAGTTGTTGTGTTCGGAGATCAAAGAGTCTTATCTTTCCATCCCAAAACTTATTGCGATAGGCGGGCATGAATTTATATCCATCCGCAAAGAAGGTATAATACTCATACAATTCACGAAGTATACCAGAATCTTCCGACTCAATAATTAACTTCGCTTCATTTTCTTTAGAAACCTTTAGCATTACATCCCAGATGTAAACTTCTGAAATTCAAGAACATTTTTAATGGACTGGTGTTTCCACTTAATGTTGTCAACGATCTCTCGAAGAGTTTCCTCTAACGTTTTGAAGTAGACTATTCGTTCCTCACTCTTTTGTAGATCCTCATCACTTTCAAAGAAGTAGTGAAAGTCCGACTTCAGAACTTTGAGTCCATTGAACGGATCATATGGCCATCCATACTCCTCAATCTTTTCCTTTGAGAGTTTACCGGAGAAGTGTAACCATTTATCACGCAACAGAATTTTCTGAGACATTTCTCTTTTCTTCAATTGCAACTTAATTATGCTATGCAATTCAAGATATTTTGCGTGATTCTTACTGTTCTCTTTCGAGGCTTCGTCTAAACATACTGTATCAATTTGCGAGTCCTTCTTCCACATCGCAAGGATTTCATCAAGTGTCATCATATAAAACTATTTATTACTTTATAATATTAAATTCGCTGTATCTAAATGTAACGTCGGCTTGTAAGTATTCTACGTCTGTTGCCTGTGTGGTGAACTCGACACCACTTAAAGAAGTTGGAAACGCATCATGGAATTGAAATTCCTTATTTCCATTATTGTGATTTGAGAGAACACTCAAAATCATATCAGAGAAGTCTAATCCAACATCTCGATTTTTAATCATCCAATCAAAGATTTCGGTATAGTTCTTCATGTCTTCATCAATCGCAAAACGAAGAGAAAGAGAATCAAATCCAACAGTATCACCAGCCTGAAAGGAGGTGTGTCCTCTAAATCCTTGAGCAGATTCACCCAAAGTCACCGATGGAATTGTGAATCCTGTAATGAAATACTCAACATTCGCAAATCGATTACGGTTGATCGTAAGACGAAATCCAGTGGGTGAGAGAAAATTAAAATTTGTTGTAAGTCCCGCCATGTATGTATTTATAAAAAAGAAGGGCCTCCAAACGGAGACCCTTCTAAAGATTATGAACTAATTAGATTTAGCTCTGTCCACCTACGTTGATATTACCAACGCGGATGCTGCGGAAGTATTGGTTGCTGTTAGCAGAACCGATACCAGCAGATAGGGTAACAAACGGGTTAGCCTGTAGACCGTAACGGGTCTTGAAAGCGATCTTCGGTTGGAAGGTCGTTTCATCAACTGCACGTACCATCGTGAGAGGAACGTATGGGCAGTAGAACAATCCAGCGTCGTATGGGTTAGATCCACGGAATCCAACAGTGGCGTAATCACCAGTTGTGTAAGGATCGACGTAAACCTTCATGCGACCGTTGAGTACACCAGCGAATGTGTTTCCGCTGTCGTCAACGTTGAGGTTAGAACTGATGTTAGAAGCGTAGTCGAGTTGACCAGCGGCAGCCAAAGCAGAAGCAACGTTGCTAGAGCAGATAACGAAGTTACCTTTTCCGCGACGAGTTTCCTTTGCGATAGCGTTAGCTTCAACTTCCAATTGGTAGATCAAGCTCTTGAACTTTTCAACAGCCCAACGTCCATCTGCGTCTGCAACCAAGTCGAAAAGACCGTCTGTACCAACGTTTGCTCCACCAGTCTTGGCAGTGCTGTTGATCGAACGGATAACTTCGCGATTGATTTCAGCGAGGATTTCAGAAGAGAGGATGTTAGCCAACTCAGATTCTGCGTCCAATCCGTGGATTGCCTTCAGATCCTGAGCGAGTTCCATCGTGTACTCTGCCTTCAACTGACGTGTCTTAGCAGTTACAGTTGCCTTTTCGATTGTGAAACCGAGTTCAGCAGGATCTGCAGCTTCAGCAGTTACCGTAGTTACACCAGTACCAGTTGTGTAAGTGGTCTCTGGGGAATCAAGATTTCCGTAAGGAAGTGTTCCAGCGTGTGTTCCAGTTCCAGAGAAGTCTGTATCAGCTTCGTTGAAGAGAGCTTCTGTATCGGTAGTTACGATTGGAGTACCATCTCCATAACGTGCCTTCATTGCGAAGATCAAACCCGTTGGGCCTGACATTGGCTGTACACCAGCAACGTCGTATGCGATCAAGTTTGGCATCGCGCGGCGAACCAAAGAGATCAATACGGGATCGTAGTTTGTAACCGAAGCAGTATTCTGCTGGTTTTCGTTGAGCATTCCGTTTACTCCCTTTTCTTCGATAAGAGCACGCTCTGTGTTCTCAAGAAGTTTGGCTGTTACGGCTCTGCGGTAGTTGTCCTTGAACTCAGGCGCGTCAGCGTGATCGAGTACAGGAGCCCATTTTTTTATGTCGTTTTCTGCGTTAAACATTTTTATGTTTCCTTTATATTTGTAAGTAAATTAATTACTTGTTGTGGATGTTTTGTTGAATTCGGCTTAGGGAAGACAAATACTTCTGCATTGTCGGTGACAATTCAGCAGCAGGATCGGCTTCTCCTTCGACGATAATTTCTGTTTCGTCAGAAGAAACTTCTTCTTCCAACTCTTGTGTAGGCTCTTCCTCGTTAAAGAAAGACTCCTTGATTACCGAAACCTTAGTTTCGAAGTTAGATGCATCGACGAATTCGATACCTTCTAGTAGTTTGACAAACTTTGAAGATTGTGTAGAAGTCAGTTCCGAAGTTGCTTCAGAAATGATTTTTTCACGTTGAAGTTCAGCAATCTGATTGGCGAGAGAATCGCGTTCTTCAGATATTGTGAGGAGTTCACTCTTAGTTGCTTCAACATCTTCGCTGAGACTATCAACCAAATCAACCTTGTTTTGTGGTACTTCGATATAACTCTCAACGAATAAATCCTTGAGGTTCTTCATGAAGTCTTCAGCAATGTCTGTACGCAACTTGTTGTCAACGTACTCTTGGTTTTCTGTCATCCAATCTTCAACTACGTATGTGAGGTAGTTGTCGATCTTTTCAATCAAAGTTTCGCGAATGTATACGACTTCTTCTTGCAAAGAGTCTTCGTATGTATTCTCTAGTTCTTCTTTGATCGTAACGACTTTGTTTGAAACAGCAGCTTCGAAGAGAGTAGATGCCTTGGCTTTGAAGTCTTCGGTAAGATTAGAATCTGCGTCAGCAAGAACCTTAAGATCCGTTGCAAATGCTTCTTCTATTTCTTCTTCGTCTTCTTCATCTTCGGCGGAGGACTTAATAGCATCATAAGCGGCCATTAGATCGTCCTTTTTCATTCCCTTCATTTCCTTGTACATGGCGTTGACCATCTCTGCCTTTGTTTTTGGCGGAGATGACTTTTTGATTGATGCCGCAGTAGTTGCCGCATCTTTTTCACCATCTACATCTCCTTCTTCTATCTCATCCTCTTCTTCATCATCTCCGTTCATCGCTTCAAAAGCTTTGACAAGATCATGTTTCTTCATGGATTTGATAGTAGAGAAAGCGTCAGCAAGGATACCTGCTTTAGTTTGAACACCTTCTTCAAGTGTTTCTTCTTCTACTTCTTCGGAGGATTCTTCGATAGATTCCTCTTCAGTTTCTTCAGAAGACTCTTCAATGGTTTCTTCGTCTACTTCGACGGATTCTTCCACTTCATCTTCTTCGTCATCGTCAGACTCTTCGTCATCGGATTCTTCTTCGTCATCTTCTTCGTCTTCAGCTTCGTTTTTCTTCTTAGCCTCGCCAAGAAGAACATCGAGTACCGAATCAGAAAGGGATTCCTGAGATTCCTCAGTAACTTCTTCAGGTGTATCCTGCACAAGCTCCTGATTCTCTACAAGATCTTCTTCCTGTACGTCTTCAACAACGATTTCTTCGTTCTGTATTTCTTCAGACATTTGGGTTTATTTCTTATTTTGAATTTAGAGTTTGGAGAGGAAATCTCTGAAGATTCGCTCCTGAGCCTCAGCTATCTGAGTGGAATCCACCTTCTTAATTTCAATCTCATATTCTTCAATTTGTTGAGGTTTTAGAATACCATTCTCCAAGATCCAATCAACTCCTTCCATGATGCCATTTACAAAGGCTTCTGGGGCGGAGGGGTCTTGAACAATGTCAACAGTCGAAAGAATGTAATCATCCTTCACGAACGTCTTGTTTTCTTTTGATTCAACAGTTCCCATACCACGACTTGAGACACCTAGCTTGCAACCTCCTTCTACGAGGCCTTTCACTATCTTACCCATTGGTGTATCCAAGATAAGTGCCTTTCCAACAACGTTATTACCTTCCCATTTGAGATCAGTAATACGATGTGAAACTTTATCCAAGTTAATTGCGGGGCCTTCGGGGTGATTTAACTCACCGACTGCCCGACCCGTCTTAACTTGTTCCTTTACATATTTTCCGGTTGCTGATTCCAGAACCGATTTAGGATAAATTCTTTTATTGCGGTTTTCTTTTTCCGCTTGCATGAAGACGCCTTCAATAAAGACATCCTTGCCACCTTTTGCGTTGGCCTCTGTGATGTATTCTAACTGTACATCCTGTGTTTCTGTTATTAATTTCATCTTAGTTTCCGAAACCTATTGCTGTGCAGGTGAGTGTTGCGGCAGATGTAAGAACCTTTTCAGCATTCTTTTTCTTAAGAGTGACATGTCCAGACGCCGGAACATCAAATGTTGCGATTGTGACTCCTCCACTTGTTTGGAGTGTAACTGTTCCTGAAGTTGTCGTTGTGTTACAGATATAAACATTCGCCGCTTCAGATATATTCGAGGCCGCGGAGTTTGGTGTTTCTTTTGCTGCGAGGGGTGTAATTGTCATTTTTCTACCTTTTTATTAATACCATCCAGTCGAGATACTGAAACGGCTATGTTGTTTGTCCACCATGAAGGTAGGCTGTCTTCGGGGTTCATTTCCGATAAATTTTCTTCCATAATATCAAGTCCTTTGCGAGCAAGAAGAATATCATTGAGAGCTGACGGAATGTTGGCCCGACTGTTTTCTTTTCTGAGAACTTTGGAGGACTCATCGATAAGTTTTTTCCAGTAATGACTCATCAACTTCTTGAGAGCTCTACTTGTTGTCCTAGTTGAAAGAGATGAAAGTCAACCGTATCCTTTTGATGTGGATTCTTTTTCTTGGGGTTGCTTTCTCCGTTAGAATATGCCTTATTTGCGATCAAAGACTTCGTGAGTTTGGTGTTGTCATAGATCTTTCCGAGTAACATTTCTACTTCGGATTGTTTGATCTTATCACTTCCCCCCTTTACAAACTTGTCTGCGGATACTGCTTCATCGATCTGAACGTCTTCTTTCATATCTCCAACCTTTGCACCAGGCGAGTATAGAACATAATTAGTATTTGCACCTTTGAAAACTGTGGCACCATTCTTTTTCACTAACTTCATCATGTCTGATTTATTACCACTTGCAACAACTTTACCTTTAAGTACATGATGATGCGAAGAAGATGATCTTAATACTTCATCGATCTGAACGTCTTCTTCTACAACCGGAGCTGGATCACCATCATTAAAGATTTGCGAAGTCAAGCCAACACGACGAACATCCATCGCGGTTTCGATCTTTTGTTGAATTGCATCTTTGAACGCATTCAACGCTTCATCTCTATCATTCTTTACAAGTGCGTTAAATATTTTTTCTGACATAATTATTACTATTTATAGTTTTTTAATTTTCTGTATCGTCTTCTTCGTCATCTATATCGCCGGAATCCTTTTCCTTTTCAATCTGATCATCTATTGTTTCAATGTCTTCATCCGATTGGTGTAGAATGTTACGACGAACCCATTCACGAGAGTAGTATTGACCGATCTGTTCTTCAACCAATTGAAGCATTTCAAGTCTTTCTCGTAGAATCTCAAACTCTTTAAGTTCCGCAAAGTAGTTATCTTCAACGAAATCAACGTTAATTGACTCTTCGATGTTCGCCCAGTCCTTTGGTTCGATGACACCTTTCAGAATCAACTGAACCTTCAGAGCTTCAATAAAGATCTTTGAAAACTTCTTTCGAATCTTATCGACGAACTTCTGAAACTTGACTTCATCCCGAGATACTTCGGTTGCCCTACCAAGAGCAAAACCAGTATCCTGTTCAAGACGAGAGATCGGAACATTCAGAGATCTGTAAAGTTTTCTTTGAAAGAAGACAACATCTTCGATCTGACCAAGATTCTCTCCACCACCCAAGGTAGTGATTTCGGTTCCTCTTCCACCTTCTCTTCGAGGTAGATAGAAGTCTTCGAGCATCGACATATGTTTACGATCATCGGTGATTTCACCCGTACTTGCATCGTAAACTAACTTGTTGCGGTAACGAGATACAACGCTCTGAACGTACTCTTCTGCCTTACCCTTTGGTAAGTTACCTACGTCGATGTAGAATACTCGTCTTTCAGGAGCCCGTGAAACACGATAGACAACCAAAGAATCTTCCATGAATCGCAACTGATTGATCAGTTTGATTGCTTTATGGAGATGACCAATTGACTTAGTACGAGATGGATCAAAGAGACCGGAGTTGATCGCAATAATGGAGTCTTTCTCCAACTTTATTCCTCCTCCAGTCTTTATGTCGGTATTTGACAACATACCTTCGGAGTACATGTAGTATTCAGCAACTACCTTCTCATACTCGACTTCGGTCTTGGCGTCTCTTACCTTCTTAACTTCCTTTACCTTACTGATCTTTGTTGGATCAATATAACGAAGTTCTACGATTCCACGTTTTGGATTCTCTTTATCAACGATGATCTGAAAATAGATTCGACCATCGATATACCAGTTACGAAAAAGATCGTGCCCGGCATGATTGAAACGATAGAGAGTTAATATTTTATTAAATTCTTCAATGATCTGCTTCTTGATATTGTCTGGTTGATCCAGATCATCAAGTGAGATATTGACTGGTGCTGAATTATCTCCCGATGCAATCGCACCATCCACAATGTCTGTGATTGCGGTATCTGCTTCGGGTTGTGTTGCAACTTCACGATACTTTAAAATAAGATCGTGATCAGATCCTGTTGCCGAATCTCCTAGATCGATATACTGTCCGTAAAGACCTCCCGAAAATACTGTTGTCGTAGAAGAACCGTCTTCACTCGGTTTTGGAATCGGTGAAACAATTTCTTTCTTTACTTTCGGGGTAACTTTCTTACTTATATCGTAGCCAAATATTTCCATAGATGTATTTATCCGCCTCGCAAGGATAGACTCACGAGGCGGATAGGTTTGAATTAATACCTAATTAAGAGGTAGTCTGCCAATTACCACCCAAGGATTCCCAATACTGATACGCAAGTTCAACTGTGAACTCTTCAATCGCATCATTTGTATCGTAACTCAAATCAATTGCGGCAACATTTACAGGAAATGCTCCACGAATTTGATATCGTTTCGTTACACGTTCATTCTTATCAAGTTGCTCGATGAGCATGTCTGCTTGATAATCTGTTGGGTTTACTAATCCAAGATTAGCGCTATGTTCGTTCATACCGTTCATCCAACGTTCAAACGAATTCCGAATACTCATTACAGAATCATTAAGAACTGTAATTGTCCAGTTTTCAAACGTGCGATCTCCGGCAATCTTCATCTGACGACCTCGAAAAGGTACGTCGATTTGTGCGATAACGCTGGCAGGTAACTGAGCTCCCTTGACCAAGAACTGTGTCAATTCACTGTCTCCTCCAGCATATGCCGGAAAGTTTACAGTTGCCTTGAACAGGTTGGGGCGAGCGCCTCCTCCAATAAGTTTTGATTTAAAATCGTCTACTCCTAGTGTCATGATAGTTTTCCTTTCTTTTAACTATTTATACTACTGTTGTCCAGCAATTTCAGAAAACTCCACACCAGTACGAGTGGCGATGAAATTAAGTGTAATGAAGTTGATCGAACGTGCGGGCTTGATGTAAATATCAGCCACGAAACGATTCGAATCAATCACTTCTCCGGTATTGTTTGTTTCGTCACAAACAACGAGGAAGTCCGTAATACCACGACGACCCTTGACATCCCGTAGGAAAGGTTCTGTCATGTTGCGGAACATTGCTCGTGTGAACTCGTCATTCAATTCAAATAACTGAAACTTAGAGGCAGTAGAGATTGCTTTTTCCAATACGATAAACAAACGGCGAACGTTGATACGATCAAAGGCACTTGGTTTACTCTGTGCAGTCTTATCACCGAAAAGGAGTGTTCCTTGGCCGGGGAAAGATACGAGAGGATTAACACGAGCCTTATAGAGTGTATCACGTTGAGCTGAAGTTGGGTTGTAACCAAGTCTAACTACTCCACGCAATTGACCACGATTGTATCCAGCAGGCGAGAACCAAGGTTCTGCGACATCATCAACGTTAGCAAGAAGACCTGCAACGTGACCAGCTGTACCAATCCAACGATAAACATCGTTGTACTTGTCGTAAACGTATGCCGAGGTAGAAGATAGGATTCCATAAGAGTTTGTCGTTATAGAATCTGCCCAACTCTTGGCGTTTGTTACGGCGCCCCCAGTAGTTGATTGAAGTGCTGTTCCACTTGTACCCGTAGTAGGAGGAGAAACAACTGCAACACAATCCTTACGTCCAGAAGCAACAGCGATTACTGCGTTTGCAGCAGCATATCCTACCGCAGTAGAATCTTCAGCCGTAGGCCCGATCAAGATGTTGACATCCAATGTATCGGAATCACCAAAAGCAGTTGTGTAAACAGCTTGTAGAGCGGCAGTGTCAGGTACTGTTCCATCACTTCCACCAGACAATGCAAAATTGTAGTCGTCGTTAGGTGAATCCCCATTAGTTGCACTAATTACGTTATTCGTAGGCCAAACCCAAGCAGATTGGTTTTCAAGAACATCGACATAGTACGATGATGTTCCATCATCCCTTTTACCTGTCGCAACAGTAAGATCACTGAATACTTCAAGAACCGTATTTGCGGTTCCAGTGATATCACCATCTTCGTCAAGAATGACGATGTGGATTTCACCAGCAGTAGGAGCTGCTCTCACTGCACCTGTAGCGTGTGTATTGGCGTTGGGCCCAACTTGAGGACTAGGATCTCCTGATTGATCATCAGAGTAGTTATCACTGGTGATAACACAAACCTTAAGTGAATTACCTAGTGTTCCAGCATAACGAGCGACAAAGTAATCTTTGTCACCAATTGGACTATCACTAACACTCAATGTTTGACTGTTGTAATTATCTTGATTTTTGACCAAATAAGTTCCACCATTAGAACTAGCATTGTTCAAACTTGCAGAATTGTGTCTATAAACGTTTAATGCGTTTCCGTATTGTAAAAAAGCGGAGGCTTGAAACCACTGCTTGTATGTATTGTTGTCCGGTTCACCATAATTGGCAACCAGCTCTTTTTCGGATCCAACACTAACGACTTCTTCAACGGGGCCCCACTTAAAGTGACCTACTATACCGCCTATAGAAGTTGATACTGCCGGAATCACGTTTGTCAAGTCAACCTCGTTGACATCGACGCCAGGTGATACTAAAAATCCCATGCGTATTTCCTTTCAGTTATTTGATTTGAATGATAAGTGTTAAACATAATAAGGTGTTTTTCATAATACTATTTATAGATAACGAAATTTAGAGAGATTTCCAAGCCTTCTGTGCTTCGACTATTCGATCATGTGCGGAATTTCCATAAGAAGTTCCGTCATCAATCACACCAAATGGAGCAATATCATCTTCGATCTCTTTCATTTTTTGGTTGAACAGAACCTCTTTTAAATTGATATCGCTAATGTCTCCAAACGCATCCGATGAAACGAACCACGCAAAGAGTACGAGATTCATTACAAGATCATCGTGATTTCCCTGTGCAGCGGAGAAACTAGATCCTTTGACTTCAAATGCCGCGAGCTCACGAATAGTCTCGGAGTCGTGTATCTTCAGTTTATTGAGTTCGATAAGATCTTTGAGGTTTGAACATCCGATTCGCTTGACTCTTTTTGTCATTGTGACTCCGATACCTCCTCGTTTGACCGATGATTCTAAAAAGGTGTTCTCATACTCGTATTCGTAATAGACTGTATTACATACAACCTGGCCGGCATCATTATTCTCAATCAGAACCATCGCCTGATTGTACATCTTTGCGATCTTTATGATAATGTCCGGAAAGATCAATGGAGAAATCTTATTGTCTCGATAAGTCGCAACCTGTTCGAACTTCCCATTAGTAATATCAATCACATTGAAGGTAGAATAGTCCTGTCCTCTTCCCTTTGAGACATCTACCATCATCAAATAGTGATGACCTTCCTTCACCTTTCGATAAATCTTTGCTTCTTGATAGACCTGTTTGGGGTTTTCGTTTTTGAGACCAAGGAGAGCATTTGCGGATATGAGAGTATTCGAAGATCCAATTGCCTCGTTTCCATACTCCTGTCTAAACTGTTCTTCGCTCGTATTGGCAATGGTTTGTCTTTTCCATTCCTCATCACGACCCGGCACGTCCCACCAGTCTACTCGAAACGCCTTAAACTCGTTTGTTCCTTGCATCGCACCTTCAAGTAATCGATAGAAGAGTGTACCTGTTCCGTTCTGCGTTGAGGTGATAATGACCTTACTTTGTTTACCAGATGAGATAACCGGATAGGTCGAAGTGTAAAAGGTATTTGCATTTTCGACGAACGCAAACTCATCAAGAAAAAGAAGATTGACCGAGAGACCACGAATCGAACTACCAGATGTCGCTGAGGCGATTATACGAGAGTTATTCGAGAACTGTAACGATCCTTTGTTCAATTCTTTACATCCAGGCTGAAGAAAAAACGGAAGATTCTCAAGTGCCAGAGTAACACGAGACAACATTTCACGGGCAGTGGATCCCTTATTTGCCAGAATCGCAATGGTCTTTTCGGAGTTAAAGATTGCGTACCAGAGAATATATACCACACAAGAGATCGACTTTCCAGATTGTCTACAGGCCAGAACAAGATTGAATCGATTATCGTTGAACTGTTCAAACATCTCTCTTTGATAATCATATGGTTTGAACGGCTGTAATCCACTATCCAACGTAATGATCTTGACATATTTCTCCGCAAAGTAGATCGGATCATTCATACACATGATATACTCATCGACTTGATCTTGAGTATAATCTTGTGGAAGTCCGTCTCTCTTTACTAAAGCGTTACCAAGGTATCCGCCTGCTTCATTCATCCGTATCACGATTCTTCAAAAACTTTTGTAACTCATTCGTTGAGCCTACAAAGATTGCATTATTTGTGGTGTTTCCGTTTGATTCTTCTTTGGATTGAGTGATGTCCTTTCGCGTCTTCTGAAGTTTTACAAGATCCTGTGACATTTCAGATGCCTGTTTGATCATAGTTGAAAGAACTTCAAAGGCCCTAGGATGTTCGGTTTCGGCAGCAAGTGCCATCATATTCTGAATTGCTTCGGAACTCATATCGATAAGTTCCTTCATTTTTTGTCGAGAATACTCTACATCAGTCTCCGTATCATTGTTGATTTCTCCCTGATCAACATTAGATTTGATTTTTTCAGGAATGATCTTAGTAGTGACCGGAAGATTTTTTTCTAAAGCAGCAACAATATCATTTTTATCACGGGGATGCATAATCAAAACCAAACGTTGTTGTTATATC
>ENA-UZWR01001460-UZWR01001460.1-metagenome-genome-assembly--contig:-Day-1-25m-contig-1460_pt1 | contig 15653 bp, 12 predicted proteins | sample MGYA00260337_ERZ794897 | MGnify/ENA metagenome assembly ERZ794897 | reverse complement strand
TCGAACTTAATATAGGGAGGTTGATATGTCTGGCGGATTATTTGAAACAGAAGAGAAAGATGTTATCGACAATACTTCAGGTGGACTATTTGCTAATGGGGAAGTTGGCGATGCAATCGCAAGTTTTGAGGTAGCAGCGGAAGCAGCTAAGAACGCAGCAGTAGCAGCTCAAACAGCTGCTGAGACCGCAGAGACAAACGCTGAGACGGCTGAAACAAATGCAGCGACGTCAGCTACAGCGGCTGCGGGTTCTGCAACTACTGCAACTACTCAAGCATCTACAGCTACTACTAAAGCAAGTGAGGCTGCTACATCAGCATCTACAGCTACTACGCAAGCTGGCACTGCAACCACAAAAGCAGGAGAAGCGGCGACATCCGCAACATCTGCGGCGGCCAGTGCCACGAGTGTAACATCAAGCGCAACAACAGCTACTACTAAGGCGAGTGAGGCAAGTGCGTCTGCAACCACTGCTGCGACCCAAGCAACTAACGCCGCATCTAGCGCGACTGGTGCTGCGAGCAGTGCATCAACTGCGAGTACTCATAAGACAGCTGCCGAGACTGCAAAGACAGCTGCGGAGACTGCGAAGACAGCAGCTGAGACTGCGAAGACTGCAGCTGAAACCGCAGAGACTAATGCAGAAACTGCAGAGACTAATGCGGAAACTGCAGAGACTAATGCGGAAACCGCAGAGACTAACGCAGCAACTAGTGCGACTAACGCGGCGGCGAGCTCAACTTCGGCAAGTGGCTCTGCATCTACAGCTACTACTCAAGCGAGCACAGCCACTACTAAAGCGAGTGAAGCCAGCACATCTGCAACGAATGCAGCATCTAGCGCAACAGCTGCTGGTAATAGTGCATCAACTGCGAGTACTCATAAGACAGCTGCCGAAACTGCTAAGACAGCTGCTGAAACTGCGAAGACTGCAGCTGAAACCGCAGAGACTAATGCAGAAACTGCAGAGACTAATGCAGAAACCGCAGAGACTAATGCGGAAACTGCAGAGACTAATGCAGCAACTAGTGCAACTAACGCGGCGGCTAGCGCAACTTCGGCAAGTGGCTCTGCATCTACAGCTACTACTAAAGCGAGTGAAGCAAGTGCATCTGCATCTTCAGTGGCTACTCAAGCGAGCACAGCTACTACTAAAGCGAGCGAAGCAAGCGCCTCTGCTACAAGCGCTTCCAATAGTGCAACCGCGGCAGCGAGTAGTGCAACCGCAGCAAACACTCATAAAACTGCAGCAGAGACTGCTAAAACCGCAGCGGAAACTGCGGAGACAAACGCTGAGACTGCTGAGACTAATGCGGAAACCGCAGAGACTAACGCAGCAACTAGTGCGACTAACGCGGCGGCGAGCGCAACTTCGGCAAGTGGCTCTGCATCTACAGCTACTACTCAAGCAAGTACAGCTACTACTAAAGCGAGTGAAGCTAGCACATCTGCAACGAATGCAGCATCTAGCGCAACAGCTGCCGGTAATAGTGCATCAACTGCGAGCACTCATAAGACAGCTGCTGCAACTGCGCAGACTGCAGCAGAAACCGCAAAGACAGCTGCTGAAACTGCTAAGACTGCAGCTGAGACTGCTAAGACTGCAGCCGAAACCGCGAAGACAGCAGCTGAAACCGCGGAGACAAACGCTGAGACTGCTGAGACTAATGCGGAAACCGCGGAGACAAACGCCGCGTCTAGCGCAACATCAGCCTCGACGAGTGCAACTAATGCTGCAGCTAGCGCAACTTCTGCAAGTGGCTCAGCATCTACAGCTACTACTAAAGCGAGTGAAGCAAGTGCATCTGCTACTACAGCGTCGACTCAGGCGAGCACAGCCACCACTAAAGCAGGTGAGGCTAGCACATCTGCTACGAATGCTTCTAATAGTGCAACCGCTGCAGCGTCTAGCGCGACAACTGCAAACACTCATAAGACTGCAGCAGAGACTGCGAAGACCGCAGCAGAAACGGCAGAGACAAACGCTGAGACTGCTGAGACAAACGCGGAAACTGCAGAAACTAACGCAGCATCTAGCGCTACGTCCGCATCAACTAGTGCAACTAGCTCGGCTGCAAGCGCAACTTCTGCGAGTGGCTCTGCATCTACAGCTACAACGCAAGCGAGCACGGCTACAACTAAAGCGAGTGAAGCAAGTACATCCGCTACGAACGCGGCAACAAGCGCAACCGCTGCGGCCAACTCAGCAACAGCTGCTGCAGCTAGCGCAACTACTGCAACTACTCAAGCATCCACCGCAACTACTCAAGCATCTACTGCTACGACTAAAGCTAACACAGCTACTACTAAAGCGAGTGAAGCATCAACTTCAGCAGCAAGCGCATTATCGGCTAAAACAGCTGCTGAGAGTGCTAGAGATAGCGCACTATCCGCTTTTGATAATTTTGACGATAAATATTTAGGTGCTAAATCTTCTGATCCTACTGTTGATAATGATGGGGACGCTTTAGTCTCTGGCGCATTATACTTTAATACAAATGACGATGTAATGAATGTTTACACAGGCAGCACATGGGTAGCAGCTTACGCTTCATTATCCGGTGCTTTATTAGTTTCAAATAACTTAAGTGATGTTAATAGTGCTGGCACTGCGGCTACCAACATTGGGTTAGGCACTGGCAGTTCTCCAACTTTCGCTGGAGCTACTATAAATGGAAACATATCTGTAACTGGTACTGTTGATGGTAGGGATGTTGCAGTAGATGGAACGAAGTTAGATGGCGTTGAAGCTAATGCTACTGCTGATCAGACTGCAGCAGAAATTAGAGCGTTAGTAGAAAGTGCAACTGATAGTAATGTTTTCACAGATAACGACCATAGTAAATTAAATGCAATAGAGGCAAATGCAACTGCTGACCAAACCGCTAGTGAAATTGAAGCAATTGTCAATCATGATAATTTGCAAGGGTTTGTTACAGCAGAGCATATCGATTGGAGCACTGACCAAGGCTCAACAAATATACATACGGGTAATTATGTAAATACTACTTACTCTGTTGGTGACGGCGGACTTACCCAGAAAAACTTTACAACCGCGTTAAATACAAAGCTTAGCAACATTGAGGCCAATGCGACCGCAGATCAAACGGATGCTGAGATAAGAGCGGCCGTTGAGGCAGCAACCGACAGCAACGTCTTTACTGACGCAGACCATAGCAAGCTAAATGCTATAGAAGCATCCGCAGACGTTACAGATACAGCAAACGTAGTGGCGGCACTTACAGCAGGGACTAATGTTTCTATTGCGGCAAATGGTACTATTAGTTCTACAGACACAAACACAACGTATAGCGTGGGTGATGGTGGTCTAACGACTAATGATTTTACTAATGCAGACCACACTAAGTTAAATGGTATAGCTGCAAGTGCTAACAACTACTCGCATCCTAACCACAGTGGGGAAGTTACATCTTCTGCTGATGGTGCTACGGTTATAGCATCTAATGTTGTAGATGCTGATAATTTAAAAGTAACTGGTGATGGGACTACATCTCAGTTTCTCCGTTCGGATGGTGATGGCACTTTTACTTGGGCTACACCAACTGATACTAATACTACGTACTCAGTAGGTGACAATGGGCTGACTGAGAAGAACTTTACGACCACCCTTAAGAACAAGCTAGATGCCATTGAGGCATCAGCAGATGTAACCGATACAACTAACGTGACTGCGGCAGGAGCTTTAATGGACAGTGAGGTTACTAACCTTGCTCAAGTCAAAGCCTTTGACAGTTCTGATTATGCTACTGCTGCACAAGGTACTACGGCTGATGCAGCTATGCCAAAAGCGGGTGGTACGTTTACAGGTGATGTTACTTTCGACGGTGCTTCTGTTAACGGTGATATGAAATGGGATCAGAGTGCTAACAAGTTAAAGTTTTATAATGATGCCATTCTCAGTATAGCTGACACTGAATTTTCCAGACCATCAAGTAATGAAGCCCTTTGGACAACTACAGCTAACTTAAGCATCAGAGGACATGATTTAAATCTTTATGGTTGGCGCACGGCCTCAAGCGACCACAAAAAAGGTCTAGTGGTTGATGGGACGAATGGGACTTATTTATATTATCCTCCTAGCGAAGCCGCTCGATTGCAAACTACGCAATCGGGAATAACCGTTACTGGCACAGCGACTGCGACAGCTTTTGTTGGCGATGGCAGTGGGCTAACAAATTTACCCGCTCAATCCGATGCAACTAAAATGCCTCTGGCTGGTGGTACGTTTACTGGCAGCATCACAATGGAAGATGGTGATCAGATCAACGTAGGCACAAGTAATGACTTAGTACTAAGCCATAACAACAGCAATGCAGGTTCGTTAGTCAGCTACACAGGCGATATGACTGTAAAGTCTAACTCATCAATAATGAACGTAAGTGGTTCATCTGTAAAGCTACAAAGGCTAGGCGCAACTGTCTTAGAAGCTTACTCTAATACTGTGGATATAACGGGTAACTTAGTTATATCAGGCACTGTAGATGGCGTAGATATAGCCGCTAGAGATGTAGTGCTAACATCAACTACTACAACAGCAACTGCTGCGATGCCAAAAGCAGGAGGTACGTTTAGTGGCGATGTAACCTTCACAGGCGATTCCTACAACGCCGTATGGGATAAGTTGGACAATGCTCTTGAGTTTGCTGACAATGCGAAAGCCATCTTCGGAGCAGGGTCAGACCTACAGATTTATCATGATGGTAATCATAGCTATATAAAAGATGATGGCGCTGGTAATTTATATCTACGCACAGAGGGTGATGAAATACGTTTGCAAGGTGGTTCTGAAACCATGCTGCGAGCATTTAAAGATGGTGGTCTTCGGCTCTATTATGACGCAGCAGAAAAACTCCGTACAGAATTAACAGGTATAGAAGTAACTGGCAATATTGTTGTCTCAGGCACTGTCGATGGTAGAGATGTCGCAACTGACGGCACAAAACTTGATGGCATCGCCTCTAGCGCTAACAATTACGTTCACCCTAACCACAGTGGTGAAGTCACATCTTCCGCTGATGGCGCTACGGTTATAGCCGACAATGTTGTAGATGAGGCTAATTTAAAAGTATCTAACTCGCCCACCAATGGTTATGTGTTGACTGCGCAATCAGGTAACACTGGCGGTCTGACTTGGGCAGCGGCAAGCGGTGGCGGTGGTGACCCAGACCTTTATACTGCTAATGCAAGTACCCCAACTGCAAACACCGTCACTGGTTCTAACTCAGCGGCCATTGGAGAAAACTTAACTGTCTCTGGTGATAATTCATTAGCCGCAGGGACGGGTGGTACGGCAACTGGATACTCCTCATTTGCTTTTGGAGATGGTGCAGATGCGACAGCTAACCATTCCGTAGCGATTGGCGGTGGAGCTATTCAGGCATCAGGCGCACAATCTATAGCTATTGGTTATGGCTCGGACGCTACAAATTCAGACGCACATGCTTTTGGTCGTAACGCCAATGCAAGCGGAAGCAGCGCAACTGCACTAGGTCGTGATGCGGTCGCTGCCTCAACAAGGGCTGTGTCTATAGGTGATAGTTACGCCTCTGGTACAGACAGCTTTGCAGCAGCTATAGTAAACAACTTATCAAGCTATGGTGCGACTGCCTATAACGCTATTGCTATGGGCCAAGACGCAAGGGCAACATCCTCAAACGGTATTGCGATTGGTCGTCAGACTACAGCATCAAATTTATATGCAACAGCTATTGGCTATGTAAATACTGCATCAGGCCAATATTCTGCTACTTTAGGTGGAAGAGCTGCCTCAGCAAGCGGCAGTTATTCTGTTGTTCTTGGCGGTTATTCTAATGCGGCATCTGGAAGCAGTAGTCTTGTTGGCGGCTACAACTCCGATGCCAGTGCTAATTATTCAAAAGCACTTGGAACAGCCTGCCAAGCAACCGCAACAGGTAGTACGGCTATAGGCGAGTATGCACGGGCTAGTGGTGCTAGTTCACTTGTTATTAGTACAGATATTACAGGCGATGGAACACTCGCTACAGCAAGTCAATCTATTGCAATAGGCGCTAACTCTAAATCTGCTGTTATAGGTAAGATAGCTCATTCTTCTAAAAGATTTGCAGCTAATGGAGATGCACAAGGTGGTATTTTTGTACTTCTTGCAGATACAACAGATGCTACTGCTACTGTACTTACAACAAACAATAGCACAGCAGCAGCAACTAACCAAATCGTAGCTGCATCTGACACTTGTATCATGTTCTCAGGTACACTTGTAGCAATGCAGAATGGCGCACAAGATCAAGGTGGCTGGGAGATTAAAGGCTTACTGAAGAATGACGGTGGTACAACTACCTTAGTAAGCAGCAACATACAAACATTTGATGACGGTAATGGCTGGGTAGTAGCCCTAACTGCCGACAACACAAACAATGCCTTAGCAATTACCTGTACAGGAGAAGCCTCTCATAACATCCGTTGGGTTGCTAATATTCAGACCAGTGAGGTGACGTATGCATAGGAGTAATACATAATGGGTTCTATTAATATTGATAACACAGGCTCTGGCGGTGCTATAACCCTTAGCTCTGATGGTACTAGCTTATTGCTAGGCGGCACAGCAATTGGTGGTGGTGGTGGTGACCCAGACCTTTATAGGGATAATGCTTCTTCTGAGACTACACCTGTGGCGAGTGGGACAAATGCCGTGGCTATTGGGGATACAAGTGTAGCAAGTGGTGCAAACAGTATCAGCCTTGGAACAGATGCAGAGGCAAAGGCTTCTCTTTCAGTCGCACTTGGTCAAGGGGCAATAGCCGAAACAAATTGTGTTGGTGGAGTGGCTATTGGATATAACACAACGGCGTGGTCTAACAGGTCAATTTCTATCGGAAATGCTTACGGCGGCACGGGAAGCCAGTCAAACTATTCAATAGCAATTGGCTACCGCTCTAAAGCAGGGGTTAGTCAGTACACAGGTCAGTACGCCACGGCGCTAGGCATAGAAGCGATTGCCATTGGGCGGCAATCGGTAGCACTAACCGACAGTTACGCCTCTGGGGCAGGCAGCTTTGCAGCAGCTATAGACAACAATACTAGCAGCTACGGCGCTACTGGTGCTAATAGTATTGCGATAGGAAAGTTTGTAAAGGCCACAGGTGGATATGCAACGGCGATTGGTGAAACCACTCAAGCGCAAGGTACTAACAGTGTTTGTCTGGGTTACTACAGTCAATCTCAAGGCCTAGGCACAATGGTCATGGGGTATGACGCGCAGAGTACAGCCGTCCATTGTACTGCGATTGGCACACATACCAGAAATGCTATCGACGGTACATTTAAGTTTAGCGGCGGTATGCACAGTGCGGCGGGTGATGCTCAAGTAGGTATATATCCTGTTCTCTGTGAAACAACTGATGCTACTGCGACAACCTTTGTAACTTACCACAGCAATACAATTACGCCTCAAACAGACAACCAAATTGTTCTTCCGAATAATAGTGCTTACGCTTTTAGCGGAACTATTGTTGCCCGCCAAAAGGCTTCTGAAGGCACTGCTTGTGCAGCTTGGAAGATTGAAGGTCTTATAAGACGCGAGGGCAGCGCAGGTACGACAGTCTTAGTCAACAGCGCAAAGACCATCTTAGACAACACCCCAAGTTGGGATGTTACATTGAGCGCTGACACAACAAATGGCTGCTTAAAGATACAAGGAACTGGCGCAGCCTCTACAAACATTCGTTGGTCTTCGACCATCACAACCTCAGAATTAACTTACGCCTAAGAAGGAGATACCAAATGGCTATTCAACACAACATCGAAGAAGGTGTAAGTCAGTACGGCATTACATTTAATAACGCTTACTACCGCATTGTGACAGCGGCTGTGTCACGGCAACGTGGAACTGACCCTAAGTTTTCAGTAATGATTGACTTGAGTGCTTATGCTACAAGCTCACCCACAGATGACACTCGTGAGGTAGATTTCAAACGCTACACTGCAAATCTCACAGATGTAGAAGCTAAGTCTGGCTCTACGTTTATGGATAAATGCTACGCTTGGGTAATGGATCAAGATGACATGTCAGGTTCAACTGCAGTATAATATATAAAGGAGTCATCAAATGGCAATTACTATAAACCATCAAACAAATGACATTAGTGCCACGAGTGGAAGTATGACCGTTGATGGCTCCTCTGTTGGTGCTGATAATACCAAAATGCCTTTGTCTGGCGGCACGTTTACAGGTGACGTAATCTTTGTTGACGGCGAAAATGCAATTTTTGGGACAGGTCAAGACTTTCTCATAGGCCACAATACAGACGGCCTTATAAATAATCTTACTAACGGTTTATACATACAAAATTATGCTAACGACCAAGATGTAATCATAAAAACTGACGATGGCAGTGGAGGTATTGCTGATTATTTTCGAGCAGATGGTTCAACGGGCGAAGCCCTTTTGTATCATTATGGTTCTGAGAAACTTGCAACTAAAAGTACTGGGGTCGAAGTCACTGGAACTTTGGCAGCAACTTCTTTAACGGGCAACGGCGATGGTATCACTGTTTCGTCTTCTGCGCTGTCTGGAACCAGCCCCAGCGTAAATGTGAGTGCCAAAGACACTTATACCCTAACAACCAGTGGCAACACTACATTCACCTTCACGGGTGCGCCTAGCAGCGGCGATGTTGGAACCTTTAGCCTAATACTTACCGCTGGTGGAACGCACACAATCACATGGCCTAGCAGCGTTGATTGGGCTGGCGGCTCTGCACCAGATGCACCCGCTAGTGGTGAGAAAAATACCTACACGTTTATGACGGTAGATGGCGGCACTACATATTATGGATTCTTAGCAGGGGCGGCGTTTGCGTGATGAAGAGTGATAAAAAACTACAGATGGCTGCATCAGCCGCCGAAGGGCCGAGGGTTACCGTACAGCTTTATTCACCAATATACATTGGTAAAAGGTTTTACGAGTACAGCACCTTTGTTCAGTTCTGCGAGTTTCAAAACAGCGGCACTGAGCTTCTTTGCCATAACTATTCAGCGCGGTGGACTTTTGATTTATCAACGGCATACGACATAGACACTGCATCGTACAAAGCTAACAGCGCCTCGTGGAATGCTCTTGATCAGTACACCGATGCGATTAAAAGTGCGGTGGGCAGTAACAAATACGGTTTTCTTCGTAACGATAACAGCGGCAATATATATTTTTACAACTCCGTTCAAACCGCACATCACTATTCAGGAGCCAATGACGGGAACGCTTCAGGTTTAACCACTGTATCAAGCCATACTAATCCTCATTCCACCAGTATTAGTACATATTCATCCAGCATGGGTGCTCAATGTTACACTCGCAAAAGTGGCGGGGGGCTGGCAATACTTACCGCCCATCGTTCTAACGACCATATATTATTTTTGAGAAATTACGCCAGTGAAACAACTACTACGGTTAGTAGTTATAGTGAATTAGACCTTTCTTCTTATAATCATCAGAATTTCTATGGCGCAGTTATCAGTCAAAACGGTACAAAAGTAAGCGTCATGGCTAAGATAAGCAGTGGTTTTGAATTTTGGAATTGGACCCTAAGTACAGCTTTTGATTTGTCTAGCGCAGGTTCACGATCTGTAACTTCTACTTCGCACTCCTACAGCTTTGGGGCGGAAAGGTTTTCCTGCGTCAACGATGGAAGTGGAAAAATTGTCGCTTGGGATCAGTACGGAGCCATTAAAACTTACACCCAAACCACTGATGGAGATATTACATCTTGGACACAGACGGGTAACGGAAACAGAACGCATCTTGGCAATTACCGAAATGGGTCATCCACACTTCAATTTTATGACTCTGGTAAAAAGGTAATCGACAAGGGTTACTCAAACAACAATTACATCCACGATTCCACTTCAAACCCCTTTGGCTGGCAGTGGCAGGATGGCGGCTTTTTACCTCGTGGCGGGTCTCAATTTTACACTGGCGGCGATGGTGGGCTTCTCCCGATACAATACGGCATGTTTAATGGTGAAGGTTCCAACCGAACTCTGTTTTACGATGGGATTTACTCTGGATCATCACAAGTGAAAGTTCGACAGCTAACCACCGCTAATGATTTGACTACGATGGGAGGCTATAGCAGTTATTATGATACTGAAAATTTACCCACCGATTTTCAATACTGGCGGCAAGGTGGTCTGTGGTTAGACAGAGATAACAACAAACTCCACATTTTCTGTAATGATGCTTCAGGGAAATACAAGATATTTGACCTAAATTCTAACGGGACTTTTGCAGGTACAAGTACCACGCCCTCCTATACTTTCAGTGATTTTCAAAATGTCTACCACATGCAGCCACTGACAAGTAACGGTGAAATATTTATCTATCGAACAGGTAATGACATATATGTGGCGGAATTAGATACAGCGTACCAGCCCCATTTAGGTTGGACAGTATTATTACAATTCGCCCCTCAGTTCATCAAACCAAACGGAACACTTGGGCAACGAACTTATCAGTCGTTGTACGTCGATAACCACCAACTCTTTGGGCGGTATCAAAATGGAAATAAAACCTACCGATATACGTTTACTATCGATGGTTCTCCAGCATCATAAGGAGTAAGCTAATGCTATACAGAAATGAAGATGGGGCAGAGGTTAGCGTAGCTGAGTTTAAAGCCGCACACCTAAATACGTCTTTCCCTGAAACGCTTTCTACCGAACTTCTCGACAGCTTTGGATATAAAGAAATTGTGACCATTGAGGTTGAAGAACACCCTGATTACGAAGTGCAGATTTCTGACGTTGAACTGATCGAAGGGGTTCCAACAATAACTAAAACGCTAGTCCAGCGGGATGCGATGGTAATTAAAACCAACAAAGTGAATGAATATAAAAGTTTTGTTGATACGCAGCTAAACGATGCAGCCGCTGAACGTGACTATGACAGCATTATAAGCGCCTGTTCATATGCGGTGACGGGTTCAACCTACTATGATGACGGCATCTATTTTGTAAATTTGCGGGATGCTGTTTGGACTGAATATGCAGAGATATGTAGCGCATACATGAATGATATGAGCGACATTACCAACGCCTTTTTTGTGGGCGATATAGTTAGCAAAAGAACTTAACAAAAGGGCCTCGGTATGGCAGAGAAAAAAAACAAACGTCATCACGATTAATGATAAAGAATATTACTTGGCCAACTAAACCATAAATATATTACGTATAAGTCCCTTTAGTAGGGAGCTTAATATTTAAAAGCGAGGACAAAAATGTCTACCGAAAAAGAAAATACTTTAATCATCAACGATGATGAGTATAAAATCGATGAGTTAACTGACCATCAAAAGATTTTATTATCTCAAGTTTTAGATTTAGATAAAAAGATAGCTGCTGCTAAATTTAACCTAGATCAAATATCAGTAGCTAAAGATTCGTTCTACAATCTTCTAACTACATCCTTAGAAAGTAAAGAAGAATAAAAATAATAAAGTAAGGTGGAAACTATGGATCTAAATGATAGTTGGCATTTGAGTAAATCAGTGCCTATTTCTTTTATTTTAGGAATTTTAGCTCAGACGGTCGCACTCGTCTGGTACGTGTCAAGTTTAGATAACAATATTGATAATAATAGTAAACAGCTAATACGTCATGAAACACGTATAGAAGCCTTAGAGAAAGTAGTTCAGCAGCAAGCCGTCACATTAGGGCGCATGGACGAAAATATAAAAGCTATCCGCCACTCTGTGGAAAAGATGGCGAATAAGGATACAGAACAGTAGAAGTCTAGTGAGGATAACAAATATGAAGAACGTATACCGAGGCCCTGAACTAACCATCTCTCAAGAAATAGATCAAATGAAGTATAGGCAAGTAGATGAGACCTTCCATGATAAGGTTATACGTATCGCTGGAGCTTTATGTGATGATGATGAGCATAAAGAATACTTAGAAAGTATTTTAGGTGAGATGAGATTCCTACCAGCTGGGCGAGTACAATCAGCTATCGGTTCGCGTCGCATTACAACAGCATACAACTGTTTTGTGAGTGGTACGATTGATGATAGTATGGATACTATTATGCAACGAGCTGGAGAAGCAGCAGAGACTATGCGTCGGGGCGGGGGTATTGGTTATGATTTTTCATTATTGCGCCCAGGAGGGAGTAAGATTAAATCCCTTGATTCCTCAGCGTCTGGGCCCGTATCTTTTATGGGCATATTTGACGCTGTTTGTCAAACCATCTCGAGTTCAGGACATCGACGGGGTGCGCAGATGGGGGTTTTACGTGTGGACCACCCGGATATTAAAGAGTTCGTTACTGCTAAACGTAATTCTGATAAGCTTACTGGGTTTAATGTCAGTGTTGCCGTAACGGATAAGTTTATGGAAGCAGTAGAGAATGGAACTACTTATGATCTAATATTTGAAGGTGAGGTGTGGGGCCAGGAAAGTGCTACTGAAATCTGGGATATGATTATGGAAAGCACTTGGGATTGGGCGGAACCAGGTATCATCTTCATCGATAGAATTAATGAATCAAACAACCTATGGTATTGCGAAAGCATCGCAGCTACTAATCCTTGTGGTGAGCAACCTCTTCCACCTTACGGGGCTTGCTTGCTTGGGAGTTTTAACTTAACCAAATATGTTGATGATGGAGATTTCAATTGGAAACAATTTGAGAATGATATACCTCACGTTGTCCGCGCGATGGATAATGTTATTGATAGAACAATCTACCCACTTAAAGAACAGGAGGATGAAGCTAAGAATAAGAGACGAATGGGACTTGGAATCTCTGGATTAGCTAACGCAGGCGAAATAATAGGGCATAGTTATGGTAGCGAATCATTCCTCGAATGGGCAGAAGAGGTATTCAAAACCCTCCGTAACGCTACATACCGTGCCTCATTAGAACTTGCAAAAGAGAAAGGCACGTTCCCTCTATATAGATCGAGCTGGCTTAAATCAGGCTTTGCAAAAACTCTTCCATACAAACTACGAAAGGGAATTAAAGAGTATGGTATCAGAAATTCACACCTTACCTCAATTGCTCCAACAGGCACCATATCACTGGTGGCAGATAACATCAGCGGAGGAATCGAACCAGTCTTTTCACATTACTATGAGCGTACCATCCAAACTACTGACGGACCACGCGTTGAGCGCGTTGAGGACTATGCTTACACAAGAGGAGTCAGTGGACGTACATCAAATGAAATTACCGTTAGAGAACATCTCTCCGTATTAGCCTTAGCACAACATTACGTTGATAGTGCTGTGTCTAAAACTTGTAACGTGGGAGATGATGTTACGTATGAACAATTTAAAGATGTCTACTTGGAAGCTTGGAAGAACGGTTGTAAAGGTGTCACAACATTCCGGGCCGCGGGAAAGCGGTACGGTATTCTCAACATCATTGAACAAACCGTGGAAGAGGAAGAGGAAACAGAGGGCACGACTGAAATCACTTCAACGACGGGTGGAGAGGAGGAGAATAAAGCGGAAGCTTGCTTCTTTGATCCCGTCACAGGAATTAAAGAGTGTGCTTGATGACTTATAGGATAATAGGATGTCTAATATTATTGATGACCCTAACCGCGTGCTTAGGGAATCTGTCGAAAGACGGAATATTCTCAACAGCAGCCTCGAGTGCTGTGACTGCTATAGGGACGGCGGCGGGTGGACCAATAGTGGGTGCGACTGTAGGAGTAGCCGCGGGTGTTGCGACAGATGTTGTAACAACCGCACCTAGCTCTCCTAAAGATTTCTCTGGAGCTGATGGCGAATTGAACTTCTGGGAAATGCTAGCATTCATGTGGTCTAACTTCACGCAACATCTAATTGGATTAGGCATTGTGTCTGGAGTTGTATGGATTCTAACTGGATACTTAGGACTACGTGCCCGGCGGCCGGAAGAAAAGAAACTAGAAAAGATCCTCGTAAACAAAATGAAGGAGACTTAATATGGAAACTGAAGCAGCCTTACCAGCTACAACTATTATGCCAAACTCATTACTTGAGTATGTCATTCTCGCCGCAGTAGTAGGATTTATTGTTTGGAAGTTTGTACTTCCTAAGCTTAAGAAAGACGAGTAGAAACATCTCAAAAGGATTATAATATGCCACGGAAAAGTAAAAATACAGCAAGACGGCTAGCGCAAGCTCCTAAAAAGCCACGGTCAGAACCTAGAGTTGCAAAGACTGCTGCTCAACCTAAAGTAAGAACTTCAGTACTTGAACCTAGAGTTGCAAAGACTGCTGCTCGACCAAAGGTAACAACTAGCACACTTAGTGATACTAAAGGCGGTCGAGGTGATGGCACAATGGAAATGGTCAAACGTAGGCTAGATCCAAAGTCTCCGCAGAATAGGAAAAAACCTACTAAAAGTAAATCAAAGAAACCTAGGCTAAAATAAACGTAGGAGGCAGAGATGCCAACAGAACCTTTAACTATTTCTAATCTGACAGAGATTGGGTTAGTAGTTGATACTCCTGCAGTATCTCTCCCACCAAATGTCTTTAGCGATGTTCAAAACGTACGGTTCCGTGATGGAGCCGTACAGAAGTTTCCTGGAGAAACAGATCGATTTACTTCTACTGGTATAGACTATGTAGCTTTTTGGCCTGCTCCTTCTGGGGATAAGTACGTTGTTATTCGGGGAACTACTTTACAAATTTTAAATGCTAGCTATAGTAATGTGTCTTACACAAACCCAGAGTCTATATCTATATCAGATAGCTCTAATTGGCAGCATACTTTATTCAATGGTGGATTCCACATCATTATTAATAATGGTGCGCAGGCCCCAATGTATATACAAGATGATTCTACTCCGGTAATTAAAAAGCTACCAGGATGGGAAAGCTACGCACCAAGTACAGCTATTAAAACCTTTGAGTATGAAGGAGAAGCAGGAGCGGAGAAAACTATTTCTACAGCTCTTGCTTCAGGTGATAAGATAAAAATAGAAATGATTCCTAAAAGCGCAGCTATACCTAGACGCTCTGAGACTGTAACTGTTAATGGATCAGTTGGTGGAGTTACACCGGATGGGACGCTAGTAGATATTGGAACTATTGATAATGTGTCTGCTACAGGGTTTACATTTGCTCCTAATGATGGATTAGGCGGAAGCCAATTTATTATCTCTCTTGTAGCACAAAATCCCGTAACAGCTGTAACAGCAGGTGTTATTAGAGCTTACGGGAATTTACTAGTCGCAGGTAATCTAGCAGAGACTGGTGGTAATGGTAGGAAACTAACAGGTGTAGTTAGAACTTCAGACGTTGCTCCACCTGGAAATATGCCATTAGGATGGAACCCATTTGAATTAGGTGCTAGTACTGCTGATGAGTTTACTCTCTCGTCAACAGGGACGATCCAGGACATGGCTGAACTGCAAGGAGTATTGTACATCTACACAGATACTTCAATACATGCTCTACAGCGCACTGGTAATTCATTTATACCTTTCCAGTTTTCGACTATAACAGATAGCTACGGTGCTAATAATACTGGATCTGTTTTACAAGTTGATGGTAAACATATTGTGTATGGCTCAGGAGATGTGTACGTTTTTGCTGGACATCCAGGATCAATTACGTCCATCGCAGATGGAAGAGTAAGAAGTATCTTTAGGCAAGGA
>ENA-UZWR01001995-UZWR01001995.1-metagenome-genome-assembly--contig:-Day-1-25m-contig-1995_pt1 | contig 15664 bp, 9 predicted proteins | sample MGYA00260337_ERZ794897 | MGnify/ENA metagenome assembly ERZ794897 | reverse complement strand
CTACAGCATCAAGCTTGATTTCAATACCTTCCCACTTAGCGCCTTCAATCTCTTCTTTGATTTTGTCAACTGCTGTTTTTGGAACTGTGAAATACCCATGAGCTGGGGCTACATTCACACCTTGCACATCAAAGTCACCCAATCCAGCTGACTCACGAACAAAGTCTTTAAGCAAGGGCCAAGAGAATCCAGCTTTCTCACCTAAGTTGATCCAGAATCGTTGCTCATCTTCTCGACCTCCTCTGCTATGGTTGCCACGTTTACCCCTTTCGCCGCGATCAGGACGATCTTTTCTTCCGCCTTGAGCGGGTGCATTTAGATCCAAATCGGTATGCTCTGCATAGTGACGGAAAAGGGTTTCAAATTCCGCAGATAAGAAATGCTCAATGATCTCCGCTTTCTTCAATGACTTAAACATGGGAACAACGGTCTCAATGAATGGTGCGATGACTTCCTTGCCTTTGTCCTGTTTAACAACACGATCAGCAAAATTAATCAACTGACCCGTTACCACATCTTGGCGTGAAGGGAAATCATGCTGTGGAATTTTTCGTCCGATTTGACGCTCAAGAATGTTGATTTTTCTTGACTCAGTCGGGGTCAACAGAGCCCATGACTCACCTACCTTGCCAGCACGACCTGTGCGACCAGAACGGTGGGTGTAGGCTTCTTTATCCTTTGGCATCCTGAAGTGGACAACATGGGTGATGTCTTGCACATCAATACCCCTTGCAGCAACATCGGTGCAAACCAAGTAACGAATCTGCTTGTTACGGAATGCATGCATGACCAAGTCACGCTGTTGCTGAGAAAGTTCACCATGCAATGCAGCTGAGGTGTAGCCATCACCAATGAGTTGTTCAGACAATTCCCTTGTTTCAACCCTGGTCGGACAAAAGATCATGCCATAGAAACCTGGCGCGCTATCAAGCAAACGGCGCAATCCAGCGTATCGACGATCGCGATGTGTCACGAATAATTTATGTTCAACGGAGGTGGTCGCTTCATTGCGGCCACTGATCATCACCTTCAAAGGATTCTCCATGAAGTCTTTGATGATGCGCTCAATCTCTCTAGGCAAAGTGGCAGAAAACAACCATGTGGCAGAATTCTCACTCACTTGAGCAAGGATTTCACGAACATCATCCAAGAAACCCATGTTCAACATCTCATCTGACTCATCCAAAACCACGGTTTCAACCTGACTCAGGTCCATGGCACGTCGAGCGATCAAATCCTTCAAACGCCCTGGCGTAGCAACAACTATGTCCACACCTCGCTTCAAGGATTGAATCTGATCCCTTACCGATGATCCGCCATAAGCAGCCATGATACGAATTTGCGGCATGTGCGCTGCATACTTCTCCATTTCGCCTGTAATCTGAACACAGAGCTCACGGGTTGGAGAAAGAATCAGCCCTTTGGGTTTTTTGTTTCCTCCCGCATCCACTAAATGGTGTAACATCGGAAGGCCAAAGGCGGCAGTCTTGCCTGTGCCTGTTTGTGCCAAGGCTAGCATGTCCCTGCCTCCTTCGAGGAGTTCGGGGATGGCTTTTGCTTGAACGGGTGTGGCCTCGGTGAAGCCTAAGTCGGTTACGGCCTGAACCAATGGTTCAACTAGGCCTAAATCTGAAAAAGTGGTCATGGTAAAATATTTAAAAAGCGTACAGCTGTATAAGCCGGATTCTGTTCACGCCTCACGGCGTGTCCCTGTCATTCCTCTAGGCGGCATGTCACCATGACGCTCTATCTGCCTACCCGCCAGGTTGAACGAACCGTTCTCAAACCCTGGCCTACATGGCATTTCATCCCGCGAGGTTTACCTAGCTGAAGCAGTTACCTGCTCCACTGGTGAGCTCTTACCTCACCTTTTCACCCTTACCAAATCGACTCGTACGAGGCCGATGGCGGTCTACCTTTCTGCGGCACTATCTATCGACCCAGCCCGAAGGCTGTGCCGCCTTCCTGTTAGGAAGCGCGGTGCTCTGTGATGTCCGGACTTTCCTCTTCATGATAAATCGTGAAGCGACAAGGCCAGCTATACGCGGCGCAAAGGTACTCTTTTGTCGTCAACTCCTATTGTCTGGACTGAAAACCACTTCTGAACCCCATGCTTCACGCCGGGAAACAATACGCCATTGTCCTGTCTGCTTAAGGAAACGATCAATGGCAGCTTTCAGCTTTCCTTGCCCAACACCATGGTTGATTAACACCCTTTGGCTATTTGATCTTCTGGCCAACAGCAAAGATTGCTTCAAGCAGGCCAACTGATGTGCCATTGGCTCCAACCCCTGATTCAAGCTAGGCAAAGCTGATAAATGCAAATCTATAACGTACAATTCAGGGTCTTTAGATGGCTTGGGGGCTTGCTTGGTTTTTTCTGTCAGATTTGGCGCGGGAAGTTCTCCATAATCCAATGGCTGCTTCAACATCACACTTGATTGAGGGAATTGCAACAGCATGTCATCAACAGATAGCGTTACTGCTTCCCCATCAATAGCTACAATTTTCCCTTGCTCTACACCGTCAATGATGACACCATGGTCTCCAATCTTCATGATCACAAGATAAAAAAAGCCCCCGGCGCAAACCGGGGGCTTCTTGAATTAAAAAACTAAAGCTTACTGAAGCACAACACGAATGTTGTTGTCTCCAGCTTCTCCAGCCAAACGGATAGTGTAAACACCCTTCGCTAGATCTCTCAAGTCCATCGGTATGGATACAAGTCCAGATTGCTTGGCAACCGTTTCTTGAACAAGCACCTGGCCCACGCCATTGACAACCTGAAGCAAGCCCTCGAAGTCATTCATGCCATCGATGGTAATCATCAACTGGCCATTGGATGGGTTCGGGTAAGCTTGAATCAATTGACCCAAGACATTCTCATCCAGACCAACATGGCTGGTTACCTGGAAGGAGATGCTGTCAGCTGAACCACAGAGGGTGTCATAAACCACCAAGCTGACGGTGTAAACACCTGCCGTCGGGTAGCTATGCTGAACCGTCAAGCCTGAGCCAACATTGCCATCACCAAAGGTCCAGTCATAGGTCTGACCGTATGAACCAGTGGCATCAAAGTCATAGGTGCCCGAAGCAGGAACTATCTCAGTACCTGAACCAACTGCCAATGCCGTGTCAGAATTTACTGCAAACTCAACTTCAGCTCTGATATTAGAGCAGCCAGCTGCGCCATAGTGCACCGTTCCATTCCAATTACGAGGTTGGAACGTTGGATTAGGATAAGGACCACCTTTTCCTTCAGTAACAATCATGTCATTATTGCTAAACCATGTCGTTGAACCCGGCGTTCCACTACCATTGGTGTACTGAACAGTTCCCGTTGTGATTCCCACATAGAAACCGTACGTAGCACCTGCAGGTATTGTCACTGACACTGGGCAATACCCTGTAGCAGCACCCGAAGTGAGATTGGTAACTGCAGTACCAGCTGGAGACCATGAGGCTGCAGACTGTGTCGTGTAATCACCCGGTGTGCTATAGACCTGAACCGTAACACCCGTCACACTTGATCCGCCAGTGCCCGGTCCTTGAGAGAATCCTGTGATACTCAAGGGGGCTCCTGAAGTGTTAATGATGTTGAACATGTTGCCCGATTGGCCATTACCACCAGGGATAGGTCCAGCCAAAGAATCAGCTGTATTCAAGTAACCAACCCAATAGCTAGACTGACCCGAAGTTGCCACCGTATGGTAGTCACCCATGGTAAGAACAGAACTGCTGGTATCGCTAGCATACCAACCATAAGTTGTTCCAGGGACATTGACTGCCATAAGTGTTATAGAGTCTTGACCAACACAAACTGTATCAACTAAACCAGTGACAACAGGTTCATACGGCAAGAATGAACTTCCTGTCTTTGCGATAGTGTCATTGTTGCCACGTCCATCATTCACTAACTGTGTATAAGAGATGAAGTCATAAACCCCACCACTGTATGTGTTGATTGATCCCATGTAAAGCGTGTCATATGCGAATGGAGCCAATGAACCTGTGTATGTTGCGTTCATGGTCGTGACTATTCCAGCAGGGTCAGTCACCTTCACTTCTATTGGCAGCGTTGTGATTGCACTGATGCCAAAGTTCTGGAAGACTGAATAAATCATGGTCGTTGAGTCACCACAACCACCTGAAGCACCTAACAGTTTGTCATTCAATGCATCAATTGTTATAGGGGTGTATTCATCTGCACCCATATCCGGAGTGGTCGCTGAACGGCTATCGCCATCGATATCAACCGTTATACCAGCTATCGGAGTGCCAATATCATTTCCACCCGTGATCAAGTGCAGATCCTCTGACGACATGAACGTAACAGGGCCGTCATCTGAGTTGGCATTGTAAGCAGTATTTGCAGTTTGCCATGCGGCGAGTGTTGCGTAATTGGTTGTCCCCCATCGCGCAAGGTTAGCCCCACCTGTGTTGTACAGGTTGTAGTCCCATCCAATAATGCTATCTGGAATAGTCGGCACATAGACCGCGTAGTTGGATCCACCCACAAAGATGTTGTTTTGAACATTCCACATCTTGGACTTGAGGTTCGTTGCCGTGGTTGAGTACAAGTATGCACCGTAGGTAGAACCTTTGAAGGTGTTGTTGTAGAAGTCCACGAAACGTGGTGTGTACGCGTACATACCGTATGCACCACCTGATGCAGCCATATTGTTAACCACGCGACTCTGTGTCGATAGGCCATTGGTCTGGTAGTTGGCGTAGTACAGGTACAAGGCATAGGTCTTGGCGACCAAGTTGTTCTCTTCAATATTGAAATCAAAGCAATAGCCCGCGTAGATACCATAGCCACCAGATGCTCTGGCATCCGTGAAGCTGTTACCAATCATGTCCACATCTTCCACGTAGTAGCATCGGATACCGTAGAAATACTGCAATGTCAAGTCATTGTTCAGGATATTGATGTCACTGATGCGAGAACTTAAGGATGAGCCATTCATCGCAATACCATAGTAACCACCTTTGATCTCATTGCCTGAGATGGTGATGTGGTTAGCGTTGTTGCCATAGGCCGTTCCAGAGGTCATCGATGAAGTTGCTGCAATGGCAACCACGGAGGATGTCGTACCCACCGTATCAGCCACAACCAAGTTATCCTCGATATTGATGTACTGCGCATTGTTTGTCAGGCGGATTGCTGTGAATCCGTTGCCGTCAATGATCATGTCCTTCAGTGTCACGTACTTGGTGCCATTAAGCAAGACTGCTTCATTCATACCTAGGGCAGCCATGACCTTGGATCCGGTCTGACCTTGGAAGGTGACCGTGTTGGTAGATGATGCACCAATGACGCTAGTCAATGAAATACCTGTTACCCAAGTCTGATTGGCAGCCAATGTGAAGGTCACAGGGCCAGAGACACCACAACCAGATAGGAACTGCACAGCAGAATCCAAGGTGGTGAAGTTGTTGGCTCCTGTACCAGCGGTGTCAATCGTGTAGGCGCCACTAAGGGTGCTCACACACTCGGTCTTGGCCGTGGCAGGTCCTGCCAGTCCAGAGAAGTCCGTCGCCCCACATGAGTCCGTGACGTAGAAGTCATAGAAGGTGTTAGGGTTAAGTCCTGTAATCGTGTAGGGGCTTGTCACACCATAGATGTTAATGCCTGTGGCCGTTGTTCCTTGGTAGAAACCTTGTGGTCCCCACATGATATTGGACCCAAGCGGGTTGGTTCCAAGGGCATTGCTCCATGAGATAGAAACAGAGGTTGAGCTCACGCTATCAACAGTCACTGCTGGCGTTGGACAGGTCACCACATTGACAGAGATGTCATCGATGCCCATGTCGGAATAAAAGCTAGATCCCTTGCGGTGGCGGATGCGCACATCCAAGGTGTCGCCCGTTGCAGCAGGGTATGCTGTAAAGGTCTCCCATGGATCTGTACTGGAGGTTTGACTTTGCGCCACTCCACCCATCATCTGCCAGGTGATGCCCATGTCATTGGAGTACTCTACAAAGGTGGAGTCCATAGTCTGGCCATAGGTATGGTAAGCGAAGCTCACCTCAAAGGCTCCTGCCACAGTCTTGTAGAATTGTGGTAAACGAATCTCTGCAATGTTGCCTGCAGAGCCATAACTGCCCTCTGTGTAGAGGTAGTTGGATCCAGTTGCGGCGCTACTAGGTCCTGTAGAGGACGATGGTGTGGAACCGGTTCTGACAAGCCATGCAAACTGGGTGTACTGATCCGGTGTCCTGCTCCAACAAGAGCTGAACACATCAGCGTTGTAAGTGAAACCAGTATTAGCAACCCATGGGCTGTTCTCAAAACCTTCCGTGTAAGGGACAAGCTGTGCGTTGCAAGAAGTAGTCGCCGTGGCTGGACCTCCACCTGTTGGTGAAGAGACAGTGCCACATGTGCCGTAGACATAGAAATCGTAGCATGTCTGTGATGACAGGCCAGTGACCAATATGGTGTCATTGGTTCCTGTGGTCGAAGCACCCGTTCCTGGAGTGTAGCCACATGGGCCCCATTCAACTGTGAAGGATGTATTTCCTGTGGATGGCGCAAAGGCGACCATCGCTGTGCTAGATGTCACGGCAAACACGCTCACTCCTGTTGGTGGTGGGCATGCAGGCTGCGCCTCAATCACCAAGTTGTCCAAGAACAAGTCCGGACCCCAATCAGACCAAGCGTAGAACTCCACAATGACAGAGTCACCAGTGAAGCTTGTTGGAATCATCACTATTCCTTGGTCAAGGGTGGCAGAAGGCGCACCAACACCAACTGCACCCGTGGTGGCAAAGTTGCCATTGGCAGCTTTGTGTGTATGGAGTGTAGTCCAGGTCGTTGAGTTCACGTCACGGATACGTATTGACAAAGAGTCATAAGGGTAGCTCGTCGCATACTGACCTGAGTGGGAATAGGCATACTTGATCTGTGCATTGGCAGTCAAAGCAATGATGGGAGACTGTAAGGAGTAGCTTGCATCGTTCACAGACCAGAAATTGGCTTCTGCCATGGTAGGGGCAGCGGCGGTGTAGGGCAGCCACGGGCTGCTACCTTCATCCACAGACCAACAAGTTGGAATCCAAGTTGAGAACCCTTCTGTCACAGGAAGTGACTGAACCAAACAAGGTGTGGTAAAAGTGTAGGGACCGCTCCAGTTGGAGTAGCCCTGACCTGCTGAAGAGCAGTTGCTACGTACGTAAATGTCATAAATTGTAGCTGCAGATGTCGAAATTGTAGCTGCGTTGGTGGCCACTGTAGTGGATGTACCTGTGCCCTGCGTGAAGCCTGTAGGGCCCCATTCAAGATCGTATTGTGAAGAATTACCCATCCATGTCATGGAGGTGTTGGATGGTGTGGTGACACCAATGGTCAGTCCACTGGGTGTGGCGCACAAAGGCGGAACAAACTCATCCGCACCAATATCTGGGGTGGTGCTTGAACGTGTGTCACCGTCAATATCAGATGTGATGTATGACACAACACTTGCATTGCCGTCAGCAGCCAAACCCTCAACGTGGAGGTCATTAAATCCCACGAATATGGGGTCTGATGCGTAGGAAGTGGTGTCACCAGAGGCTGCCTGGTAAGCAGCAAATGAGCTATGGATTGCGGTGCCATAATAGAAACCCTGGCTGCCAGCTGCTGGCGTGTAGTAAATATTGTTACCCAATGTCAAATAGCTGGTGGTAAGCGCTGTGCTGACATAATAATAAGCTGGATACCCTGCTACATCATTGGCGAAAATATTGTTCTTAATAGTCACTGAAGGCGTAGGGTACGATGCTGATGTGGTCGCTGAGGTGTATATGCCTCGGTTGAAGTTGGATGTCGTCTTAGATCGAGTGGTGTTGTTGTAGATCTCTACATCAACAGGGTGGTATGCATAAACACCATAGCAGGAAGATGCGGATGTAGCATCCTTTAAGAATACCATGTTGTTATACACCTTCGTAGGTGCAGTGCTTGAACCACCTGTATAGTAGAGATACAAGCCATAGCCTCTACCACCGGTGAGGTGGTTGTCATGAATCAGCCATGTGCCTGGGGCTGTTGAAGAATTGGCCAAGATGTTGCGTACGTATACACCATAGAAGTAAGATGTGGTAAGATCATCCTGCGTCAAAGTGTTGCCACTAATCTCACCAGAGTTAACATAGTAAACGCGTACACCATAGCTCTTGAATCCAGTAGCTGTGTTATTTTTGAACTTAAAGTCCTCAGACATGTTCGTGCTTGAGCCTTGGAGATACGTTAGGTAAGATCCACCCACAAAGGTGTTGTTCTCAATATGCAAGGAGTCGAAGACAGCATTGGAGGCATACATCACCGCAAGAAATGATGAAGTGGATGTGCTCGAACTGCCATTGATTGTGTTATTGGCAATGGTGATATTCGAAGTCGAAGTGCCCGAGAGAGCAAACACCCGACCATAAGTCGTGCCTGATGTCTCAATGGTTAAGCCATCAAGGGTCACATGCGTTGCACCACTAAACATAACTGTGTAGTTGGATGTGATAGCTGATGACGTCGGCGCAAAAGTGATCACAGGTGACGATGTGTTCGTCGGATCACTCTGGAAGGTCACTCCGTTGGCATTGGATGTGCCAGTAATAGCAGAGAAAGTTAACTGCTCCGTGTAGGTGCCTTGCTTGATGTTGAAAACCGTCGCGCCGTTCACGCCACTGGTGGTCAATGCTGAAATCGCAGATGAAATAGTCGTGTAGTTGGTCGCTCCACTGCCGGAAGGGTCAATGGTGTAGGTGCCACTTAGCTGGGCATAGGTTGTACCAAAACCCAACAGTAAGAAACTGGCAGTTAAGGAAATAGCGCGTAAACGTTGAAACATAATATAAAGCTTAGGTGATTTTATAAGGTCTAAATGTCGTTAAAAAACTTAAACGAGCAAAACATTTCACCAACAAATTGGGATGAAAAGCCCAATTTAGACAGTCATCCCTTGTGGGTTATTTCATTCAAATGAATTCGTTACATGGAGAATAATCACCTACTTTTGCAGCCGCGAAATTCAATCGCACGGGAAGTGGCGCAGGTGGTAGCGCATCTGGTTTGGGACCAGAGGGTCGCAGGTTCGAGTCCTGTCTTCCCGACCAACAAAAGACCTTGAGGCATTGCTTCAGGGTCTTTCTGTTTTAATTGAAAGCCTTTTAACTATTTTTGATCCCATGAAAAAGTGGGTAGGCCTTTTGGTTGGGTCATGGTTGATGATTGGTTGCAATGCCAGCAGGGTAATCTCCCCACTGGATGAGGGTGAATGGCGTGTTGGGGGTCATTACGGTGGTCCAGAAGTCAGCGGCATCACCTTGCCACTGACAAGCCTGTATGTTGCACATGGTAAGACGAGTACCACCTCAGAGTACCTAGCTATGCATACCACAGCCTTAGCCTTTCAAGCACTCCAATTGGAGTGGGGACAATTGACTCAATTGAAACCATCGACTAAGTCGTGGTCACCAGAACTCAATGCCACCTACGGGGTTCAGACATTCACCAGCTTGAGGGATGGTGCTTTCAGGGCTTATCCCTTTGTTGGCGTGCAAGTGCCGTGGATTGCCTACCAAATCAAACCCTACCTAGGCTCAGAAATCTGGATTGACCCAACGTATGCTTGGTCAGATTACGGACAGGGCAGCCTTGTTCACCCTTCACTGCATGCGGGACTGAGGTACATCAATCGCTTCTTGGACATTGGCATTGAGACAAAATGGATCAACCCAACAAGAGATTTCCAAATCCCTCAAGCAACGGTTCCCGGGTATGGTAACCTAGGCGCGAAAGGAACCTATGTCACTGTAGCCATTCGATTCTGATGAGAAAATTGACCCTTTACCTCACTGCTGCCTGCTGCGTGTTCAGCATGCCATCTTGTGATGTTGACAGCCCTATGCTCAAAGGGGCTGTTGAAGACTACCACTTCCCTATTCCTGACCCATCGGACGCCTACCCTGTGGACTCAGACAAGGTGCACTTGTTCAATATCATCAGCCAGGCTGACATTAACAATGACATCCCGCAAGCTTCCCTGTATGCATTGTACCTGGGTGACCTAAGCCAAATCTCTCATGACACAGTTATACTTTACCTACACGGCAATGCCAGCAGCATGAACCAATTCTGGGAGGTGGTCAGGCAGTTGGCCAACCTTGGCGGGACCCACAACTACGGCGTCATGACCTATGATTACCGCGGATTTGGCCATTCAGAAGGCCCTTCAACCGGGACTGAAAGTATGCGGCAAGACCTCCACGCCGCCATGCAGTTTCTCAAGGACAACGGCCTGAGCAATGATCGACTGATGGTGATAGGCAGCAGCCTAGGTAGCTTGCCGAGTGGTCAAGAAGCCGGTGATGCGACAGGGCCATTAACGATCAATAAATTACTACTTGAAGCTCCTCAGTCTTCAGCCAACTTCCTGATGCAGAACGCCTCTGGATTAAGCTTAACCTCAAGCATGCTGACGGATTTCAATTTTGATCTAGCTGCAAGCATGTCGCTTTACAGCGGAGAGCTCATGTGGCTTCATGGCACAGAAGATCAAGTAGCACCGCCAAGCTCTGCACTTGAAGTGTACAAGGCCCACAAGGGAACTTACAAGGAAGCGTATTTGATCCCTGAAGTTGGCCATGGCTTTCGATGGGAATGGGGGAAGGATCTATGGGGTGAGGCTATCTCGTCCTTCATGAAGCATTAACTCCCTCAGGAGGGCTTCATTGATAAGCTTTTATGGCACCTGTGACAAGCTGATCAGGCTGGATGGCCCAGCACCCTAAATCATAGCATGAAAAAAGCCAGATGCTAGACACCTGGCTTTCGTCAACTTGTGATCCCGACAGGATTCGAACCTGTGACCGTCTGCTTAGAAGGCAGATGCTCTATCCAGCTGAGCTACGGGACCCTATTGAATGGCTGCGAAATTAGTGCATAGACAGCTCATGAATGAATCCGATTATCAATTGCCTCATGAAATTTTCCTTGGCATTTCACAAACCTCTACCCCGACATAGCAAAGGCCCCTGTCACCATAGACTTACTCGCACATAGCTAGCAAACAGTTGGCATACATGGGAGAAATCATGTTTCAAGGTGGCAATAAGGCGGGCTCGGAAGGTGGTACTCGGTCAGTCAGCATTTGGATAGGGTGAATCCCAATGCCAAGCGGTACTTTTGCGACATGATGGGCCGTGGTTTCTTCACATTGATAGCAATTTTTTTGACATCCTGCTTGCTGGCAGGGGTGACCGACAGCAATGCCGTGAAAGAGCCTTTCAACCTGTCCTATCCCCAAAGGGCTGCCATCGCTTCAGCCCTGTTGCCTGGATCAGGTCAGGTCATGAACCACCAAGCTTGGAAGGCACCCCTGGCATGGGGCATCATGGCCGGCGCAGGTTACTTTGTCTACATCAACCAGAGCTCCTTCGATCGACTTAGCCTCGCCATTGACTTCAGGTACGACAATGACCCAAGCACGATTGATGAATTTGATGGGCTGTACACCACCAATCAGCTCTTCTCTCTGCAAAATGATTACCGTCGATCACGGGACTATGCCGTCCTTGGACTTGCTGGGACATACCTTTTTCAGGTCCTTGAAGCCTATGCCGCGGCCCACTTGGTGGATTTTGATGTGAGCAGAAACCTGAGTCTTCGACTTTCTCCAGCAACCCTACCCCAGTCATTGATTGGGGCTAAAATGACACTCTCATGGCATTAAATATTGCCTTACTTGGCTATGGAAAAATGGGCAAGGCCGTCGAGGCCATTGCCATTGAAAGGGGGCATCACATTGTTGCAACCATTGGTCGTGAGGGGATCGCCTCCCATGCCATGGAAAATGTTGACTGTGTGATTGAGTTCAGCCGACCAGAAGCAGCCCTTGACAACATGCAGTCTTGCATGGAAAACAACCTCAAGATGGTCATTGGAACCACTGGCTGGCATGACCATGAGTCGAAAGTCAATGCTTGGGTTCAGGCGCATGAAGGCACCTTGGTGCATGCAAGCAATTTTTCCCTTGGCGTGAATTTATTTTTCAAACTCAATGCTCAGCTGGCGCAATGGATGTCACCCTTTGAAGCCTATGCGCCGCAGATCAGTGAATGCCATCACACTGATAAGTTGGATCAACCTAGTGGCACAGCCATCAGTTTAGCTCAAGGCATTTTACCTGCCTACCCAAAGCTTGAGGGCTGGTCGTTAGAGGCCAATGACAAACAACTGCCCATCGATGCCACCAGAGTGGCTGGTGTTTCAGGAACGCATGACGTGCATTACCGCTCCAAGCAGGACAGCTTGAGCATTAAGCATGAAGCGCATTCAAGGGAAGGCTTTGCTTTGGGAGCAGTTATCGCAGCAGAAATGACTCAGGACCTCCATGGCATGCATCGCTTTTCTGACCTTTTATTCCCCCAATGACACAGCGAAAGCGCTACTTAGCCTGGATCCAAAAGGTCACAGAAAGCATCGCCATGGATGTGGTCGGTGTCACCATTGTGGTGACGGCCAGCTTAGCTATGGGCTACCACTTAACGGTCATCAATGGCTTGCCAATCGGCGTGATGTCCACTGTGGGCGCTGCCTTTTCCATGATGGCCACAAGGCTCGTAACCAAACGGAACAACACAGGTAACTTGATTGGCATTCTCACGACAGTGAACACGGCTTTTGTTGATTACTACCTTGGCAATCAGGCCGCCATGTTGACCTACCCTATTTCTTTTCTTGGCAACATGCTTAGTTATGCCATGTGGAAGCGACGAAAGGAACGCACCCCTCGCAAACTTGACAGCATTTACTTCATCAACACAAGCATAGCCTGCGTGCTCGCGTTTGGTTTGAATTACGTGGGATTCACAGATTTCCTTTCAAGGGGGCTAAACCCTGATGACATGGCAAAATTCTATGTCACCACAGCCATCACATGCATCACCTTTTCTGGGACATTGAACATGCCGCGCATGTACGCAGACAGTTGGGCCTTCTGGCAGAGTTACAATGTGCTGAAATTATACCAGAATGTGCTCTTTGGCAATGTGGCTTACGTGGCTAAGTACATCTTCTACCTATTCAATGCCCTGTTTGCTTGGATCGTCTGGCATAAGGTGCGAAGGGAAGCCGAAGTTGAACCGATCAACGATCAAAGCCTGAGCAAGTAGTCATTGGCCATTGTCACCATATGAACCAAGGTCTTTTCATCCCCTGAATTGTCAATGATCAGGTCATTGGCCGTCAACATACTGCGTTTTTTTGCGTCGGACCATTGCCTAGACATGCGTTGCTCAACTTGCATTTCTGTCAAACTGCTTCTTTGCATGACACGTTGCGTCCGAAGAGATCTCGGCGCTTCCACCAATACAATAGCATCACAGGCTTTGTAAGAGCCCGATTCAAATAAAATAGCGGCTTCACGTAAAATATACGGATGGTCTTGGCTGGCATGCCATGCAACAAAATCATCATGCACTATAGGATGAACGAGGGCATTGATTTTCTCAACAGAAGCCTTGTCCACAAAGGCTTTTTCTGCTAGAGCAGCTTTTTGCAATTGTCCATCAATATACACACCGGGGCCAAATGTCGATTCAATGGCCGCCATCAGATCAACGTTTTCCACCATGAGGCGTTTGGCTGCCTCATCTGCGTGGTAGACAGGCACACCCAATTGCTTAAAATGTGCCGCAGCTGTGCTCTTTCCGGCGCCAATTGACCCAGTCAATCCAATGTGCTTTGCTTTCATACGCCAAAGGTAGCTTGGCATTTTGAATCATTCAGCGCAAATTCCTTAAATTGACAGCTTGAAACAAACCTATCCACCCATGCGTCTATTCAAATATTTAGCCATTGCAGCGATCAGCATTTCATCTTTCAACACATCAGCTACCCACTTGATGGGCGGTGAAATCATTGCTCAACAAATTTCCGGTCTTCAATATGCCATTGCCTTAACGACCTACAGAGACACCTTAGGTGTACCCATGGCTAACATCGCTAACTTTTCTATCAAGGACTCCAACGGCACTGTCATCATGACTTTCTCAACGGCCTATGACAGCGTGGTTAGCGGCAACACCTTGCCGATGTACCCCTATGGTGTCGAGGTGTATTTCTTTGTAGACACCATCACCCTGCCCTACCAAGGCATGTTCACCATTGGATGGTCTGACTGTTGTCGAAATGGTGCCATTCAAAACATCAGCAACCCCTTGAGTCAAAGCATGTTTCTTCAAACGGAGGTGACTGCCATGGATAGCTTGAGTAACTCCACACCCTTCTTTTTAGTTCCTGCTGCCATTTTCTTGCCTGTGAATACCCCATGGCAATACAACCCTTTGCCCTTTGATCCCGATGGGGACTCCTTGCATTGGGATCTATCCTTCCCGCTGAACAACTGGAACAGCTCTTGCCCTGGATTCACATTGCCACCTGCTGCTGCATCGGGCCCCATGACCATCAACCCCATCACAGGGACCATCACATGGACGGCTAACACCGTTGGTAACTTTGTGGCAACGGTGTTGGTCAATGAGTACCGCAATGGTGTGAAAATTGGATCCATTCGGAGGGACATGCAATTCATCACCGTTCAAACAAGCAATGCAGCACCCCTATGGAATACCGGCAACCTACCGGTTGATGCCTTAGGCAACATCCACGTGAACCTGATTCAGAATTCCTCTTACCAGCTTAACCTTTCTGGCTACTCTCCTTCAGGTCAAACCTTGCATGTGGCTGCCTACGGCGAGCCCTTCTTTACCCAGCCCAACCCGGCCAACTTCACATCTACGGGCTCAGGCATCAACGATTCCATCTCAGCACACATCTTATGGGCACCAAGCTCAGCACAAACCAGAAGCACGCCATACATTCTTGCTGTCAGGTTATCAGACGGTTACTTGATGCAAGATCTTTCCATTATTTTCCAAGTCAGCGCAACGGCTGGACTGGATGAAAGTCAACTTCTGCTTTCCCAAGCCTACCCCAACCCTGCAAGCGATTACATCACTTTCAAGGCTAACCCCACGCATGTGATCGTGATTTCAATGGATGGCAAAAGCCAGGTATTGCAATCCACAGGCACTTCTTGGGATGTGTCGACCCTCCCTCAGGGCCTGTATATTCTGCGATCATTTGATCAGAACGGCATGTTAATTGGCAATGATAAATTGCTGATTCAGTAGTCATAATAGTTCTAGTTATTCGCAAAGGAAACCCGCCATCATGAATCGAAAAAAAGCTCTCGTAGCTTTCGCCATCATCCTTGTTGCTGGCATTTCCGTTGTAACCTACATGCTCAACATGCCTGCAAGGGATGTGCAAGGCGCTGATAGCGATTTTCAGATTCCTTCAACAGCATTGGTCCAAGAATACTTAGATGATGCAACTGCCGCTAATAAAAAATACTTAGATGCTAATGGAGAGTCTGCAATCTTGGAGGTCACAGGTTTCATTGCTGACATCAGCGTGGACTTTAACGAGCAAGTAGTTATTTTGCTGCAAAGTGACAATGACCTAGCTGGCGTCAGTTGCACATTTACCCATGAGACCAACGCATCTACTAATGACCTAGCTTTAGGCATGGAAATTGTCATCAAAGGGGTGATTCGTTCGGGTGCTGTCTATGATGAGGACCTGGAGATGTTCGAGCCTGTCATCATTGAGAAATCCGACTTG
>ENA-UZWR01008856-UZWR01008856.1-metagenome-genome-assembly--contig:-Day-1-25m-contig-8856_pt1 | contig 15888 bp, 7 predicted proteins | sample MGYA00260337_ERZ794897 | MGnify/ENA metagenome assembly ERZ794897 | reverse complement strand
CTCAAAGATACTGTTACTTTCTTTCGACAGTGAATGTGAAAGTGAAAGTGAAAGAAATCAGGAATTAAGTTTCGATACTAATCGTGCGGTCATAGCGTCGAGTTGTATGCGTTCACCGCCACCTTCCACGAGTCGATAATCGACTTCTGCCATCACTTCGGTCAGCTCCAATTTATCAGTTTCTGAGATAAAATCTACACCGTACAATTCACGATGAAGTTGACCTACAAAGTCAGTACCTGCCAAACCGTATCGGTCAAGGAGTTCCTGAAGTCTTCTTCGTGCCACATGAAAACCATCTTCTCGACATGCCATGATGTACTGATGTAATGCCTCTGGAGGGGCTGTTGCTGATGTTTCGTAGACGACCGAACGAGAGATGGTGTCACTGATTGCAGCAGATACTTGCAAGGCAGTAATCGCTCTTCGTAAGTCTCCTTGTGCAATTCGAGCTAATGCCTCTGCAGCATCATCTTCGAGAGTCACCTTTTCTTCTTTCGCAACATGCTTAACTTGGTCGAGTACATCAGAATCTGCAAGGGGGCGAAAACGGAATACTGCGCAACGTGATTGAATTGGTTCGATGACCTTTGAAGAATAATTGCAGGAGAGGATAAATCGACATGTCTCGGCATATTGTTCCATTATTCTGCGAAGCGCCCCTTGTGCGTCGTTGGTTAGGGCATCAGATTCGTCGAGGAAAATGATCTTGAATTTCGCATCGCCATAGGGCTGTGTACGAGCAAATTGTTTCACTTTCGAGCGTATTTTATCCAGACCTCTTTCATCAGACGCATTCATCTCGAGTAAATTGTCCCTGAAATTTTCACCATAGACGTCTTTGGTAAGAGCCATTGCTGCTGTGGTCTTTCCAGTCCCTGGTGGGCCTGCAAAGAGTAAATGTGGGAATTCTTTGTGTTCAGCATAGACCTTTAATCGGCTTACTACGGAGGCTTGTCCGCGAATTTCAGATACACTTTGTGGCCGATGGCGCTCAACCCATAACTCGCTCATAACATCAAGAGATTGCCGAGCCTCCTTCAACGTTCGGTTGCATCTGAATCGACAATATTCACCGCCCCCCTATGGGGGGCGTAGAGCGAATCAGTCATAACCTTCCGCATCTTAGCCGAAGCGAGCGCCATGAGAACCACGACCAATTCCCAAAATCTTTCAGCAGCGATAATCATGGTAATGATGTTTTTACTCGCTGATCTTTTCGTTCCATCTGCCTTCCCTGCTGCCGAACATCTTGAAAAAGAGCAAACGGTTTTCCGTGTTACTTCGAATATCAATCCAACAACGGACACATACATAGATTCAGATTTTCCAAACAACGATTTCTCCAGTAACGATACTGGATTACTTGGCGTTTCAGGGTCAAGTGATGGGCGAATCTTGATTTCATTCCCTCTGAATTATGCATCAACAGATACCATTCATTCATCACAAATCGATCTTGTATGCAGCAGCAGTGATGCTTCGGATGGGTTGGTGGTTTATCCAGCAACAACCAACGTATCATGGAATGAAAGTGCAACTTGGAATTCGAAAAATGGAGTACTTGCATGGGCACAACCTGGTGTCGATGGTTCATCCGATCGTGGTGTATGGGAGCCCTTCCATCGTACAGCCCCACTCAATCTTGGCGGTGGTTCTTCGACAGTTGAACTCAACGTCACTGCTTTGACTCAGGTGGCAGTTGCTTCCAGCCAAAGTTCCCTCGACCTCGTAATTTCCGCAACAGACGCAGCACAATATGACTGCGAACTAAATGAAACTCTGAATACCGCAAACAGGCCAGTAATGATTGTTGACTCTTCGACGACAACTGCAGGATCTGGGGGCCAAATGACTCCTGATTTTGTTTCTGATGGTGCGCCATTGATGACTGGCGACTTCATCCTTTCAGCAGACCTAACACCCTCAATGACATGGAATACATATTCCGGTATTCTTGCTGAGGTTCAGATTTCTCTTGACTCAAGTTTCAAGAGCTCTGAAGACGATTATGCCTGGCTTTATAATTCAGATATTAACAGTGGTTTTTTCACCTTGTCAGGAACTACAGGCTCCCTTGCCATCCCTTCCTCTGATGCTTTTGAAAACGGAACCTACATGCATTATCGAATGCGTTCAATGGATTCAACAGGAATTCTCGGTTCATGGGAAACAGGTTCGTTCTTCCTCCCTGAACACGACGTTATCGATAACGGGGATGGAACTGCCACAGTCGCAATCGATGTGGACGACCTTTCATCTGAACTATCATTCATTCAAGATGCAGTTGCAGATGAGAATAGTAAGAATACGAATTATGGTTCCGCTACTACATTGGATGCGGAATTATCTTCAAACAAAGAGACAATTCCTCATTTCAGATTGGCATTCGATGCACTCGGAATGCACTCGAATGCAACAATTCTTGATGCTTCATTGAATCTAACTCGCTCAACCTCGAGTGGTTCGGCCACATTGGCATTACATGAAATGAATAATGATGGTTCATGGATTGAAGATGAACTTACATGGCTGCGAATGAAAACCACTCAATTGTGGAGTGACGGAGGCAGAGGTTTGCTTGGTTATACGAGCGATACTGGTGTTTTGGGTTCGCAGATCAGTGATGACTTTTCGTTTGATTTAACCTCGGAATTGCAACAACATATGGATGACGGGAATACCGGTGTTATCGATTTGGCAATAACAACGCGCTCAGAAAATGGAGCTTATTCTGCAAATGCTGGAATTAATTCTGTAACCTTCTATTCTTCCGATGCAACTTTTGAATCTGACAAACCATATCTCTACATCAAATATGAATGGGGCACGCCGGTGACCGTTGCACCTTCTCTAACTTCTCCATATGATGGAGAAACCCTTTGGAATCAAACAGGTCACAACTTTACAGGAAATACGACTCCTTCATTGACATGGTCTGCTAGCACATCGAGTGCATATGATATGATTTTTGAATTGTCAACCGACGGGCAATTCCATGATCGTGTTGCTTATGTGGACACTCGTGTTGATTCGGATTTCCTACCGGGTGACGGGGACTTCTCTTTCACAGGTGCTGACAGTCTTGAAGCCGGTCACATGTACAATTGGAGAATGCTTCACATCGATTCAGATGGACGTCATGGTGACTGGACCTACTCTTCATTCCTCATTAGCGATATGAATTCGACATGGCTTGGTGGCGACCGATATGAGTTCAGACTTAAGCAAGGAAATGCAAGTTCTGATGGGCTCTATCCTGCTTGTGCTGACACATACATTGATTCTGGTATGCCAACATCAAACTATGGACAGGAAAGTGAACTCCAAGTCTCGTACAATACGATTCCTTCCGAAACAACAATTTTGTTTGGATGTGATCTTTCAAGCACCTTGCTACCAACCGGTTACGCTGTAGAATCTGCAAATCTAGAAGTCCATCTCAGCGACTTCCCATTCGGTTCCCCTGTTGTTGGTGCTTGGGAAAGCAATAAACACAATTGGACTGAAAACGACGCCACATGGGCAACATACGACGGAACAAACGCATGGGGCATGGTTGGAGCAAAGGGCTCTGAACGATCCTCATTGCTTGATTCAGTGACAATTGGCAGCGGTTATACTTCCAGTTCATCTGTAAATTGGAACGTTACACTTGCAATGCAAAATGCCATGAGAAACAACCACTCTGCAGACTTTATTCTCGGTATTCTTGGCGCTGGCTCTGGTCAAATTCGAGATGCTCTTTTCCACACTGGAGGCGCAGTTGATGCAAAACGTCCTGAACTTAGTTTCGTCTACGTCCCAGGTTCGAACGCAATACCGATTGAACCAGTTCCAGTAAATCCATTGAATGGTTCTTGGAGTATTCAACCTGGAATCAACCCTGAACCAGTTCTTCGACCATTGCTCAATTGGACACATTCCAGCGGAATCAGCGTTGGCGGTTATGCGGTCCAGACCGATACAACAGACACCTTTGACAGCAACGAAATGAGTATAGAGACTTCATGGTCGAATTCTGGTTTCGATATGAATGCTAAGTCATTTACTCCTCAAAACGATTTGACAGTTGGTGAAACATGGTACTGGCGTGTACGAACAATTTCTACGACAAACCAACTTGGAAATTGGTCACAAGCCTTCAACTTCAACATCCCATCGATCACGACATGGAACCTTTCTTCGACCAGTGCGGCAGTTGAGATTCGACACGAGGAAGCAATGCCAGATTTGGGCCTTCCACATTTCATCGATACATGGTTGGCTGAAGGCGGCATAGAAGGGCAACAAAACCACTCGACATCCACTTCAATGAAGGTTGGAGAACTTGGCAGTGGTTATCAGTCGACTGCGCTTCTAAAGATACCACTCGATCAAATCCCTTCGCCTTCGAATGCTCGTGTGACAAACGCAGAATTGAATCTGTGGGCTCTTGCAGGTTCGGATTCGAATACGGAAATTGCAGTTCGACCGGTACTGCAAACATGGACAACAGATCTCAACAATTCAACCTATGACGGTCTTAATCAATGGACTTTGGACGGAGGTCGTTCCATTGGAAACGATGTTGGTCAACTAAGCGATTTGAGTACTTCAGCAAGTGCTGATTGGATGGATTGGGATGTTACTGAACTTGTACAAGCAGCACTCGCAAACGGTGAATCTTACCTTTCGATTGCTTTGATGACCAGTGACTCATCTGACTCGTTGATTACATTTGCAACCACAGAAGGACTTTCCACTCAACGTCCATGGCTAAACCTCACTTGGACCGAAGGAACTTCACCAATTCCAACAGTGGCTGGTGCAAACTTCATGCCTGCAGATGGGGATATGATGTGGGATCTTTCTACACACGTACCAGAACCAGATACACGTCCTGTTTTGAGTTGGACTCATTCCAATTCTGCGAATATTGATGATTGGAAAGTCTTCCTCCAAAATGATGCTTCTGACATCATGGAAGGCTTCACAACATATGACTCAAGAGTGCAGCCAAGTATGTTCGACGTACAAAATATGACATTCGAACCTTCAACTGATCTCGATACAAATCAAAGTGTTCGATGGTTCGTTCAACCTGTAAACAACAGCATGCTCGGTCCACGTTCCACCAGTTCAGTATTCCACATTCCTCATGACATTGGTCAAGAGATTAACAGTACATGGGGATACCTCAACATTACTGAAGGAGGCTTCTTGCCATCTCTCAACGAGCCATCTGGGTTCATCCAAGACATTGGACTCGATTCGGGTTCTCCAAATCGAGATCTTTCAGGTGATAGCGTTCTCAGTATCGGCCGTTCCTCCTTCACAACCAGTACATCAGCTCGTTCTTCGGTTCTCTTCTCAATAGATATCTCGAAACTACCGCTTGGGAATTCCTTTGAAGTTATGTCTGCTGAACTCTACCTTACCACAGAATCAGGTTCGAACGGAGAAGTATGGGCTAGCCACTCCAAGGTTCTCACGTCATTCGATGGAAATGCAAACTGGAATAATGCGACAAGTTCAACGACTTGGAATGCTCCAGGAGCTTACCATTCATCCGATACTTCTGTTCCAATGAACGGGGCAGGTCTTGTTGACTCAGATGATTCAATTATCTTTGGAAATATCACGGAAGTAATTCAACAAGCTCTTGCTCAGGGAGTGAACACAATTCACATTCTTGTTCAACCCGAAGAGAATTTCAGCAGTGTCGATGGTAGAATTGATTTCTTCTCAAGTGATGAATCCTCCACAAGTTTGCGTCCAAGTCTGAACTTGACGTATCGAGCAACGAATCCATACGTTGCTTCAACTCCAACAAATCTCCTTCCTGTCGATAGTTCGACTCTATGGAACATGTCCGCTCCTCGTCCAACTGGAGTCGATCATGTAAACCATTCATGGACACCACCTTCTTCAAACGAAACAGGTTTCCAGATTTGTTCTGCATCTGATGCTCGAATGATTTACAATCGAGATTGCGTATTATCAACTGACGTCACTTCTCTCAGCGAGTCAAACCTCACTTGGGATTCATCAACCACCACACTTACAAGTACAAATGTAACATCAGGAGATGATTGGCAATATTGGCGCGTCTTGTCCTACCAATCGATTGAAGATTACTACAGAATTGGAGAATATTCTCAAGTGAACAAATACCGTATTCCTGATGCACAAGGTTACGATGACGGTGCAGGAAACCATACCGTAAACCTGTCAAGTGGGTCGATTTTCACAAGCACAGGTTTACTTCCTGCTGCTCCTGACACCTATACTTCATCGTCATCGTTTAACACGAACTACGGATCAAGTGCTTCACTACTGCTTGGTTCTGGTACCTCTGGTGATCATGAAGTGTACATCGAATATGATCTGTCACAGATGCCATGGCCAAGTGCAATCACTCCAACCTCTGTAATGCTGCGAATGTATCGAACACAAGTAACAGGTGTCTCTCCATTGACAGTAAGTGCTCATGCTTGTTCAACATTCAATGAAGGTTCTGTCACAGCATTGCAATCTCCAACATGCAATGCGACAGAAGTAACACGTTCTACTCTACCAGTAACGCCACCAAATGGCTGGTTGGAATGGGATATTACTTCTCTGGCTCAATCAAACATTGCCAATGGAAATCTTTCAATGACCATTAAACTAACAGCTGTGGGAACCGCAAGTAGTTTGCATTCGTTCCACTCAGGTGAGTCTTCTTCTACAACATTGCGTCCTGTTCTTCGTGTCGATTATGTCGATAACATTGCAGGTGTTGTCCCACCGTCACAACCAGTCCTTCTCTCACCTGCAGACGGTACTGTGTTGTACAATACAACAACAACTCTGCTCGAATCATTGGACAAGCCAACCCTTTCATGGAATGCAGTTACTGGAGCGACAGGATACATAGTTACCATCCGTAATTCTTCTGGGCAATACAATTTCAAGTCTGGAATTTCAAGTCAAATCACAGGAACAAACTTTGTTTTCGGCAGTTCTCTCTCTCCAGGGTCAACCTTTGAGTGGTGGGTTCAGGCAGTCAATGGTTCAATCCCGGGTCCATCTTCCTCCCGATGGATTGTAGGTATCGGAGATCCAACGACACAGGATAATTTCGATCATACATGGACCTATGAATTCCAAACTGGAAACGAAATTCAAGAAATGGCTCATACCAACGTGGAAGATGCTTCTGTGTACAGTGGATCTGCAGATGCCAACTTGGATGGCGATTCATCCCTCATCGGTATCGATTCAGGTCAAAATGAGTATCGATTGCTCGTCTCTACTGATTTCGGACAAGTACCATTTAATCCAAACATGAATGTTCATTCCGTCGACTTGAGTTTGTATCTCACCGATCTTGACTTCGGTGCAGGTGCAACAGGCATGACGCTCTCAGTTCACAAAGTACTCACGACTGGCTGGGGTGAAACTTCAGTGACATGGAACGGAACAGGTTCTGCAAACTGGGGCGCTCCTGGTCTCCAACCTGGTGTGGATTATGATTCAACACCACTGGATACATTCTATGTCAGCAATTCTCAAGCGACCAGTCAATGGGTTCAGATGAGCCTAGGACATCGCTCTCTCTTCATTGATGGGGCGCATGGATGGGTCATTATCGCAACCGTCAATCAGGGATGGATGACGGTTGAATTTGCAGATAACAGCGATTCAACCAGCAGTGAAAGACCGCTCATGCAAATGAACTACACTGACATTGATTCGGTAACAATTTCTCCAACTGCAACAACTACTGATGCAGATACATCAGTAACATTCAGTGCTTCGACATTTGATTACAACTCACTTGTTGCAACTGTACCGATTGTTTGGTCTGCTTCCAGCGGCCAAATTGATGTCTCTACGGGAGTATATACTCCCTCCACAGCTGGAGTACACACCATCACCGCTTGCTTTGGTGTCATCTGTGCTGATGAAACAATTACAGTAACACCAGGCGCTCCGGTTAACTTGATTGTAACTCCTCTTACTGCGACCATTACTGCGGATGAAACACTTCAACTAACTGCAGATGTTGTTGACCAATTCGGCAATGTCGTTTCCGGAGAAAGCATCTCCTTTACACCAAGTAACGGATCCATGACAGGTACCTTTGGCGATGAATTCCAACCTTACACTGTTGGTGGTCAAACCGTTTCCGTCACATGGACAACAATCACTGTGATTGTTAACGTTCAAGTTGAACTCGGTGCACCTTCAAGCGTTGTTCTCACAGGCTGTGATGGAGTTACTCCAGCGGGAACTGAATGTGAAATCACCACCACTTTGTACGACCAATTTGGAAACACTATTCCACTGGCTCAAGCAGGTGCACTTACCTATTCCGTAACGGATGGAATTTTCAGCGAAGCAACCGGCATGTACTTTGCCGACCACGTCGGTACATGGCAATTCTCTTTGACATCTGGAATTGGATTGTCGGATTCAATCACCATTACAACAGGGCATGGAGCCATGGATTCGCTTGAAATTATTCCATCAGCATGGGACTTAACAGCCGATGAAATCATCTTCATGAATACTACAAGAATCGACATTCAAGGAAACAGGCTACCAGTTTCCTTGCCGTTAGCAAATTGGACCTTTGTGAGTGATGGGGCTGTAAACGTCACATTCAATCACCCGGTACAATGGATTCCAACTGGTCTCGGGGGTCGAATAATCACTGCTCAGTATGAATCAATTTCAACCTCAATTACAGTCAACGTCACAAAGGGCGTAATGACTGGTATGACACTGATTGTTGAATCGGCTGATGCGAATGATCAATCCTACAGTTTAACCGCTGATGAAACCTTACAAGTGAAAGCAAAGGCAACAGATGCGAAAGGAAACCGATGGACAATCGATGTAAATTGGACCATGGCTCATCCAAGTTGGACTGACCAATCTGTTTTGTTGTACACGCTCTCTGATGAGACCGAGTTCATGCCTCAATTAGCCTCTGAAATACCATACATGATCTATGCAGAGTACACCTCTGGAGGTGTTGTCTTTAGCGAATCTATATCGGCGACTGTCACAGAGGGTATCTTGCAGATATTTACCATGAATTCTATTACATCTACGGGTGATTCTGGAACCGTATACAATATCAGTGCTGATCAGTACGTGGATTTCTCTGTAAGTCTGAGCGATGGAGATTTGAATGCTCTCGATTCTTCAAGACTTACTTGGTTATTCGAAGATTTGAATTCTGGTTCTGTTATTGACATGACTTCAACGTTCGAAGCTGATGCTTATCATTGGGAAGCAACAACAGTCGGATCCTACAGAATTTCTGCATTCGTTGTTAATGCAGATGGATTCAATTATTCGAAACAAGTTGACATTTCAGTGTCCCATGGTATTGCAGTCTCCCTTGATCACGCTCTTGATACGTTGAGCGAAGATGCAGGGGAATCGATTGACATTGACATTACAGGTACCGATGCTGATGGCAACACCTTCCCGCAGGACGTTGAATGGACTGAAGATGGAACCACTTCTTCTCGTATCGTTCCTCGTGCTAATATTGGTGCTTACACCTACCAAGCATCCGTTGCTGGCGAGCACGTGATGGTTTACTCCACTCCAGGTGCAACAAATACCTTTGAACTTTCAATACAGCCGCAAATGGTCGTTGCCTATCTCGAGGTTGTCTTATCTGCAACAACTGTAGACCAGCAAGCATCGATTGATGTGACAGTTGAAGCAAAGGACATGTTCTACAATCCAATCCCTGTGCCAAGCAGTGCACGTGTTGATTCAACTGGCCGTGGAACTGTCAAAGAACTTGGACCAGGTCAATGGAGAGTAACAACGCTTGATAGTGGCCCTCAAACAATTACAGTTACAGCTGGACAAGTCAGTGAAAATCTTGAAATCGAGGTTACTGGAACCTTTGGTGGATTCTTTGCAGCAGGTGGCGCTTTGTACTACGTAGGAGCCGTTCTGATAGGCTTAATCGCTGTTGTTTTACTTGTTCTCTTGGTCATGGCTCTCCGTTCAGGAAGAGACGATGACGACTGGGATGATGACTACGACGAAGACGAAGAAGACTCAACTCCAGCAGCACGTGGTCCGAGCGGTCCTGCTCCTGGAAAAGGCCCGAGCGGTCCTGCTCCTGGAACTGGTCCAAGTGGCCCAGGGCCATCCAGTCCTCCGCCAGAAACTGAAGAGAAAGAAGATACGAGTTGGATGGTTGAGCATCGCGTTGATGACGATGGAACTGAATGGGCTCAAAATGAAGATGAGACATGGTATTACCGAGAATCCGGTCAAACCGATTGGGTTGTTTGGGAAGATTAGGTGATTCTATGAGTTCGAAACAGTCTGCATTGCTTTTGTGCATTCTGTTGATGTTCGTTCCATTTACGAGCCTTCCTGTAGCAGCAGCAGGTCCTGCTGCACAAGTTGTTATCACGACACCTTCAACTTCGATCTCTTCGGATGGTGTTCTACAATTGGATGCCTCCATCTATGATGCATTGAACAACGTTGTTGAAGGCGAGATCATGTGGTTTTCAACAAATGGTACCGTCGAAGCAGGCGGTCTTTTCTTCCCATGGTCTGCAGGTCAAGTGACCCTTCGGGCCGAACATGCAGGATTCAACGATACTGTTGTTGTGACCGTTGAGGCAGGTTGGGGACAGTCAATTGAAATTAATACGACGAATTCTCCACAAGCTAAACAGCCATATCAACTCCAAGCAAACCTTCTGGATTCCCATGGTAATCCTCGAACAGGACAAGGTGTTGTATGGAGCGTGAATGGAGAATATGTTGGTCAAGGACAGCCCCTTTGGACGCCTCCAACACTCGGCCTCTACGAAGTAGTTGCTCGTTTTGATCAAATGGAACAGCAGGTGACAATGGAAGCGATTGCAGGAGATCCATACGAATTTATCTTCGAAGAAAATCTTGTGATTCGAAGTGGATTCGGAGTTCAACTCAGTCCATCATTGGTTGACTCATTTAGTCAAGAAATGAATGATACTCTTGCAGGAATGAAAGCATGGACTGCAGAGAATGGCAGCATAACAACCCAAGGTTTCTTCTTTGCATCTGCACCAGGAATTTGGAACATTAGCGTCCGTGCAGGATCTGTATTTGGTAATGGAACCATTCGTGTCATTCCAGCAGATGCTGCAATTGTATCCATTCAAATTGTACCAGAACAGGCGTCATACCAATCTGGAGAAGTGTATCGTTTAGAGGCTGTTCGAACCGACTCATCTGGTTATACCTCTCCAGTTCCTGTTCCAATTGGAAACTGGAGCGTTGGTAATGGTGCAGTAGCTCAAGTAGGCGAGGAAGTGCATTGGACTCCTGGAAAGGTTGGCTCATTTACAATGGAAGTTGTCGATTCAGATGTCGCTGCTTCAAAGGAAGTATCGGTCAATCATGGTGCTGCAGTTTCTACTCAACTTATAGCAAGTTTACCTCGATTATCAGCTGGCTCTCAAGTGGCTTTGGTCCATGAAGCAACAGATGCATTTGGAAATGTGTGGCAAGTAAACGGGACGCTCAACAAGACGAGTAACGATCAATCGACTGTAGAAATCTTCTCTTCTTACGCTACATTTACTCCTAAATTAACTGAGAATATTCGGTTCTCAGCAACATATTTCGATAACTCAACAGGTGTTTTACATCAATGCGAGTATCAAGAAATGGTTGAACCAGGTAGGTTGGCATTTATCCTTCTACCAGACTCAGGAACTGAGATCCCTGCTGATTCCTATCTGCAATTAGATCCCCAATTCACTGATTCTTATGGCAACACAATCTCATTTGTTGCGGTTAACTGGACCATAGATGGCGTTGATTCGACACTCGATTTACTCATGTCGAATGGCAAATGGTATCCCACTCAGGTTGGCGAACACGAAATTCGAGCAAATGCTGATGGCGTATTTGCTGCAGTTCGAATCAATGTTGTGACAGGTTCTGAGAATACACTGTCAACAGATGCTGGAGAATCTCTGACAATTAAAGCGGGGGTTCCTAGTGATCTTTACGTAGAGATTGTTGACGTACACGGAAACGTAGCTCCAGCAGAATCTGTTCTGCTGATGGAATCTGGATTTGTTTCCATCGAACCTTCTGCCACAGGACGTGGCTATTGGCAACTCGATGGAGTGACTTCTGGAATGTATGAGATTGAACTCCAACAAGGAAATGCTTCAATCGTCTTGCCCTTGACAATTCTTCCTGGCGACCCCGTCCGTGTTCTTACATCCGTAAGTAACGAATCTTTCAGCCAAGGGGAAGTCACGTTGCTTATGGTTTGGGCAGAGGACAGCCAAGGAAATCGAGTTGAGGTCGTTCCTGACCAAACCAGTATCACATGTTCATCTGGAAAATCCAGTCACGTGAAATCAGATACATGGGAAATTGAACTCGAAGAAGCAGGTACTGATCGTTCCTGCACTGTCGCATGGAGCGGTCTAATTTCTCAGCAATTTTACGATGTAGAGTCAGTGCTTTTGGGTGGCGCTCTTGGTTCAACAAATACGGCGATGTCCATTGGTCTTGTCTTTTTGGTGATGATTTTTGCAGTACTCATCGTTTTGATTCGTCGAGGCCATTCCAAAGAAGAAGAGTGGGATGAATACGATGATGAATATGAATCTGAAGATGAGGACATCGAAGATGATGACACCTCTCCTGAATCGATTGCTTCACCAGAAACTGAATCAAAGACGCCTCAACCTATGGTCTCCACAGATGCAGGCCCAGAAATTGAAGATTCTCTAAGAGAAGAACTTGCAGTCAAGGCTACACAAATTGGCGTTATGCAAGCAGCACCTGGAACCAATCAAGGAGAAACAGGATGGTATGTTGATGCGAGCACTGAATTGCAACAATGGGACGTTGGTTCGGATGGTTCTTGGTCTCGCCTCCAGTGAATTTTTATCGCTTTTGTGCTGCAAATGCAAAAGAGAGTCCTCCTGCGTAATCAGTATGTTCGCCGATGATGTTGATACGTGCAGGAATTGAAGCAATTCGATGCATTCTATTCCCATCTTAATCGATGCGGTCTAAATCGAACCAAACGGGGTAATGATCTGAAACGTTCGAACCTGACATGTCTCTATCAACACCCCAGCGACCAAAGAATCGGCCATCGATATCGCCGGTCATCACAACTCGATCATATGCACAGTGGCTGCTTGAGGAATACGCTGTGTCTGCAGAATCTGGTACGACCCACAGATATTGTGGCTGGCGAAGGGAAAGTTGATTCAATTCATATGTTGATGCATAACTGCAGTCTGCATTGAAATCTCCAAGCAAAATGATGTGCTCTTGCGTACGATTCTCCAAATATGTTTCAACAACATCATGCAATGCTGAGGTTTCATTCACAGCCTCAGTAGGCTTAGTATGAACTGTAATGAAGGTCATATTTTCAGTGATGGAGTTGTTTAGATTCATCATTCCGAAGTTCGCAATGAAGGGTTCACGCTGGAAGGAATCATCTGCTGAATCATTGTGTAGCCATGATTCATTTGGGACAAAGACAGACTCTCGGTAATAAAATGCATATTGTTCTTGACTTCCACTATCGTCTTCTTGAAGTCCAGATCGTTCACTCAGAACCATTGCGTAGGTCTCGTTTCCATATTGATTAATTGCGTCGAGGAAGTCATAGGGGACTGTTGAATCAATGTCTTTGATTTCTTGTACGACTACCATGTCGAAACGATGAACAATTTCGACTAATTCTGCCACAACCTCTGCCTTCCCCATCTTTGTTTCTCCGAATACTTTGATGTTGAAGGTTGCAATACGAGCAACATCTTCTCGAGACAATGATTCAGCACGTGCATCCGTTCCATTGTCTTCTTGTTCGGATTCGATTTCGACGATGACAGTTCGCCATAATGGACTCTCATCTTGTTGAACCAAGAGTTGAATCGTGATTGGAAACAGAAGCAATAGGGTGACTAACATTACCCCTTGAAGTGCTCCGTCGAAACGACCCATAGTGAGTTGAAACAATTCTACATTATCAATATACAGCCCTTCCTCAGCAGAATCCATAGGTTCTTGACGCGGTTGATTATGGCGACATCATGGCAGAAGAGATTACTCAAGAACAAGCACAAGAAATTGTATCAATGCTGACCCAAGGAGGTGCCATGGAAACCATCAACACCTCCCTTGCACTTGGAATTCTTCCCCTTGTTGAATCCATCGGGGATTACGATCTTCTCGAGAGATTAGTCGAACATGCAGGTGTTGTTGCGAAAGATGATGTCGAGAAAGGATGGGCGCGTTTTGAAATGTTGAAGCGAAATCAAGGTTCAATCGATGATGTAGCTGAACTTGCGTTCACATCAGAGTCGATTGAAAACGGTGATGCCCTTGCTGCCGCAGTCCTTCATCATCACGCGCTCATGCTTCTGTCCAGTGATGATATCGATGGAGCACAGACTTCTGTTCGCCGCTCACTTACATTGAGAGAGAAGTTAGATGATAAGGAAGGGATCATCTTCGGATTGGCCGTACTCTCTCGTTGCTCACGAGCAAATGAGGATTGGGAGACAGCCATTATTCATGATACTCGACGACTAGAACTTGCTGTAAACAACCAAAATGATGTTCTCCAGATGGAAGCAATGGCAGATGTAGCACATGCCCAGGCCAGCCTCGGCGAACTTGCAACCGCTTCTGAAATGTATCAAGAGAGTCTTGATATCGCTAAATCGATGGAACATCCTGCAGGCCATCTTGTTGCAAGTTGGGGGTTAGCTGACCTTGCAGAAATAGAGACTCGCTTTGATGATGCGCTTCTTCTTCTTTCAGATACAATGCATTTGTTTATGCAACTTGGAATCGAAACACCTGCTCTCTTGAAAAAGCGGTTACACGCTTTGACGAACATTGAGAAATAGGTCAGATGAGCGTCGAACGGGTTATGTCCTTTCATTTAGTGGCAAGAACAGGTGAGACGTATGGAACACGATATTTTCTTCTCCATAAGTCAGACACCTGACCATGAAGGGCACATTCCTTCCGAGCAGACGATGCTGAAAAACTACTTCCAACAACTCAAACTCGCCGATGAACTTGGCTTTGGTGTGGGCTGGATTGCACAAGCCCACCTCTCGACGGAGACCCAGAAATCAAACAGCAAACCTGTTGTTCCTCACTGGAAAGGTGAGGTTGGGCTGTGTACGGACTTCCCACAATTAGCATTGGAATCCTTTGGACAGACCAATTCAATCGAGATCGGCAGTGCAGTTGTTTCTCTTCTTGCCTCGGGTGGACCGATTGCCCAAGCCGAACGTATTGCCAATACATTGACACTTCTCGGTGCTAAAGGCGACAAGAGAAAGCTGCATGTGGGATTTTCAGCAGGACGATTTGAGTTCATGGCTCGGCCATATGGAATTGTTCCACGAACTCCAACCGAAGAAGCGGCTTGGCCAGCCCTGCGTGGTCAGATCTTCCTCGAAGCAAGTGAAATCTTTCTCAGGCTACTCAGAGGCGATGTGATTCATTCCAACGATATTCGCTCAACGGTTCTTACTCGTGATAATTTCCGCAGTGATGAGGACTGGGAGAAAGTACAACACGCACATGGAGCATCAGATGATTCGATTACCATCGATCGAAGATATGTTTTCGAAGATATTCGAATCGTTCCTAACGAATTCGATCGTAATCAATTGGTATTAGTGGCGGGAACACATGACCCTAAAGCACAAGTTTTTGTCAATAAATATCTCCCAGTACGTGTGTTTAACCTCTCCATTACCCAATCTGCAGTCATTGATGCAACGCATGATCGCATGCGTCAATGCTTCCATACAGATGGTGGTGAATGGAAGCGTTCTGATATGCCTCGGACCAGTTTTGTTTTCCTTAATGACGAGA
>ENA-UZWR01001136-UZWR01001136.1-metagenome-genome-assembly--contig:-Day-1-25m-contig-1136_pt1 | contig 15998 bp, 15 predicted proteins | sample MGYA00260337_ERZ794897 | MGnify/ENA metagenome assembly ERZ794897 | reverse complement strand
AATGGTAGTGCCGTTTCACCTTCTTTGGTCATTAACATAGATAAATATTCTTTTAGTTCTGTTTCCAATGCAGTCGATCATGGTGACTTGGTTTTAGCAAGATATGGTGGTGAGGGTTGTTCTTCAACTACACATGGTTATGTTGGTGGTGGTCATATAGGAGCGAGTAGAACAAATGCTATTGACAAGTTTGCTTTTTCATCAAACACAACTGCAGCTGATCATGGTGATTTAACTGTTGGTAAAGCTGCTGGAATGGGGCAATCATCAACTACACATGGTTATATTTCTGGTGGTTATACCCCTCCAGCTCTTGCAAGTATTGATAAGTTTCCATATGCATCAAATTCTGGTGCAACCGATCATGGTGATTTATCAGTAGCAAAATCTTGGGGTTCTGGACAACAATACTAAAACAAACCATCAAACAAAACACGTTAGACAACAAAATAAAATTATAAATACAAGTAATATCATCAATCATTATCAAAAGGAAATATTTCAATGGCCATTGTAAAACAAACGCTTCATATATTTGCAACTGCGGCAAAACCTGCTGACCTTACATTTTCACGAAGTACATCAGCTACAAGAGTAAATAGTATTGGGCGAATTGAATTAGTTCCAGCAAATATGATTCGACAGGATTTTGATTCAGTTGTAACTGGTTCTATCATGGGTTGGTTACTTGAAGAAAGTTCATCAAACCTTTGTTTGCAATCACAAGACCTCGGTACAACTTGGATAACAACAAACGCTGTCCAAACAAACCTCGCATCTATCGCAACAAATACAACTAAGTCACCTGATGGTACTAACAATGCTGATACACTTTCAGCCGGTTCAAGTGCAACTGGTATAGTCGCTGCAAGGCAACAGGGTTTCACTTTTACAAATGGAACACACTATACGATTTCTGTATTTGCTAAGAAAAAGGATATGGACTATCTTGAGATTTCCAATAAAGATGATAATGCAACTGGGATGACTTTTTCTCAGGCATTCAATCTTTCATCTGGTTCAACTGGTTCTTCTGGTGGTTCAGTTTATGCTGCTTCAATGAGAGCATTTCCGAATGATTGGTATCGGTGTGAAGTATCATTTGAAGCAACTGCAAATAGTACTGCTGAAGTATTTCTCAAAGCACGAACTAATAATGCAAACTCCACAACCTTTGCTGCAACAAGCGGTCAAGGTATTTATCTTTGGGGTATGCAAGTTGAAGCTAAAAAATATGCAACTTCTTATATTCCAACAACTACTGCTTCTGTTGCTCGTGCAGCTGACGTTGCATACGTTGACAGTACAGAGGGCAAGTGGAATTGGGATGTTGGTATGTCTGTTTTGGTTGATGCAACACCAATTAATACAAATGAAACTGCTGCACCTATCTATCATTACCAAGATTCAGCTAATGAAAACTATGTATCTCAAATGAGTGATGGTCGAGTTATGGTTGTTGCAAATGCAACTGCTCAACTTTCATCAAATCCTTTTAATACTGGATTCACTAATTCAAAGAATACAAACTTTCGTAGTATGCTATCTCTCAAAGCAAATCGTATGCATCTTGCTAAGAACGGTAGTCTTTCACCTAACCTACCTGATACATCTTTGATGGTGCCTTTGAATGGTTCTTCAAGTGCTTATACAATTAAGTTCTTTCATGGTACTGGTTTATCATCTGGTAGTGGTTGGTTGAAACAGTTTAAGATTTTCCCTGTTGTTGTTGATGACCTTGACCTTCAAAATCTTTCTTTCAGAACTAATGAAGATGCTCAGTCACTACAACTCAATGCAGTACAGGTTCAAGATGGTACAATTTCTACTATCAAAATTGCACCAGCTGCTATTACAGCATCTAAGATTGCAAACTCAACAATCGTTGAAGCCAACATGGCTGACAATGCAATCACGAATGCTAAGATTGCATCAAACGCAGTTACGGCAGATTCAATTGCAGCTAACACAATTACTGCAACAGAGATTGCTAATGGTTCTATCGGAACTGCTCAGTTGGGTGTTGACGTTATCGTTGCAGAAGATATTGCTGCAAATGCAATTACAGTTTCCGAAATCAGAGACAATGCTGTAACCAAACCGAAAATTATTGACAATGCTGTTGACATTGCTAAGTTGGATGTTACAGACGGAAATGCAAATGATGTATTGAAAACTGATGGTAATGGTGCATTAGGTTTCACCAACCCTGCTTCACAGGCAGTTGGTGGTGATGTTTCTGGAACAGTTGGAAATATTCAAATCTCTGCAAACACAGTTGGTATTTCTGAACTGAATGTTTCAGAAGGAACGAATGGTCAATACCTGACTACAAACGGAGCGGGTACATTATCATTCACAACTGATTCAACCAATGTTGGTGCAACATCAGTCGGTGGTGATATGACTGGCACAGTTTCCAATATTCAGATTGTAGCAGGTGCTATTGTAAATGCAGACCTTGCTAATGATGCAGTTAATACCGATCAGATTGCTGATGGTGCAGTTGAAACCGCACAGATTGAAGACTTAAATGTTACGACAGGAAAGCTTGCTAATGATGCAGTAACGGATACCAAGTTGGCTGACCATGCAACTTTAGATGCAAGTCGAGCAGTCGGAACAAATCACATTAAAAACTTGAACGTAACAGAAGGTAAGTTGGCAACAGGTGCAGTAACAACATCTAAACTTGGTGCAGATTCAGTTGATGCTGCAGCACTTGCTGATAACTCTGTTGCTTCTGCAAACATTATCAATGGTACAATCGTTGAAGCAGATTTGGCAGACGATGCTGTAACCGCTGATAAACTTGCAGCGAACTCAGTTGTATCTGCAAGTATTGTTGACGGTACGATTACTGATTCTGACTTGGCATCAAACTCTGTAACTAACATTAAGATTAATGGTAGTGCAGTTACAAATAATAAACTTGCTGCAAATGCAGTAACGACAAATAAAATTGCTGACAATCAAGTTACGATTGCGAAACTTGCAGTAACGGATGGATCAGCTGGTCAAGTATTGACAACCGATGGTAGTGGTACATTATCATTTGCAAATGACTCTACCAATGTTGGTGGTACTGCTGTCGGTGGTGATTTATCAGGAACGGTTTCTAACATTACAATCCCCGATAATACTATTACATCAGCGATGATTGGTGTTGATGTTATCGTTGCTGCTGACCTTGCAAATAATTCTATCACAGTTGCAGAACTTTCTGACAACGCTGTTACAACCGATAAGATTCTTAATAATGCTGTAACGGGTGCTAAGATCGCAATGGGTAGTGATGCAGCTGGTGACGTTCTGTATTACAATGGAACAGATTATGTACGATTGGCAAAAGGTACATCTGGACACGTTCTTACTCAAGGTGCATCTGCTCCTGCATGGGCAGCAGATTCCACAGACGTAACAGGAACAGCAGTTGGTGGTTCTGTTAGTGGTACAGTCGGTGCAATCACCTTGAACAATAATTCTGTTACAGGTGCTCATCTTGCAATGTCTGGTCAACAGTCTGGCGACGTTATGTACTTCGATGGTAGTGATTGGGTAAGACTTGCAAAGGGTACAGCTGGTCAAGTTCTAAAAATGAACGTAGGTGCGACTGCTCCTTCATGGGCTGCAGATATTGATACAACTATCGGTGATGCAGCAGTTGGTGGTGATGTTTCTGGTACGATTGCAAATATTCAGATTGCTGCAAACGCAGTTGGTGCTTCAGAGATTGCAGCTAATGCAGTTGCTGGAACTCATATTGCTCTTGGTTCAGATGCAGCGGGTGACGTTATGTATTATGACGGAACTAATTATGTTCGATTGGCAAAAGGTACAGATGGTGAAGTCTTAACACTTGCAAGTGGAATTCCATCATGGGATGCAGACTCAACAAATGTTGGTGGTACATCAGTCGGTGGTGACTTAACAGGTACGGTTGGAAATGCATCAATCGCAGCTAATGCAGTTGACGGAACTCACATTGCTCTTGGTTCAGATGCAGCTGGTGACGTTATGTATTATGACGGAACTAATTATGTACGTCTTGCAAAAGGTACAGCTGGTCAAGTGTTGACAGTCAACTCTGGTGCTACTGCTCCTGAATGGGCTGCGGATTCAACGAATGTTGGTAATACAGCAGTTGGTGGTGATGTTACTGGTACGGTTTCTAATATTCAGATTGCTGCTGGTGCAGTTGGTACTTCGGAGATTGCAGCTAATGCAGTTGATGGAACACATATCCAACTTGGTTCAGATGTTGCTGGTGACGTTATGTATTATAACGGAACTAATTGGGTACGATTGGCAACTGGTACAGCCGGTCAAGTGTTGACTGTAAATACAGGTGCAACTGCTCCTGAGTGGGCAGCGGATTCAACCAATGTTGGAACAACAGCAGTCGGTGGTGATGTTTCTGGAACGGTTTCCAATATCACAATTCCTAACAATACTATTACAACAGCAATGATTGCAGCAGATGTTATCGTTGCAGAAGATATTGCTGCTAATGCAATTACGGTTGCAGAACTTCAAGACAATGCTGTAACGGGTGCGAAGATCGCAATGGGTAGTGATGCTCGTGGTGATATCCTTTATTACAATGGAACGGATTATGCTCGGTTGGCAAAAGGTTCTTCTGGGCAGGTTCTCACAATGGGTGCAAACGATCCTTCGTGGGCAGCTGATTCAACGAATGTTAGTGCAACAGCAGTTGGTGGAATGTTAACAGGTACAGTTGCAAATGCATCAATCGGTGCTGGTGTCGTTACACCTACAATGTTGTCAGCAACTGGAACTGCAAGCAACTCAACCTTCCTAAGAGGTGATGGAGTTTGGGCTGCACCAACGGTAACTGAAACTGATCCAACAGCAGTAACAATGGCAATTGCTCTCGGTTAATAAACAAATGCGGGGGATGGGATATCCCCCTTATAAATAATCTTATAAGTAATAGGAGACAAAATGAGAAAAGATTTTCTTTTGGGATGTGTTAACGGTGAAATACTTATGATGGAACATTTGTTTATGTTAACCGAAAAAAACATAGAAACGAAACGCCCTCAATGGTGTATCAGTACACCAGAATTTGATTTGCATCCATTTGGTAAATTGTTACGACAACCTGCTTCTTATGGAGCTGATGGAAAAATAAAAATTCATGCAAAACATTATCATGGTTTTTTTATGAATATGAATTGTACAGAGGAGTTTTACGAAAAGTATAAACCAAAGTTTGATGAGTTCATTATAGTTGAAGAACATATTCTCCGTGATTCACAGCCACCAGTTTGGTTGTAACTATCAATCCTCTAAATGAAATATATTAATGAGTAATGTAATAAAAATAAAACGTAGTGAAACTGCTGATTCAATCCCTACTACAAGTGACCTAGCAGTAGGTGAAATTTGTATGAATGTTGCAGACCAGAAATTATATACAAGAAAATCCGATAACAGTATTGTTACTATCTCTGATGTTACAACTGGTAAGGCATCTCTTGAATTAATATCTGCTGATGCCGGTGCAACAGCAGGCCCTACGTTAGACTTATACAGAAATTCTTTTTCACCATTTGATTCAGATGACATTGGTGAAATAAAGTTTCAAGGGGAAAACGATAATAGTGACAAGGTTGTATTTGCAAAGATAACCAGTAAGGTTACAGATGCAACAGCATCTACAGAAGATGCCATCTTGGAATTTCACGTTCAAGAAGCTGGTTCAAACGAAACAGTTATACAAATAAAGGGTGATGGTATTCATATCACTTCAGGAAATAAACTTACATTTGCAGACGGTACATCAATGTCAACAGCACCTGCTGCATCAAACTCTGTTACAATGGCAATTGCTTTAGGATAAAAATATGCCCGCAACTAAATGGAATCAAGACATCAATGCTGGTCAAGATTGGATGGCTGCAGTTAATCTTTTAATAGCAGATGGGTCAGTAAACCGTGATATAACTGGTCATACTCTTGAATCAAAAGTTAAAAGACATCATAAGTCTGTTGCACCAACTACAACCGTGACGGTTAATATAGTTGATGCAGCTACTGGTAGTATAGTTCTTATGTTGAATAATACACAAACCAGTTTACTAAAAAATGGAAAGTATGTTTATGATGTTGAATTAACAAATACTGGAACTGGTGCTAAAGAACGAGTTATAGAAGGTGTATTCACAGTTAGAGCAGAGGTAACAGTCTAATGCCAATTAAAGTAACAAGTAATAACGGGAATCCAATTTTTTCATCGTCACCACTATTGACATCAAGTGCTGGACTAAGTGGTGGAGGCGGTGGCGGTGGCGGAACGTCATCAGATTTTCTTGTAGACTTACAAGACGTAAATAAAACAGGATTAAATAATAATGATGTTTTAGTATATGATGCATCAACAGGAAAATTTATTCCTATTGATAAATCCGTAATCAACGATAATGATGGTGGTGTATTTTAAAAAAGTTTTTAGTGGTGGTTTATATTTTATAATGACATCGAGCAGTGTGTGATTTTTATAGTATTATTGTAATGTAATTAAATTGAATAAACCAAACAACAATATTTAAAAGGAATAAATTAATGGCAAATACTATTCAAATCAAAAGGTCTTCTGCTAATGTCGCACCTGGCGGATCTGCGCTGGAAAAAGGTGAATTGGCATGGGTTGACCACGGCACAGGTGGTGCAGCTGGTATTCTCTACATCGGTGATATGACTGTTGCTGGAGCAGCTACACGAAAAGTTGGTGGGCCAGGTTGGGGATTAGAATTGTTGAACAACACAGTTTTGACAGGTAATCCTACTGCACCTACACAGGCACAGGATAATAACACGACAAGACTTGCTAACACAGCATACGTTGATCGTCAAGTTCTTGCTTGTACAGCTCCTATTTCAAATGCATCTGATACAAGCATCTCCGGCCCTGCTGCTGGTCATGTATTGATCTATGATGGTACAAACTCATGGGACAATAAACCTTTGTCTGGTGACGTTACTATTGATGCTGCTGGTGCAGTTACAGTAACAGGTGTTGCAGCTAACGCTGTTGCTCTTGGTACAGATACAACTGGTAACTATATTTCAACGGTTACTGGTACAGCAAACGAGATTGAAATTACAAACGGTGCTGGTTCAGAAGGTGCTGCAGTAGTTGTTGGTCTTCCTAATAACGTAACAATCACAGGTAACTTGACTGTTAGTGGTACAACAACAACTGTTGATTCAACTGTTGTAAGTATTGCTGATCCTATCTTTAGTATTGGACAAAATGCATCAGACGATAATAAAGATCGTGGTGTTGAGTTCAAATACAATGATGGTGCATCAAGACTTGGTTTCTTTGGTTACGATGAAGATACTAGTGAGTTCACAGGTTGGACTGCTGCTACAGCAACATCAGAAACATACAATGGTACACGCATCAATGCTAACTTTGGCAACATTGCTGGTACATTGACAACTGCTTCACAGACTGCTATTACTGGTGTTGGTACAATTACAACTGGTGCATGGAATGGCACAGCTGTTGCATCAACATACGGTGGACTTGGTATTGATACTTCATCTTCAACTGGTATTGCTTCAGTATCGGGTGGAACATGGTCTGTTGCAAGTGAAATGCCTGTAACCCTCGGTGGTACTGGTGTTCAAGCTGTTGCTACAAACGGTCTATTGATCGGTGCTGGTACAGCTGACATGACTGTTCTTACACTTGGAGCTGCTGGTACTAAGTTGTCCGTTAATGCTGCTGGTAACGGCCTCGAATGGAACAATGTTGTTAGTGGTGGAACTTTCTAAATTCGTTTAGAAAAAACCAACATAGTAGATTTACCGAAGGGGGTGGGGTTTCAACCCCATCCCTTTTTTTTTGTTTATACATACTTAGACAGGTAGAGAAATGCAATTAGACCAAACTGCCGACCTGATTGAAAAATTAGGCGTGCCAATCGTTGGTTTGTTATTGATTGGGTGGGGTTTTTGGAAAATTGTAAAATGGTTGCAAGATTCACTTACAGGAAAGATAGGATATCAGACGGATATATTAGTTCAACTCATAGATCGTATTAGAGTATTACAAACTGATATTTTGAAACTTGATACGATGGTTCGCACGAAGTATGGTTTGGAAGTCGATGAGAATAGAATCTCAAGAGCTGATGAACCAGCAAAGAGAAAAAGAAGATAATTTAATAATTCTATATAGGAGTAAATGAAATGAATGAAGCAGTTATAGAAGATCAGTTTGTAGATGCAGAAAGTGAAAAAGAAACAAAACCAAAAGCAAAAAAAACAAAAGCAACACCAAAGGTGCCTCTTGCTCAACCTGCTCCTACTGATCCAAATATTACCGTTGAACAAGTTCAAAGTCAACTGAACTATGCACAGAAAATAATTAATATCCTTCAAGGAAAAGTAAACGAAGCAAATGGTATTATTGTTCAACTTGAAGCTAGACTACAAATAGCTGAAGAAGATAAACAAAATATTTTGAAGCAAGTAGAAGTAATGGGAATCACACCACAATAACAAGAGGATAACAGTATGGCAGCCGTAACTACAAGACAAGGACTAATAGATTATTGTTTAAGACGATTGGGACAGCCTGTTGTAGAAATCAATATTGATGAGGATCAACTTGAAGAAAGGGTTGATGACGCCTTGGAATATTTTCAAGAATATCATTTTGATGGTGTAGAAAAAGTATTTACAAAGCACACTATCACAGCAGATGATATTACTAATGAATATATTCCTGCAGCTGATCCTATTATTAGTGTTGTTAGAGTTTTGCCTATCCCTAGTTTCGATTCATTTCAAGGTGGTTTCTTCAACGAAGAATATCAATTAAGATTGAATGACTTAAATAATTTTTCTGGTACTTCTTTGATACAATGGGAAATGACACAACAAAACTTTTCATTAGTCGAAGAGTTGTTTTCTATTGCACCAACAATGCTCTTTAACAGAAAACAAAATAGAGTTTATTTGGAATGTGATTGGAGTGATAAATTTACAGCAGGTAATATTTTAATCATTGAAGCATATCAATCATTAAACCCTGCGACATATCCAGAAGTCTATAATGATATGTTTTTGAAAAAGTATTGTACTGCTTTAATCAAAAGACAATGGGGTGAAAACCTTAAAAAGTTTGCAGGGGTTGTATTACCTGGCGGTATCACACTTGATGGTAAAACAATTTATGATGAAGCTGTTGAAGAGATAAGAGCAATAGAAGAAGAGACAAGTCTTAAATATGAATTACCAATAGACTTTAATGTAGGCTAATATGGCAACTAACAATTATTTTAAAAATTTTAATTCTTTCCCTCAGCAGGAATTACTTAATAGTTTGACTAGGGAAGTAATTCAAATGAGTGGTATTGATATTTTATATTTAGTAAGAACATCCGTTAAGATAGATGATATCCTTAATGAAGATGTTCTTGCAAGGTTTGAGTCAGCTATTGAAATAGAAATGTATGTAAATACTCCAGAAGGTTTTGAGGGTGCTGGTGATGTTGCAACAAAGTTTGGTCTTGACGTTCAAGATGAGTTGAATATGATAGTCAATAAAGAACGGTTCTTTAAAGAGACAGGAATGGCTGCACCAAGAGAGGGTGATTTAATTTATCTTCCTTTGGATAGAAATCTTTTTGAAATCAAATTTGTTGAAGACGAAAAACCATTTTATCCATTAGGTAAAAATACAGTCTATGAATTAACTTGTGAGAAATTTGTTTACAGTCAAGAGGAGTTTGCATTACCTGATGACGGTACAGGTACTATGGAAATATTTGATAAGTATGAAAGGAAAAATGCAATCACTACACAATTAACGGTTGCAGCTGGTTCATTATTATATAAACCAGATGAAACAGTTTATCAGGGTACAAGTTTAGCTGCAGCTACTGTAACTGCACAGGTTGCTGATTTTAATGATTCTACTGGTGTTCTGAATGTTTTTCATGTGAATGGAGACTTTGGAGTTGGACAAAATATTATTGGTGTAAAGTCTGCAACTACTAGAAGTATGACAAAGATTGATGACCAGATTCAGGTATCTAGTGAATACTCAGATAACATTACTTACGAAACGGACGGGGATAACATTTTAGATTTTAGTGAAATTGATCCGTGGAGCGAGGGAGATTTATAATGTTTGGAAAATATTTTTATAATAAAAACATAAGAAACATAATTGTCTTGTTTGGTACAGTATTCAATGACATTGCAGTAAGAAGAACTGATGCTAATAATAATAGTAAAACACAGTTCAAAGTTCCTATTGCATACGGCCCTGCTGAAAAGTATTTAACAATATTAGAGCAAGGTCAACTTAATGCAAATGCACAAAAGTCAACATTAACTTTGCCTAGAATGTCGTTTGAAATTCAAACAATGACTTATGATGCAACTAGAAAGTTGCAAACGAAAAAAAGAATGAGGGAAGCAAAACCTCTAGGAACTATTGATAGTATCAAAGTCACGAATGGTGGTAGTGGTTATACATCCGTTCCAACAGTTGTAGTTCAAAATCTTGCTGGGTCAATACCTCCAACAACAACAGTAGTTCTTGGAACTGGAACAAATTCTGATAAAGTTGTTAGTGTTACAGTTTCAGCTGGTGGGTCTGGATTTAACATAAGACCTAATGTTTCTTTTACAGGTGGTGGTGGTTCTGGTGCAACAGCAACGGCAAACTTGGATGCAAATACAACCACAGTAGTAACGGGTTTCACACCTGTACCATATAACTTTGATATTGAATTATCTATCATGGTTAAGAATAGTGATGACGGAGCTCAGATACTTGAACAAATTTTACCATACTTCACACCAGAGTATCATGTTACTCTAAACGAAATGGCAACACTTGGAGTGAAAAGAGATATACCAATTGTAATGAATAGTTTATCGACAGAAGATACATACGAAGGTGATTTTGTTACCCGAAGGGCATTGATACATACTTTAGGATTTACGGTTCAAGGATATGTTTATGGCCCATCACAGGATCAAGGTATTATTCGCGAGGTTGATGCAAATGTTGGAGCAAACTTTAATGATAAGATAGACTCAAACATTGATGTAAAACCAGACCCACTTACAGCTGACCCTGATGACGATTTTGGTTTTACTACTACTACAACAACCTTTGAATAATTTATGAAGAAAACTACAGTTCAAAAATTAAATGATGTTTTAGATATTGCTGATGACATTATTGATATTGATGTACCAGAGAAAAAAGAAATAGCACCTGCTGTAACCGTTGGTACTACTGACTTAACACAGGACTATAATTTTTCAAGAAATCAATATCAAACATTAATTGACAAAGGTAATGATGCTCTTGAAGAACTCTTAGCAATTGCAAAAGAAGGTGAACAACCTAGAGCGTTTGAAGTTGCAACTCAATTAATAAATTCATTAACTGCAACAACTAAAGAACTATTAGTTCTACAAAAAACTAAAAAAGAAGTCGAAGACAGTAAGGCTCCTGTAAAGAACGAAAATAATTTGTTCGTTGGAAGCACTAAAGAACTGCAAGAACTTCTTGAAATGAAAAAGAAAAAATAAATGGCAGATTCATATCTAGGCAATAGCCTACTAAAGGGTTGTGATATACCCCATAAGTTTACTAAGAAAGAAATTGAAGAGTACATTAAATGTGCTAATGACCCAATTTACTTTTTAGAAAATTATGTGCAAATCGTACACGTTGATAAAGGTCTTGTGAATTTTGAGATGTATGATTTTCAGAAAAAATTAGTAGAGACAATAACTGATAATAGAAATGTTATTGTAAAAACTGGTAGACAGGTTGGTAAGACTACAACTACTATTGGTTGGATATTACATTACGCTCTTTTCAATAAAGATAAAGTTATAGGTATTCTTGCTAATAAAGCTATTACAGCTAGAGAAATATTAGGAAGGATTCAAACCTCTTATCAGCATCTTCCAAAGTTTCTCCAACAGGGCTTGAGAGAATGGAACAAAGGTTCAATGGAACTTGAAAATGGTAGTAAGATAATTGCCTCCTCAACATCCTCTTCAGCAATTCGTGGATTTTCATTCTCTGTTATTTTACTTGATGAGTTTGCTCACGTTCATAGACATATCGCAACTGAGTTTATCAAATCAGTATACCCCACAATTTCATCTGGTAAAGAAACTAAAGTTATTATAGTTTCAACTCCAAACGGTTTCAATCTCTTTTACAAATTCTGGAATGATGCAGAGAACGGAAATAATTCTTTCTTTCCGTTTAAGGTGCATTGGTCTAATGTTCCTGGCCGGGATAATGAATGGAGAAAAAAGATTGTCAGCACAATAGGTGAAGAAGCATTCCGTCAAGAGTATGAAGCAGATTTTCTAGGTTCAAGTAATACCTTAGTATCTACTGAAAAATTACAAGAATTATCTTTCAAATCACCATTATTCTCTAGGGATAGTTTAGATGTTTATGAAGAGCCAGTCGTAGGTGCTTCTTATGTGATGACAGTTGATGTTGCAAGGGGCCAAGGTATAGATTTCTCTGCATTTAGTGTGTTTGATACCACAGAAATACCCTATAAAGTCGTTGCAAAGTACAAAAATAACGAAGTTGCACCCCTACACTTTCCGAATATTATAAATATAGTTGGAAAGAGATATAATGATGCTTATATTTTAGTAGAGATAAACGACATTGGTTCACAGGTTGCTGATGTTCTTCACCATGATTTAGAGTATGAATATTTATATTCAACATCATGGTATGGAAGACATGGCCAACAACTAAGTGGTGGTGTAAAGAAGGATTCTTCTTTTGGAGTTAGAACGACACGAGCAATGAAAAAACTCGGATGTTCAAATCTAAAATCCTTATTAGAAGAAGATAAACTTCTTATACCCGATTATGATATGATTGCCGAACTGACTACATTTGTTTCTTCTGGTGATTCCTTTTCAGCAGATGACGGAGCTCATGATGATTTAGCCATGACATTAGTATTATTTGCATGGCTAGTAGATCAGCAATATTTTAAAGATTTGAATAACCAAAATATAAGAGATAATTTATATCAAAATCAATTACAAAATATTGAAGATTTTACAACTCCATTTGGATATATCAATAATGGTATGAATCAAAAAGAATATGAAGTTGACTCTGATGGGACAGTATGGGAAACGATTTCTTAAATACATAATGTTTTGATTGACAAAAAATATATCAATATAAAAAATGTAACCAATTGTATAGGAGAATAAAATGCCATTTCAAGTCAGCCCAGGCATCGTTGTTACAGAGAGAGATTTAACAACCGTTGTGCCGAATGTAGCTACAAGCATTGGTGCTCTCGCAGGAAGTTTCCAGTGGGGCCCAGTATTAGAAAGACAAACAATTACAACTGAAAATGATTTAGTAAGAATCTTTGGTGAACCCAAAACAACTGATCCTGCGGGTGAAGCAATGGTAACACAATCTTTTCACGTTGCAGCAAATTATCTTGCATACACAAACAACTTAATCGTTGTTAGAAATATTAGTGCAGATTCACGAAATGCGTGTGTCGGTGATGTTGATAACGGACAGCCAGGTACTCCGGTAGTTGTTAAAAATACCGATGATTACGATAGTGATATTTTTAATTTTACTACTGAATTATTTGTTGCAAAATATCCAGGCGCATTAGGAAATAGTCTGAAAGTTCATGCAATTGATTCAGCTGGTTGGGATGCAACACAAACTGGTGATGCTTTAGCATTACAAAATAAATTTAAAGCCTCCTTTGACCGAAGACCTGCAACATCCTCGGACGTTGCTCGTTCAAACGGTTGGGACGGTACTACTACAAATTACTTGTTATTTACTGCATCTGCAAATGTTCATGTTGAAGGTGATATACTTACACAGGGATCAGCAACAGGTAAAATTGTATCTGTTACTGGTGTTACTTATGATGCTGCTTCAACATTTGTTGCATATGTACCTACAGCTGGAACTTTCACAACTGGCGGTGGTAACATTGTAAGTAATAATGCAACACCAAAAACAATCGTAGCTACTACGGTAGTTAAAGATGAGCCTGTAACCAGAAACAATGACGAAATGCATATTCTGGTTATTGACGAAGATGGTTTGTTTACTAATGAGCCGGGTGAAGTTGTTGAACGTCATGCCTTTGTAAGTAAAGCAAAAGATGCAAAGAAGGTTGATGGTGGTTCAAACTACGTTGGAAATGTTTTGCGGAATTCTTCAAGTTATATTTGGTTGGGACAAGTCACTGAATTAACTGCAAAGTCCACAGGTGCTGGTGCAGAGGCTGGTGCATTAAAAGCAGGTTCAACATACAAAGGATTTAATAGTGGAATTGCATCAGAAAAAATGCCCGGTGGTTCATTAGCTGGTGGTGTTGATGATAACGAATTGTCAAGCGGTGAATTGATTGAAGGATATGATCTTTTCAAAGAACCAGAAGTTGTTGATGTTACTCTGGTAATGGGTGGTGCTGGTAATACAATTGTTAGTCGTCACATAATTGACAATATTGCCTCAGCTCGAAAAGATTGTATTGCTCTTGTATCACCTAGTCGTGGTTCAGTTGTTACTCCTGCTTCTAATAGTGCAGCAGTTGCAGCTCTTGAAGCAGATAACACAGCACTTGGTTCTTCAAGTTATGCAGTAATGGATGGTGCATGGAAATATCAGTATGACCGATATAACGATGTATTCACATACGTTCCAATGAACGGTGACATTGCTGGTCTTTGTGCAAGAACAGATTTTACGAATGATGCTTGGTGGAGTCCTGCTGGTTACAACCGAGGAACAGTTAAGAACATAGTAAAACTTTCTTGGGAAGCTTCTAAAGCAGACCGAGACACAATGTATCAGATTGGTATTAACCCATTGATTACTCCAAGAGGTGCTGGTGTAATTCTTTTTGGTGATAAGACAATGCAAACGGTTCCAAGCGCATTTGATAGAATCAATGTTCGTAGACTGTTTATTGTTCTTGAAAAAGCACTAGCAATTGCTGCTAAAACAATGTTATTTGAGTTCAATGATGAATTCACAAGAGCACAATTTGTAAATTTGGTTTCTCCATTTTTGAGAGATGTTCAAGGTCGAAGGGGTATTACTGACTTTAAAGTAGTTTGTGATAGTTCCAATAATACTGGTCAAGTTATTGATACTAATAATTTTGTTGGGGATATTTATATTAAACCATCAAGGTCTATTAACTTCATTCAACTTAACTTTATCGCTGCTAGAACTGATGTATCTTTTACAGAAATCGGTGGTTAAGTATTATAAATACATACATAAATTAAAGGAGTAATAAGAAAATGGCTACTATTTCAGATTTTGCAGCACGGTTTAAGGGTGGAGTAAGACCTAATTTATTTAAAGTAAATATTAATGGAGCTCCTGAATTTTTTCAGGATATGGAGTTTTTGTGTAAAGCAACTACAATTCCTGCTTCTACAATTGGAAAAGTCGAAGTTCCTTATCGGGGTCGAAAACTTCAAGTTCCTGGTGACAGAACATTTGAAGATTGGACTGTTACATTACTCAATGATGTGAACTGGCAAAACCGTTCAGCAATTGAGTCTTGGATGGGAAGGATACAAGCACATACTGGACCTTATTCTCATTTTGAATCAAATGATCTTAGCTACTATGGTCAAGCAACTGTTTCACAATTAGATAGACAAAATAAGACTATACGTTCATATCGAATGGAAGTTCTACCTACAAACGCAGCAGCAATTACGCTTGATGCTGATTCTCCTGATACGGTAGAAGAGTTTGAAATAACTTTTGCAGTCAATTATGTTACTATTGACAGCATGGGTCTTGACGGTTCTGTAAGTGGTTCTGGTGTAGATATTTCTCTTGGTGGAAATATCAATATCGGTGGCGTTACAATTGGCGGTAATATCTAATTTTGACAAGGGGGAGATTTACTCCCCCTTCATTTTAATAA
>ENA-UZWR01001440-UZWR01001440.1-metagenome-genome-assembly--contig:-Day-1-25m-contig-1440_pt1 | contig 16009 bp, 14 predicted proteins | sample MGYA00260337_ERZ794897 | MGnify/ENA metagenome assembly ERZ794897 | reverse complement strand
GCGCAGTCGTTTTCAGATGGAACAAATAATTTGACAGGGGTTGGCCAGTTCATTCATGTTGCAGACTTTAACTGTGACGATGATCACAAAGTTTATCTCAATAAAACGGTTCATAATCTTGATGATGGAGGCTCTGGAGAGAGCACATTTGGTGCTGCAAATTCAAGTAGTTATCATTGCCAAGCAGTGGCATCAATGGCCGCAGGAGACGGCACTGGTGATGGAGATACCTCAGGGCAAAATCTAATAAGCGGGGTTGCACCGGATGCTGATTTGATACTTTCAAGTATCCCAAATACAAGTGGTAGTTATAAGACAGATGATTTTGCTGCTGACCTAGATTTGGCGCGAGGCTATGAGGCTATAGCTTCTAATAATAGCTGGGGAATGGGTGATGATACGGACTCAAATGCAAATGCAACTTGGAATATAACTGAGCTTAAGGATTATATATCTGATAATAGTCTAACTAACAATCAAGGGTTTGCAGCATTAATGGAGGGCTCTTCAAGTTCTGATGCTATAACGGCCAGTCAGTCATATATAACTGCCTTAGATAACTTTCAAAATAACGGGGTGATTGTATTCGCTTCAGGAAACTACACTGGTGAATCTGATGTGAGTGCAGTTGCGGCTTTGCCAGAACTCTATTCTCAATTGTCAGAGGCTTGGCTCACGGTCGGAATGGTTGACTTTACGGGTAGTGATATTTCCAATGCGAGTGAGTCAGAATTTAGCTTAAAGGGAAATAAATGCGGATCTGCCAAAGAGTACTGCGTCGTTGCAGATGGATGGCAACTCAATGTTGGCGGATATATTAATAGTGGGACAAGTGTTTATCCTACTCAAAAATCAGGATCCTCTCTTGCTGCACCCATGATTTCTGGTGGGATTGCTCTTCTCTCGCAAGCCTTCCCTAACCATACCCCTGAGCAACTAACTGACAGGCTTCTGGCCTCAGCAAATAACAGTTGGTTTACCCCAGAGGGCAATACTACTTTTACAACGCATGGCAATGGAGTCAAGCACGGCTATCACTCAACCTGGGGCCACGGGATACCAGATTTTTACGCTGCACTCAAGCCAATAACCAGTAGCTCAAACCCAGCAATGTCTCTCTATACTGGAGAGTCTATTCAGTCCAGTGAGAGTTCATCTCTCTCTTCGTCATACATTACTACATCTCCATCATTTGGTAATGCAATTTCTCAGGGTTTAATTGGAGAGGTTGGCTATGCTTATGACGCCTTAAATGGCGGATTTAAATATGATATATCGACTAGAGTCAATCTAACAAATGATTATGAGCCATCCATCAATTTATCCTCAGAGCTGACAAGGCTGGGATCACCCTTATCTAAAAATAATCATTCTTCTCTAAAAGATGATTTTAGTCAAACAGTATCCACTTTATCTGAAACTAATAACCTTGAAACAACTCTGACTCTTGGTGCTAATACACTCCCTGTTCAAAGTTTCTTTGGTTCAAATTTAGACTCAGCTGTTGATTTGTCTAACTTTGAAACGCCTTACCTTGGTGCAAAAGAGGGTGGTTTAGGTCTAAGTGCAAATTATCAATTTAATAATTCAAGGGTATTGATTGGTGCAACAAGCCCCATCAAACAAAGCCATGAATCAGGTGGTGCAATTGGATCAAGGCAGTCGCTTATTGCCTCTCTGGAATATGGCGATCTATCAGATACCAACCTTACCTTAATGTCAGGCTTAACAAAAAATAAAGATAACCTGTTGGGTTTGTCAGGAAGCGACGCTTTTTCAACGAGCGGCGCTGAATCAAATACCATTTTTACTGCATTGAAAGCACAAAGTCATTTCAATGAAAACTTGACATTAACTGGAATAGCGACACTCGCTAATACCAACATGACGAAACCCGAGTCAAGTTTTATTGATTCTGCCACTAACGTTAAATCATCAAGTTTGGCTCTTGTCGCAAGTCAACAAAACATATTAGGGGACGATTATCTATCTTTTTCAATCAGTCAGCCTAATAGAATTACTGATGGTGAAATGTCAATTCGAATGTCCAATTTAGCTGAATCTGATGGGAGTATTTCTTATAGAAATAAAAGTATTAATCTGAAGTCGGCTGGAAGACAGATGGTTTATGGCTTATCTTATCGAAAGGATATTGATGATAAGTTAGGCTTCTCTTTAAAACATGCTTACACCTCTAATTTAAATAACATGTTAAACAGCGCGATTGTAAGATCTAGCTTCATCGGATTGAAGTACAAAGATCTTAAGTTGGGTTATAACATAGATTCTTTAGACTCATCTGAGACAGCAGAAATCTCTTATAAGTATAATTTTTAGAGAGCGAGGATTTTTTTAAATTGAATTTTTTTAAATCTTGTTAATAAAATATTAACAGTTGGTTGCAAACACAATAAATTAGAATGTAGTTTTTAATTTGAATACGCTTGTTTTGAAAAAGAATATTCTTGTTTTTAAACATATGACTTCACAGAATCCAGGAATTTTCAGGGATTTTGCTGAAACTCGAAACATTGCTTTCCATGAAATAGATCTTCATGCTGGAGANNGGGCTTTGGGTTATGGGCGGCTCTATGGACGTTTGGGAGGAAGACAAATACCCTTGGCTTGTTGAAGAAAAGCAGGCGATTCGTCATGCAGTTAAAGACCTTAAAATGCCTTTCCTTGGAATATGTTTGGGGCATCAACTTGTTGCTGAGGCGCTTGGAGGCAGAGCAGAAAAAACGCCTAATCATGAGATCGGTTTGTTTGAAATCAAGCCAACACTAGAGGGACGCAATCATCCACTATTAAAGAATTTTGATGTTTCAGACAAATGGGTGAACGTTCATTTAGTGGAGATCACAAAGGCTCCTGAGGGGTCAATCATTTTGGCATCATCCAACCAGTGCAGTAATCATGTTATGCAGGTCTCTGAGAACGCTTATTCATGCCAGTTTCATCCCGAGGTTTGTGGTCATACTTTCGAAGGCTGGATGTGCATTCCAGGAATCCCTTCAAGCCTTGAGAATCTTATAGGCAGGGAAGGGCTTGTGAATTTTCAAGATGAATTGGAAATGAATCTTCCTGCAAACAATAAAGCCTCCCACACCTTATTTAATAACTGGTGTGATCTGGTCTTTAATTGATTGCATTCAAAGAGAATCAATGTCAAAATTAGGTTTTTGATAGGCCTTATATATTATGACTGCAAAAAATTGCTCCCAATGTAATGAACCATTTGGATGCGGCGCTGGAACAGGTCATTGTTGGTGCGTTAGCTTTCCGCCAATCATGGCGCCAACCTCTGAGCAAGATTGTTTTTGTCCATCATGCCTTGGCGTTGCAATCGATGAGAAAATTGACTCTCTCGTTGAAGAAAAAGGTATGGAAAGTTTTCAAAAATTTGTAGAGCCACATCGCTCTCAGACAAAGCTTGTTAAAAATGTTGACTATACGATAACAGAGGGGCTCTATGTATTTAGTAAGTGGTATCTCATTAAGCAGGGCGAGTGCTGCAATAATGGCTGCAAAAATTGCCCTTATTAATTCTCAATAGATATACTATCCCTTTTAAATAAATACAAATTCAGTTGTTAATTTTATTAAACTTAAGGCATTTTTTGAATGATTAGAACGATTGTCCAATTAGGTAACCCTGCACTGCGTCAGGTTGCAGATCCGGTAGATGTTAATCAGATTCAATCCGATGAGATTCAAAATCTGATTGATGATCTTATTGAAACTATGAGGCATGCTAACGGGGCAGGTTTAGCGTCTACTCAAATCGCTGTTCCGCTAAGAATATGCGTCATTGAGGTCAACAAAAATCCACGCTATTCATACAAGCCAGATATTCCATTAACCGTGTTAATCAATCCTAAAGTAACCTTTTTGACTGAAGAAAGAATCAACGTTTATGAGGGCTGCTTGTCAGTCCCCAATATGAGAGGAAAGGTTGATCGGTGCCCTGAAATTTTGATTGAAGGATTTGATCGAGAAGGACAAAGCGTTAGTTTTGTTTCTAAAGGTATCAGCGCTGGAACTTTTCAGCACGAGCTCGATCATCTTGATGGACTAGTCTTCACTGATCGCATGAAGGATGCTAGCTCGTTAACGACGATTGATGAGTTTGCTGATCATTATGAGGATGACTTTAAAGACCAAGTTATCAGTATTGTTAAGACCTTTGGTAGTTAAANNTAACTAAAAGATTACTTAACGAATTTTCTATTTTTAACCCTATTTAAAGATAATTCTTATAGATTTAATTTGATTGTTTGTATATACTCGTTAGCTGTAGGGATATGTATATTCCTGCAAGTAAAAAAAGGAGAGAGATTCTTTAAACTTTAAAAGGAGATAATGTTTTGGAAGATCAAATATTAGCTTTAACGGCAGAGTTAGCTGCTGTCAAAAGTGCGGCTCAGGTCACAAACACGATGTTTGCTGAGGCGTACTACTACTTAACAATTCCTTTGATGGTTCTCATTCATGCTGGCTTCCTTCTCTATGAGATGGGTGCTACTCGTGTGAAGAACGTACTATCATCGGGTATGAAAAACTTACTCGCGTTCGCGTTTACAATCGTAACGTTTTATCTGTTTGGTTGGTGGTTCTACTGGGCCTTACCAACGTTTCCGTATGACCTCGCCTCCGGCGCTGGCTACATGGAGATTTCAGGTATCGCATATGCAAGTGCTATAGCTTTACCATGGGGCGATTCAGCTCAATACATGGGTCCAAATATGGGTGACCACGCGTCAGGTGTATTCTGGGGAGCTTTTGCATTGTTTGCTGCGACTACTGCATCGATTGCCTCTGGTGCTCTAATCGAGAGAATACAAACCGTAGGTTTTGTAATCTGTGCGATTGTGCTTGGCTCTTTTGCATGGGTTGTTGCTGCAGCATGGGGTTGGCACGCAGACGGTTGGTTAGTAACTGAGTTCGGTTTTCATGACTTTGGTGCTGCTGGTCTTGTACACGCTGTCGCAGGATTCTTCGCGCTTGGTGTCCTATTAAATTTAGGCCCTCGTGTTGGAAAATTCAATGCTGATGGTTCTGCAAACCACATTGCTGGTCACAACATGCCGTTAACAGTAACTGGCTTAATGCTGATTATTGTAGGATTCTTCGGATTCCTTATGGCTTGTATCATTCTGCCTGGTGAAGGTTGGAGTTGGTATGCTGATCAGGGTACAACCATTTATGGTACGCCAATGACGCTTTCAGCGCTAGGATTCAATATAGCGTTAGCAGCTTCAGGCGGTATTATCGGTGCTTGGATTATGACTAAAGATCCGTTCTGGATGATGTCTGGCTGTCTAGCGGGAATCATTTCAGTCGCATCAGGTCTTGATATATACTTTGGTTCTACTGTCATTGTTATTGCAATGGTTGCAGGTATGATCTTGAAGCCTTGTGCTGAATGGTTAGAGGGCTTCGGTATCGACGATGCAGTTGGCGCTGTAACGGTTCACGGAACGATCGGTCTATTTGGTGTTGTTGTTCTTGGTCTTTTGGGTTCTGGTGCGCCAGGACTGGGCGCTTTTGCTCCAGAAGATACAGTTGCAATTAGCCTGTTTGGTCAAATCGTTGGCGCAATCGTTATGTTCTTGCTTGGTTTTGTTCCAGGATACATTGTATCGTGGTTAGTGAACAAGGCTGGAATGTTACGTATCCCAGATGCAGTTCAAATCAAAGGTCTTGACGCAGTCAAGGTTCCTGCTCGGGCTTATCCTGAGTCAATGGTTAGTCCTGATTCTGATTCTTAATAAGGAGAAATAATATGGGATATTTTGCTGAATCTTTTGCAGAACTTTATAACGCCGATGGTTGGATTGACATGGGTATGTATATTGGTTCCGGCTCATCAATGCCTGGTTGGTGGACAGTCATTGCGTCGGTTATGCTAGTAGTGGTTTTAGTCAAAGGTAACAATGACGAGCAAGACCAATACAAGTAATAAACTGTAAAAATCAATAAAACAAAAAAGGCGGTATGAAAATACCGCCTTTTTTTATTGATTATTGAAATAGTTATTTTTTCATTTTGTTGTATGTTTGATGAATGAGAGCTTCTTTTTTTTGTAACTTTAACCAAGCTTTCTTGTCAAATTCTTGAGTTGGGGGCTGTTCATTTTCAAAATGATTATAGTTATCGACGCCTCTGACAAGCATTGCTGAGTCATTATCTGTTTGAGTTTGATACATGTCTGTGGAGATGTAATTAATGCTCAATCCAATTCTGCGATCCTTGCTCTGATTTGGATAGGAAGTATGCATTGTCCAGCCGTGATGAAGTGACGCCTCTCCAGCTCTTAAAGGCAAGCTAACCGCATTACTTTCAGAGACATTTTCAATCGTTTGACCATGATGAAGAAGGTTATCTTTATCAACGGTAGGCTTATGACTCATTTCTCCATTTTTGTGACTTCCCGGAATCATATGCATACATCCGTTCTCTTCTGTTGCATCGGAAAGTGCAACCCAAGCAGCAACTTGATTGTCATCATTAAAGCCCCAGTAAGTTAGATCTTGGTGCCAACTAATGTGAGTTTTTGAATGCGCCTCTTTGATAACAAATGAAGTGTTATAAAGCAGAATATTTGGCCCTAATAAGGCCTCAACTTTATTTAAGAGTTTTTCATTGATTGCGATTTGATAGGCGAAATCAAGCGCAGTATGAATCTTATAGCGATAGTTCAGCAGCTCAATCTTTGATTCAACGTTTTCAAGGATGACTCGATAGTCTTTTGCGAGAGATGCATTAATTACTGAAACAGGAGAATAAAAACCATTCTTTTCATATTCTGTTTTTAAACGGCTCACTAAATGTCCCCTCAATACCTAATATTGAGGGAATTGTATTGTACTTTTAGACTTTTAACAATAGTCTTGCAGGATCCTCAAGCGCTTCCTTAATCGAGATTAAAAACTGAACCGCCTCTTTTCCATCAATAATTCGATGATCGTAAGATAAAGCGAGATACATCATTGGTCTAATGACAATTTCACCGTCTACAACAACAGCGCGCTCTTGCGTCTTGTGCATTCCTAATATAGCACTCTGAGGAGAATTCAGAATGGGCGTTGATAGCAGTGATCCAAAAACGCCGCCATTAGAAATCGTAAAGGTTCCGCCACTCATTTCATCAATGCCAAGAGTTCCATCTTGAGATCTAACAGCAAAATCAACAATCCCTTTCTCAATATCGTGCATACCCATCTTATGGGCATCTCTTAGAACGGGTACAACCAATCCTCGGTCAGAAGAGACGGCGACAGATACATCACAGAAAGCATGGTAGACAATATCGTCACCATCGATGTATGCGTTTACAGTAGGAAACTTTTTTAGAGATTCGACAGCAGCCTTTACAAAGAAGGACATAAATCCTAATTTAACAGAGTACTTCTTTTCAAAAGCTTCTTTATAGCTCGCTCTCATGGATAATATTTCAGTCATATCAACCTCATTAAAGGTTGTCAGCATGGCTGTATTTTGTGTTGCAGAATGAAGTCTATTTGCAATGGTTTTACGAATACGAGTCATCGGAACCCTTTCTTCCATTCGGTTACTTGAGGGTTGAGATGGGATAGGCTCTGATGCCGGCTGAGGCGCCTCTTTGGCCTCCTCTATAATTTCTTCTTCATCTTTTTCTTCAATCTCGTCTGGGNNGCGTTTTTTCTTCAGCTGCCGCAGGCGCTTCTGCTTCAGCCTCTGCTTCGTCATTTAAAAGACCGAGAACTTGTTGCGCATTAACTGTTTCGCCTTCTTCAGCCAAAATTTCAGTTAGAACTCCTGACTCTTCTGCAGGAACCTCTAGAACAACTTTGTCTGTTTCAATTTCAACAATGACATCGTCAAGTTCTACATAATCACCAGGCTTTTTATGCCAAGCAGCGACAGTTGCTTCACTGATCGATTCAGGGAGAACTGGTACTTTTACTTCTTTCATTTCTTAATACTCCTAGCTTTATTGAGTGGTTGAATGCCTAGTGCTGTTTCAATGACTTGGTTTTGGTTGATGTTGTGTAGTCGAATACTTCCTTCAGCTGGAGCAGCGTAGAGGTCACGAGCCACAACGTGTAGCGTTTGATTTTTAACGATGCTTTCCATGAAGTTATGCCTAGAAGTGTACCAAGCGCCTTGATTAATGGGCTCTTCTTGGCACCAGATAACATCTTTTGCGTTTGGAAATTTTTCAAGCTCATTTACTAATTGCTCTGATGGAAATGGATAGAGCTGCTCCAATCTAAGAATAGCAACATTATTAATTTGATCATCCTGGCGGCGTGTCAATAACTCATAAAAAACTTTACCACTACACATAACAACGCGATCAACTTTTTTAGGTTTTATGTTGTCATATTGCTCTTCATAAACATCTCTAAATTTTCCTTCAGAAAACTTAAATAAAGGGGATGAGGCGAGAGGGTTTCTGAGTAAACTTTTGGGTGACATGATAATCAGAGGGGAGCGAAACTTTCTAAGAACCTGACGCCTCATTAAGTGAAATATTTGTGAGGCGGTTGATGGCACACAAACCTGCATATTGTGACTGGCACAAAGCTGAAGAAAGCGCTCCAGTCTTCCAGATGAGTGCTCAGGACCTTGCCCTTCAAGTCCATGAGGAAGGAGCATGACTAGGTTCGATAGGCGGCCCCATTTTGCCTCAGCCGAAGCAATAAACTGGTCAATAATGGCCTGCGCACCGTTAACAAAGTCGCCGAACTGTGCTTCCCATATTACCAGGGACTCTGGGTTTGCAGTTGCATAGCCGTACTCAAATCCAAGGGCAGCCTCTTCAGACAAAATTGAGTCATAGATTTGAACCCTTCCTTGTTTATCGCTAATATGCATGAGCGGCGTGTAATCTTCATTTGCGAGTTGATTATGTAAAACTGCATTCCTATGAAAAAACGTTCCCCTTCCGCAGTCTTGCCCAGTTAGCCTGATGGATACGCCATTTTCAGTCAGGCTTGCATAGGCCATCGTCTCAGCGAAGCCCCAGTCGGCATTGATTTTGTCATTAGCCATTTTTTGTCTTTCAGAGAGCATTTTTTTAACGCGTGGGTGGACTTCAAACCCGTCAGGAATATGCTGCAGCTTTTTATTTAATTTTTGAATGTGCTTTTTACTGATTGCGGATTCATATTGTTCAAGCCAAGTCGAATTGAAGTAGTCTTCCCAGAGCATTTCCCAGGCTCTTTTATTTTTTGGCTTGATGATATTGTAGGCAACTCTTTCACCATTTTTTAGCTCTTGCCTGTAATCTTTAATCATTGCGTCAACTTCTGACTGGTCGATGACGCCTTGCTTCATCAAGGTGTTTGCATAGTTGGCACGCGTTGTAGGAAGTTTTCGAATGGCTTCATACATTAACGGCTGCGTAACAGCCGGCTCATCAGCCTCATTGTGTCCATGCCTCCTGTAGCACATTAAATCAATGACGACATCTTTCTTGTAACGCATCCTGTAATCAAGCGCTAGCTTGGTTATATAGCTGACCATTTCAGGATCTTCGGCGTTGATATGGAATACAGGAGCGTTAATCATTTTCACGACATCCGTGCAATAGTCAGTCGAACGCGCATCGTCCTGCTTTGAAGTGGTAAATCCAATCTGATTATTGATAATGATATGAACAGTGCCCTGAGTTCTGTAGCCTCTTGACTGAGACATGTTGAGCGTCTCCATTACGATACCTTGACCAGAAAAGGCAGCGTCACCATGAATCAAAACAGGCAGTATTTTTTGGCGGTCTTTATCATCAATTTTATCTTGATGGTATCTTGCGTATCCCTCGATGACGGGGTTGACTAATTCCAGGTGAGAAGGGTTAAACATGAGTGCCAAGTGAACATCATCCTTCTTGGTTTGTATATCTGATGAAAATCCTTGGTGATATTTGACGTCTCCCGTCTGATTTTTACTAAGCCCAAGATCACCTGCAAACTCTTTGAATAAGTTTTCTGCTCTTTTGCCCATAATATTAATCAGAACATTGAGTCGACCTCGGTGAGCCATCCCCATACAAATTCTTTTCATCGAGTGTTCACCGGAGTGCTCAATCAAAACGTTTAAAAGTGGGATGAGAGTGTCACTGCCTTCAAGGGAAAAGCGTTTTTGACCCACATACTTATTATGCAGAAACTTTTCGAATACTTCCGCTGCGGTTATTCTCTGAAGGAGCCATTTTTTATACTCGGGAGTGCCTTCCTGCTCTAAAGACATGGTTTCAATTTTTGTTTGAATCCATTTCCTCTCTTCGAGATTTGGAATGTGCATGTACTCAACACCCAGACTACTGCAGTAGGTTTTTTTAAGAGATTCAAAGAGCTCTCTCAGCGTCCTGCAATTTGCTCCTTGATAGGAGCCCATATTAAAAGTTTTATCTAAGTCCGCCTCACTCAGTCCGAATTCTTCAAGAGTGAATGGGGGTGTTGAATGGTGTCTTGGTCTTTGAAGGGGGTCTAAGGTGGCTCTTAAGTGTCCAGAAAACCTAAAAGCATAGATAAGCCTTAAGACGCCGAGCTGGGCAGCGCTTTGGGTCGGTCTTTTTTGAGTAACGTTAGATTCAAAATTAGATTCGCCATAATTGATAAAGCGACTGATCACATCTTCATGCGAGTTAGAATTCTGGTTCATTATTCTTATAGTTTTTGGGAGAGGGGCAGGGCGTGTTTAAAAATTTCTGATACAAGTAGGATTCGCCAATAACACTGTTCATTAGCATGCAATTTTGCACTTGCTGTGTAGTTAAAATATTCACAATTTGTGAGTTTATTTTTTTAACTCAAATTATATAGAGAATAGGCTACTCTCATTGCTTTATTATTTAAAAATTTGCATTACAAATTGTAGGGTAATTTTTAGTCATCACTATTGTTTTAGTTGTTCTTAATGTAGATTATTAAATGGACTCAAATAATTTCTTCTAAATGACTAATAATTCATAGGATATTATTTTCTGAATTTTAATAAATAAAGAGAGAATATTTAAAAATATAAATAATTTAAGACCTTGTATAATTATCAGTAAACTTCGAGTGAATCATTCACTTTACCGATAACACTAAACCGCTTCATGAACAATTTCCTAAAAATACTGCAAGACAAAGATCATATCTTGGCTGACGGAGCTACAGGAACCAATTTGTTCGGAATGGGCTTAGAGACTGGAGATCCACCTGAGCCTTGGAATATTGAACACAAGGATCGAATTCGCTCCTTGCATCAAGGCTTTGTTGATGCTGGTTCCGATATATTTTTAACAAACAGCTTCGGCGGAACATCGTTTAGGCTCAAGTTACACAACCTTGAGAGTCAAGTTTTCGAACTGAATAAAGCTGCTGGTGTTGTCGCTAGAGAGGTTGCTGATAGTGCTGATCGTTTAGTTGTTGTTGCTGGTGCGATGGGTCCGACGGGTGAAATGATTGAGCCCCATGGACTGATGACGCCCAATCAGGCAACGGCTGCATTTAGAGCTCAAGCAGAGGGCCTTGCTGAAGGCGGTGTGGATGTTTTATGGCTTGAGACTATGTATGCGATGGAGGAGCTGGAGGCTGCACTCGATGCGGTCAAGGATATTGGTCTTCCCGTTTGTGCAACAATGAGTTTTGATACCGCCGGCAAAACAATGATGGGGATCACTCCTTCTAACCTCGCAAAAAGATCTAAAGATTTAAATTTGACTGGCTTTGGTGCTAACTGCGGTATTGGTGCACCGGACCTTTTAGCGACAATCAATGACATCTCAAAAAATGTTGATCCTGGGACTGTCGTTATTTCAAAAGCAAACTGCGGCGTTCCTGAGTTTGTCGATGGGAGCATTGTCTATTCTGGAACTGAAGAGTTGATGGCTCACTATGTTAAGATTGCAATGAATTCAGGTGCAAAGATTATTGGAGGTTGTTGCGGGACAAGTTTTGATCATGTCAGGGCAATGAGAAAAGCGATGGATACACACGTTGTCACATCTGCACCGACTCTCGAAGAAATCGAAGAGAAGGTTGGCGTCATGTCTGAAGGTTCTAGATCGATCTTTAAGGGTGATGATTCAAAGCCAACGAAGCAGCGAAGGAGCCGCCGCTCAAGAGCTTAAAGCTTAAAATTCAATTATTTTTCAGAATTTAATTCTTAAATAATTTTCCTTATAGTATAATTTTTTTTATTCTAAGTAAATTATTTTTTTCGTGTCAAATCTAAATATAGTCAAACCCAAAGAGAAGGGTGTATCCATAATTGATAAAAATCTCCCTAGTTTTGGGAGTGATAAACAGCTCGAAGCTTCTATAGGAAAACAGGTTCGAATTGCAAGAAAAAATTCTGGGGTAACACTACAGCAGCTCTCAAAGCAGTCTCTATTATCTGCCAGCATGCTCTCTAAAATTGAGAATGGCCAGATAAGCGCTTCACTCAAAACCATCCAACTCATTTGTCATGCGCTAAACATTTCAATTACCTCATTGTTTAAACAGCACGATAAAGATGTCGAGCCGACTTTTATTAAATCAGGTAACGGATTAACGATCGAAAGGGCTGGCTCAGATGAGAGTCGACACTATCAATTATTGGGGCACACGGTTGGCGGGTCGCTCAACGTAGAGCCTTGCTTGATTACGATCACCTCAAGAGATTATGAATTTCCTGAATTTCAGCATAAGGGTGTTGAGTTTATATATATGCTAAAAGGTCAGATGGATTATTACTATGGAACTAAGATCTATCACTTTAAAAAAGGAGATTCTTTATACTTTGATTCTGATAAACCGCACGGCCCTAAAAAAATAATCACTGACGAGTGCCAGTTTCTTACCATTATTTGTACCAATAGCTCTGATTAATCATAATGCTGAGCCAGGGATATGATTGTTTTTTGCTCATAATATACTTCCTTAAGTAGCCTATCAAATAAGTTTTTTTTCTTGTTTTTTTGTTAATTTTTAGAAGAAAAACAAGACTTTAATTAATTTCTTTAAAATAAAAAAAATTTCTTGACAATGGAATATAGTTAGGCGTATACTCCATTCACAATTTACTGAAACACTCTTTTTTTGAGTGGTTATTTGAGTGAATCAATTAGACATTAATTTAGATCTTAAATAGTAAATTAGTCTGGTTTTTATTTGGGTTCATTGTTTACGAATCTAAATAAAATCTACTAGGGGGCAAATCTTTAATCAAGATTTTTTTTATTTTTTCGGAGAGATTAAATGACAGATTTAGAACAACACGTTAATGAACCTGGACGCGATAAACTTGTAAAAGAAGTTAAGGCTAAGATCGACGCTTTGGGTGTTACATATGTATATTATCAGTTTGTATCAGTTACCGGGCGTATCGTCGGTAAGGGTATTCCTGCACGTCACTGGGAGAGATTGGCTGAAAAAGGTTTTCAACTAGTATATGGCTCAACAGCCAACTTATTTATAGATCGTCATGGTGATTATATTGGTTACGGCCCTGAAGCTTCAGAGCTTGTTGGCCTTCCTGATCCTGACACTTTTTGCCAGCTTCCATGGGATAAAAGAGTAGCTCGCGTTTTCTGTAGGCTTTATAGGAACCGTGAAGAGCGTGAAAATCCAGGTGAAGCGTTGACATCTGATTGTCGTGGTAACTTATATAGACAACATAAAGAATTCCAAGATCAATATGGATTAGATATGCGTTGCGGTACAGAGCCAGAAATGATGTGGCTTAAGCGTGGCGATGATGGAAAACCAAATGGCGGAGTAACAAAGCCGAACTGTTACCATATTGATCAGTTTGAAGAGTTGCGCCCTGTATTCATGAAAGTGATTGAATACTCTGAGCAAATGGGTCTTGATATTATTCAAGGTGACCACGAGGATGCACCAGGTCAATTAGAGCTTAATACTCAGTTTGATGATGTACTCAGAAATGCGGACAGACTAACGACTTATCGTCAGATTTGTGCGCAAGTGGCTCGTGAGTTTGGTCTCATTGCCTGCTTTATGAGTAAGCCTTTTATGGGTGTTTCGGCTTCAGGCTGTCACCATAACATGTCTCTATGGAAAGGTGGAAAAGAAGTTTTTCATCCAGAAATTGCTACTGGCGATGGAGAACTTCCAGGTATGCCTGGTTGCTTTACTTACAAAGAGGGTGGTGAGAATACATTTATGCCGGACCCTTCAATCGATGAAAAGATGCCTGGTCCAATTGGCCTTCAATCAATCGGTGGTGTTATTAAGCATTTACCAGCGCTAACTTCAATTGGTTCCCCTACAGTTAACTCTTATCGCCGTCTTTGGGATACAGGATTTTGGGCACCAATCTTTGCCGACTGGGGTTACCAGAACCGTACATGTGCACTTCGCGTTTCAGCGCCAGGCCGTTTTGAATACCGCTCTGTTGACTCAATGGTCAACCCATACTTAATGGGCTCCGCTTTGTTAAAAGCTATGGGCGATGGTATTGAAAATAATCTTGATGCTGGTGAGCCTGAAGAGCGCAATATCTATGCAGCCATGGAAGCAGGAAAGCAAGTTAAGAAGCTTCCTATGTCTTTAGGTGACGCACTTAATGAGCTTGAGAAAGATGAGGTAATTAAATCATCGATGCCTAATGAAATGTATAAGGTTTATCACCATTATAAGACAGATGAGTGGGAAAGATTTAATGCCACCGTTACGGATTGGGATTTAGAGACTTATATAGATTGCTTGCCATAGGCTAGCTTCTTTAGGTTTTTTTTAGAGTGCCCACCTGACGGTGGGCAATTATTTAGGAAAGGGAGATTATTTTATGTGCGGAATAGCAGGAATTATTCATAAGAATGCCGGCAAAGATGTAAACATTGGTGAGCAAATGACATCAATGCTTCAAGCTTTGAAGCATAGGGGTCCAGATTCAACTGGTTACGCTATGTATGGTGAAGATAATGGGAATCATGTCGTCAGATTTAAGGTTGCTGAGGCGGCTGATTTAGAGGGAAGCTTTAGTATACATGCTGAAATTGAAGACAGAATTGAGATGGTAAACTCAAGACTTAAAGATTTAGGCGCTAAAGTTGTCAAGAAAGACAGTGCTACAGAATATTCACATCGCTATGAGATTCAGTTCTCGGGTGATATGAAAAAGCTAGCAGACTTTGTTGAAGATATTGAAGGCGTTGAAATTTTATCAATTGGTAATTCTCTTGAGTTAATTAAAGATTTAGGCGATGCTGCAGTTGTTTCTGAGCAGTACGGCCTTAATGATTTCAATGGAACTCACGGTATTGGTCACACTAGAATGGCTACTGAGTCAGACGTTGACATTCGATCTGCACACCCATACTGGGCTTATCCATTTAGTGATGTTGCTGTGGTTCATAACGGGCAGCTGACTAACTACTGGACAAATAGACGTGCACTTGAGCGTTCAGGTCATCGCTTTTCATCAAACTGTGACTCAGAACTTATCGCGGTTTATATTGCAGAAAGAATGAGCCAGGGAAAAGATTTAGAGACAGCTATGAAAGACTCTGTTGAATATCTAGATGGTGTATTTACATATCTAGTAGCAACAAAAGATCAACTTGGCATGGCTAAGGATGTTATGGCTGCGAAACCAATGGTTGTGTATGAAGGTGAAGACATGATTGCTTTGGCTTCTGAAGAAGTTGCAATCAGAACGTTATTTGATCATCACATTGAAACATTTGACCCTTATCACGGAGAGGTAAAAGTATGGCAGAACTAAAAAAAGAGTCGTCTCATGAGATGGGACTTCATCAAGAGCAACTTAAAGGTAGAACACAACAGAAATTCTTCTCGATTGATGAGAGTGCAAACCTTACGTATTTTCATTCCTTTGAAGTAGACACTAAAAAGACTGCTACGATCGATGCTTTAGATATGACACCTAGAGAAATTAATCGTGAAATCAGAGCGTTAATGGAAAAAGGTATTGGCGACATTACGGTTGATAACCCTATGTCTAGGCATGGCGTTGGTGTTGGTATCTTAAACAGACTTAACTTAACTTTCTCAGATAGCTTGGG
>ENA-UZWR01002348-UZWR01002348.1-metagenome-genome-assembly--contig:-Day-1-25m-contig-2348_pt1 | contig 16032 bp, 15 predicted proteins | sample MGYA00260337_ERZ794897 | MGnify/ENA metagenome assembly ERZ794897 | reverse complement strand
TTTGGCCCGGTTGTAGTAAAGTTAGTGCATCTGCGCTAGCTAAACTTTCCAAATTACCTGAGCCTTGATGGCTGCCTTGTGTTCCTATCAAGCCTTCTTCGGTACTATGGATTTGTATTCTTCTAAGAGTCGTACAATCATCTGTTGATTTTACTCTATCCGCCAACTTTACGCGCACTAAAGTTTCTTTTGGCCCAGTGGCATCCGTTGAGTGGCGTAACCAAGGCGCTACTATCATTCTGAAAACCACATGACTGCTTACAGGATTCCCTGGAAGCCCAAATATCGGAGTTCCTTTCCATGTTCCAAATAATGGCGGAGAGCCTGGTCTTAATTTTACCCTCCAAAACTTGAGATCCCCTTCCTCTTGCATTATCTTTCGAACTAAATCCCAATCGCCCATACTGACTCCCCCGGATGTTAGAATGACATCACAGGTTTTTGCTGCTTGGTCTAGAGCCGCTCTCAGTTCGTTGAGTGTATCTGGTACTGCATTGAATCTGTGTGGCTCATGGCCTAGCCATTTTACAAGTCCCGCCAATCCAAATGAATTGGATTCGTATAACTGGCCTGGTTGAAGTTGTTGTCCGGGTGGAGCCAATTCATCTCCGGTAGAAATTATTGCAATTTTTGCTTTGGTGACCACTGTAACCTCGGCGTGACCCATTGTAGCACAAAGTCCAATTTTACTCGGTGTTAATATTGAACCCTTTGAGAGTGCAACTTGTCCTTTTTGTAAATTTTCTCCTCTTTTACGGATAAAATGTTTTTTCGACTGTTGTAGAAGTGTTACAGATTGTTGCTGCTCGTCTACTTCACATAATTCGATTTGTAAAATTGAATCTGCACCATTCGGAATTGGTGCGCCGGTCATTATTCGATAAGCACATCCCGTTTCTACGTTTGAGGTTTCGATATCAGTTCCCGCCTGAGATAGACCTGTTATTTTTAGAGTGGATGGCGGATTTAGAGTATCTTCAAAACGCATTGTGAAACCATCCATCGCTGAATTATCAAATGCTGGGTCATCGACTTTGCTGCTCAAATCTGTTGCTAATATACGCCCATGTGCGTCGTCCAATGATAATATTTCATCACCTAATATGAGTGGGGTTTGTTTAGCGATGCGCACTGCTTCGTCTAAAGATACGAAATACGGAACCTCCCCCATAATTATTGGCGAGATGATTAGTTGGTTTGAGGGTGTGGGTTGGCTAATATACAAGTCAAAGAAATATCTACCGTAGATATCTATTATCTCTGGTTGCTTGATTTGCGACAATCTATTCACCTCAGCAACCGTGGGATGGGGTATGGAGGTGTTAACAACGGGCGTTCTCCTCATAGCGCTTTGTTTGGTGGCTTTTCTTTACGCAAGTGTTGGTCATGGTGGAGCTTCTGGTTATTTGGCGATTTTATCGCTGACCGCCTATTCTTCACAAGATTCTGCTTGGTTGAAACAACATGCTTGGAGTTTGAATCTAATAGTTGCTGGGCTTGCCTTTATTGCATACAAGCGCTCAGGTTTCTTCAGTTGGAAACTAACTCTCCCATTCCTCATCACCAGCATACCTGCAGCGATAATTGGCGGTTACCTGAAAGTTGATCATGGAATATATGACACCTTATTATCGCTGACTTTAATCTTCGCAGCATGGCGATTAATGACATTAAGAAACAAAGACTCTGTGGATGTTTTTGTTGAACCTCCTGCTTACTACATTGCTGCAATAGTCGGATTGGTTATTGGTTTGTTAAGTGGAGTTATTGGAATTGGTGGAGGAATCTTCCTCTCACCAATTATCTTGTTATTTGGTTGGGGTGATGCAAAAACTACCGCTGGTGTTGCTGCAGCATTCATCTGGTTAAATTCTGCAGCCGGATTAATCGGTAGTACCATCTCTGGACAATTGGTTCTCGATGGTGAAGTAATGTTGCCATTTGCTATGGCTGTAATTATCGGTGGAGTATTTGGTGCAAAAATCGGAGCTGATGTCTTATCACAACAAACCGTTAGAAGATTATTGGTTTCTGTGCTTCTACTAGCAGCGCTAAAGCGGGTTGTAGAATTACTTGGTGTTTGGACTTAGTAATGATAAAAACTATCAGAATTCCATAATGTTTCCACATTCTGGATATGCGCAAGAAACAGTATACTTGGCCTTCTTTGGCTTAGGAATTTTCAACATTGAACCACACATTGTGCATTGTACGGTTAGGGTGTCTGGAGCCTTCTGTTCAGGGGTATCATTTAGAGTACGGCCGACATCTGTTGACCACCCAAGACTATCGGTATAGGTGTCAACCTTTTTCATCTTCTTTTGTTTCAAAGAGAGGCGCATCTTACGCTTCTTCTTTTGTCCCGGTTTTGGTCCCTTTTCAGCCATGTCAATCTGTCCCCCCCTCGCGGTTGTCATATTCAATTACTTCGGCTATATTCTTCACCTAAAAACTCTGAAACACCATTTTCTGGAGTGTGGACAATATGGCCATTTGCTTCTAGCGCTTCGACCAATGGTGGTCGGGCATGATTTGGATCTGTGTGGTAAACAACTACTTCTTCGGCTTCACATGCTTGAGCAAATTCAACAATTTCTTTGTGTCCTGCGTGAGTAGAAAATGTGAATTGGTCCAATTCAAGAGGAATTTCTGTCATTTTACCAAAAATGCGAAGTTGGCCTTTATCTTGCAACATTCTACCACCAGTTTTACTAGCCTGATAGCCGGTTTGTAAAATTGCATTTTTGTTATCGTGGCGAAGTCTGTTGAGATACCAGAGTGCTGGGCCACCCTCAAGCATTCCTGAAGTGCTAACTATTACATCGGCCTCTAAAGCTTTCTTTTTATCTGATTTGCTGGAAACTTGTCGCGACCAACGCCAAGCGGATTCTAGGGCTGTTGAGTCTTTCAAAGAGTCTGGGTGTTGCATTTGTAATTTTGCGATTCTCTTGCCCATGCCATCAACATGAACGTCGAGGTGCGGCATATATTTGTGTAAATTCATTACAATGTCTTGAGTTCTACCATTAGCAAAGGCTGGAATTAACGCTGTGCCGCCTCTATCTACAACTTGTTGAATCCTATCTACGAAACGTAATACTTCTTGTTGCATATCGGGATGATCTCTTCCACCATAAGTTCCTTCAAGGAAAACAGTGTCGACCTTTCTTGGTTTTGCACCACTGGTTAAAGGAGAATCTCTGGTATCAAAATCGCCCGTCATCAATACCTTGCGGTTTGGAGTTTCTATCTCCAACATTGCTGCACCAGGAATATGGCCCGCTTTATGCAAAGACAATTGCCAATCTTGATGTTGCCATTTTTTATTATAATCGTGAATTTGCCAGGATTCTAATGCTGTATCTATGTCTCTTTTATCCCAAGCTAACGGATATTTCTCTATCGAACTTACTTTGTAACAATCATGCCACATCAAATTAGATATTTCTGCAGTCAGAGCAGTACCGTGTAATTTAGTTCGATGATTAGCGCATAGCCAAGGAGCCATTCCAAGATGATCGATATGAGAGTGAGTGATTATTGCATCTTTAACCATAGGTGCTTCCGAAGGATAGCGTGGAGGATTTGTTGGAGCTAATCCATAATCTAAGAGAAGTCTAGTTGATTTAGGATCTTCTAGCATGATTCCAACGTTACCAACTTCATTTCCACCACCTAAGTAATGGTATCTTAAACCCTTTTCTGGAGGATTTTCAGGATAAGAAGAAGTTCTTCCGGGTGCATATAGAACCATATCAATCAAACAACCCTGATGTTGATGTCAAAAGAACCTGTGGTATAATTTGTTTGAAGGCAGGAGATATGATTCACACTGTCAAAAATATCATTATCCCTTAAGATTGTGAAAGGTAAAATCAGCAGACCCCCCATAAAAATTAATTTTTGCCATCATTCTACTTCAGCCAAGTATTTTTTTCATACACTCCAGCCAATCAATCGATAAAATCCATTTTACTTGAATAATCAGAATAATATTGACTTTAGTTGATAGCAAGGAAAGAGACCCCTTTGTTTCCACTGCAATCTATTTTTTGATTTGAAAATAATTTTTCTATTCATCTTTAATCTATAACTTCAATAACCTCTCGCGACCATATCTTTCAATCCTTACTTTCGTTATCTCCAATCATCATATCTCCCTTACTTTCGTTAGAGATCAATAAATCTCTCCATAGGAAACCAAGGGGTGTGGTAGCATAATCTCTTTATTTCATCTTTCTCAACTTTTAGTATTCCATTGCAACATATTATTATTATTGTTTTTACTCTACAAATCACAACTTTAATTTTATTATTTTCTCTTCAATGGACATCGGCAAATTATTTTACGAAATCTCAATCTATCTTACAAAACTAATAATTTAAATTACCACTGGACAAAGAAACCATCTATGGTCATCATCTGGCAAGATGTAATGGCACGCATAGCAGACCATCTTTTCATCATCGATGATGATTTGTGTTATGGTTGCGCAGCGTGTATTTCATTATGTCCAATTAATATAATCGAATTGAAGGATAGATTGGTTGTCGTCGAAGAAGAAAAATGCACACATTGTGAACTATGTATTCCTTCATGCCCTGTTTTTGCTCTAAGCATAAAACCAGAAGGAGTGCAATTAAATGTCTGATATAGTGATTGTTGGCGGTAGTATCGAAGGCTTGATCCTATCTATTCTCTGCGCTCAAGAACATAATGTTACACTCATTGATATTCATCCTGAAATTGGTTTTCCTTGCGTAATACCAGGCTGGGTAGAAAAACGTCAAAGTTTAGAGAAATTTTTAGCAGATAAAGAAATAACTCATCTTCAATTTTTACAAAATTCAAATGGCTTCGCTTTACGCGGGGAGTGGTTATTCAAAATCTTAACAATTAAAGCAGCTCAACTCGGAGTGCGAATTTTACTAAGATGTAGAGTTACCAAAGTTGAGGAATCCTCTCTAAAAACAACAGTCTCCACAATTGGTGGCAATAATAATGGAGATGGAATAATAATTTGCGACAAAATATTCGATTTAACAGAATATTCAGCACCATCACCGGGTAATTTACAACACACAATGACAAAATTACACCAACAAATAAATTCCAATCCAAGTTTCCACCACTGGGGCGGTCTTGCCCTTTCTCAAGAAATACAAAATGCAACAGTAGAACCTAAACTTCAATTAATTCGCGATGATGGATTATGCGAATTTTGGTATGATCAAAAACCAACATGGCAACCGAAAACTGGTTGGATTGAAATGGTGCAAAACACAATACAAAAACCTCTAGAAGAGATGAGTATTGACAACAGTATCGTCTTCGCAGAATCTTTATTTGAGTCACTTAATCGCTGATATTGCTGCACTAACTTGCCACTATCTTGAAAACCCCCATAGTTTGGGACAAAGTAGTGAGGATTGTCTTCACTGAGTTGATTTCAGATGGCTGAACACCCGATGGCAGACCTCCGACGCAAACTTCACGCGGCAGGATTACTTGCAAAGCCTGCAGGAAAATCCTGGACAAAGGTAATTTTTCTTTTCATAATAGTGGGTGTATTAATTTTCGGCCATACCCAGATAACGTTAGTTCAGGGATTAATTCTTTTACCAATTACAGCATTATTTGCCACAACATTATCGATGACTGCGCACGAGGGAGTACACTCATCAGCTTGTAATTCTAAATGGGGAAATCTAAGCCTTGCCGGATTAGCATTCCCTTTATTCTCTGGCATGTCGATGGAATATTGGCGAGTAAAGCACAATATCAAACATCACGCCCACCCAAATGTGATTGACAAAGATCCTGATATTTACGCATGGCCTATTACATTTACCAAGGAAGAATATGAATCAAGTGGGCCTATTAGAAAAATATTCCAAAGATATGTTCAAGCATGGATATTTTGGCCAATCTCACTTCTAGTCGGTCATTTGCTGCGCTGGGATGGAATTTGGTACCTAATTAGCCACCCATTTATTTCAAAAAAGAATCACAGGTTTTCTAAGATTTGGCTAGCCGATACAGGGCTTGTTTTACTTCACTTCTTTTTATGGCTCGTTCTCCCAATACAACTTGGAATGCCTTGGCAAACTGTAGTTGGATTTTACGTATTATTGTGGGCATTAGTGGGAACAATACTAACAGGGATTTTCATTGTCGGCCACGCAGGAAGACCAATTGTAGTTGAGTATGATAAGAATTGGCGCTTACAAATAGAAACTGCACGCCGTATAAAATTCGGACCAGTCGGCTCTTTCTTTTTCGTTGGATTGGATTATCAAATTGAGCACCACCTCCTTCCTGCATTATCACATTTTAACTTACCAAAAGCAGCACCAATGGTCAAACAGTATGCAGAAGAGCGTGGCTGGGAATATGAGGAAGTCGGATTTATTTCTGCCCTTTGGACTTCAACAATAGCTCTGAAAAATGCGTGGAAAACTCCCTCTATTGTGATCGATACAACCATCGAAGCAAATGCAAATTTAATCGAAGATCTTTCACATTGATATAGAAAAAACATCATCAATTATCACTATCTGGCCAAAGTCATGGGCAGTGAGAAACTATTCCTTGAAAGCATAGAAGCGGGATATTTGACCAACTTTACAGCCCAGGTTACTATTGCTGAAGAGGATAAAGTCGTTCTTGATAGAACTCTATTCTATCCCCTCGGAGGTGGTCAAAATTGGGATATTGGGACCTTAAATGGCCCTAACGGAATATTACAGGTTAGCGAGGTAAGAGGGCGGGACGATATTTTTCACCACCTAGGACAAGGCCACCAACTCGAAGTTGGCGATGAGATTACTGGCGAAATAGACTGGCAAAGAAGGTATGAGCACATGCGTATGCATACAGCCCAACATCTGGTTAGCGGAGTTGTATATGATAATTTTAATGCTGCTAGAACAGTAGGAAATCAAATTCATACCGAGAGGTCAAGAATTGATTTTAACCCGATTAAATTTGATGAAGAAATGTTACAACAACTAACCCAAATGACCAATGATTTAATCGATGAAAATCATGCTGTTAGCGATCAACAAATGACACGTTCCGAAATCAATTCCCTGATGCCACCAGAACGAACAAATATGGATTTATTACCCGCTTCTATCAATAATTTAAGAGTTGTAAAAATTGGTGAATCCCTTGACTTATGTCCATGTGCCGGGACACATGTCAAACAATTAGGTGAGATTGGCCATATAGAAATTATTGGTAAGAAATCCAAAGGAAAGGGCACTCAACGAATATCATATACTCTCAATGAGGGAGAGATTTCCTTCGAACCTAATAACAAAGCGATTTAATTTCAATGAGAGTTTAAACACCCACCCCAAAGACAAATCTCTTCTGAAAACCAAATAATATTATTTACATTTAGAAAGTGATTAAACGAAATACAACTAATTGGTAATTAAAAATCCAAATCATCATCTAAAATCTCGTCCAAATTAGAAATGGCGTCCTTCAATTCCTTTCTAGCGCGCTGGCGCGTCTCAAAACCAAGGGCTTCCGTATCTTCAACCAGTTCTTTTGGCACATTTTGAGCATCTACGGCTGCGTGAATACGATCTGTTAATTCCAAATCTTCTCCGATTCTATCGCTTCTATCCACTTTAGCAATTGGCTTGCTTGGAATCGTTCTTGCTCCATGGTGGGCGATACTCGCCTCTGCCTCAGCATCACTCCACGCCTTTTGACCGATTTTAGTTGCAACATCTACCGCAGGTGCGGAATCCTTCCACGGATTTTGATTGGCAACATCGCGAATGATATTGGCTTTCTCAGTATTCCTTTGAGTAGCAAATAAATCACCGACCTCTTCGGAAGTCGGGAGTGGAGTGGCCGTTATTAGCGCAGCGGCAAGCCGTTGCTGTTCGAGTAGCACCTGGCCATGAACTTCATCATGATCGTGTCTATGCGGTGAAGCAGTCATCATCACCAATTCTTTTGCGAACTGAAATAATTCATCTTCAGCAGGAGCGGTGGCAATTAACTCTCGCACATTACGGTGATGAGAAATACAACCCTTGCAGCGTTGCGAGCCAACAACATCGCTCTCATCACAACGAAGGCAACAGGCCTGAAGGCCTAATTCCTTCATGGCACGTCGCGGCATTGACATTGATACTCCCCAAGTAAGCGAGTCGCCAATCACCCATCAAACCTATGATGAGAGGCTTCAAAGCACAGCAGCAACACTTCATCGATATGGGCACACGAGACGACCGGGCCAATTTGGTCGACGACGACCCATTTGCCCGCCCACAGAAAGCCAGAATCCACCGCATTCACCAACGCCAAGGAAACGATGGAACAATTCACTTCGATACCAACTCTAGAAATATTGGTGGAATGTTGAATCAATTATTGAGTGGCTTGCAACAGAAACCAGCAACTATGCACGATGGTAGAATTTGGCACTTTAGTAAAACAGAAAAGAGCCATTTAGCATTTGCAATGGGCGCCTTCACTCTAGCATTGGGTTTAATGCAGGTCGGTGGAATATTTTCGATTAAGAGTATGGGGATGACACCATGGGTTATCAGTTTACTACTGGCTATGCCTGTAATGTTCTTGGCGATAGGCCCAGCGTTCTTATTACATGAAATCGGACATAAAATAATAGCCAAAAAGAATGGCTGTTGGGCAGAGTTTAGAGCCGACCCAAGAGGTCTTAGGAATGGAGTTTTAGTGTCAGCACTTCTTGGAATTGTCTTAATGGCGCCTGGTGCTGTTATGGTTGCTGGTTTAGTTACAAGAAGACAAAACGGTCATATTGCAGTCGCCGGACCTCTAGTAAATCTATCCTTATTCATCATCGGAGTGCCACTTTGGGGCGCGGTGATAGGGCTAACTGGTTCAGCCGGTTTCGCAGGTTCTGATTACCTTGTTGGAGGTACATTAATTTGGCAAGCAATGATCTTCGATATTGGCTTTTATTGGCTAGGAGCAAATCTATTTTTGGGATTGTTTAACATGCTCCCATTTGGACCACTTGATGGATTGAAGGTAAAGGATTGGAACGAACAAGCATTCTATCTCGTAATAGCTATTTTTGCAATACCAGTTGCTGGCATCCTCATGGGATTTTGGGGGCCTACAGCACTACTGCAAAACATTGCAGGCTACTTTTAAAGCAGATAAGAATTGACTACAGGGTCTTGGTCTAGGTGGAAGAAAGAGTACGTTGCCCACCACACGATAACATCAAGACTGTCTACTAAATTTGACACACCACTATTATCTTCACCATACCCTTTGTCAGTGGTATCCATCCATTGCTCCATCTCTTCCAAAGTATCACAGGTTTGATGATAACACCAATAACCATCGACCAAACCGCCGAATCCCATAGTAACGGTTTGAAGATTATCTTGGAATGAAGCGTGGTCACTTCGCGCAGTAGAATCTTCATAGACAATAATTTCAGGCCTGCCTCTTGCTAACCAATCATCAACCTTCCAAGTATCAGCTTCGAAGCCGGTACCTACTAACACTGATTGTTGCTGTTCAACTCCAATAGCATCAGAACCAATCCACATAGCAAGGCCTACCATCTCAGGCTGCATTAGTTGTGTATGGTCATCAGAAGGCCCGATATAGACTCGCATAGGCCAAACTTCCTCGTCTTTCGGATAGCCATCTGGGTCTACTGTTGGGTTAGGATCTGAATGTGGTGCGCCACCGCCACCAGGCCAATTCACTCCAGCCATATCGAGATTGACATAATTGGTAACAACCACATCTGGGTTATCTTCCTTAACATAATAATCAGTCCAGTAATCACTACCTCTCTTACCGCCCTCTTCTCCAGACCATAGGCAGAAAACCATGGTTCTTCGAGTTTCATAATTGGCCATTGCTTCAGCAACGGTCAGCACCATGCTGGTGCCGGCGGTGTTGTCATATGCACCCACACGAGTTCCATAGGTCCGCACACCAGTGACGTGAGGGTCCAAGAGTAATGCGTTAGCGGGAGGGGCGATATCAAAGTGAGCACCAAAGACCATCCATTCATCAGGGAACTCACTGCCATATCTAAATCCACAAATATTGTATGCTTCCGGATTTTGATTTTCCAATATATCAGTAAATGCATAACGCTGAGTAACAACATCCAAACCGAACGATTCTAATTGATCCTGTAAATAGACAGCCCCCGCTTCGTAAGCAGGATTTGCCTGTCCAGCCCACCTATCGAGATAACCAACAGCACCATCAGCCAAATCCGAAGGGTCGGGAGTTTGATCGGTAATATGGCTCAAGAAATTGTAGGTTGTTCTTCCATTAACTACACCAGTAGAATGCCGACCGCCCTCATCTTCAGAATATCCTGGGGCGTTATCCCTTGCTACAGCGAGTGGATAATAGGCAACAGGGCCTCCAGTTTCCTGACTACTATTGAATGTGATATTTTCACTACCAATACTCATCACAGCGCCACGGTCAGCACTAAGATGTCCGTCTTCAGCAATCCAAGTTGCCCAAGACTCATTGATTTCTCTAATAGGCCAATTATCTCTGCCAAATTCACCAATAAAGACGTAGGCCGAATTAGTTCTTGGTGGCGCTAAAATGTTTAGTTGAACCGAATCACCCTCGCGCAGGTCAACCACAGTAGAATTGAATACATATCCAGTTGAAACGTCTTTAACCAAATAAGGGACGAATGCAGAAACATCCTGCTGAGCAGAAATAGTTAGGGCTTGAAACACCCCGCCGGTCAAAACTTCTGGAGTGATTATGACATCATTCATATCGGGCATACCATTTCCATCATTCTCGCCAAAGCAACCTGATAATGGGGCCAAACACATGATGCCTACCAATAGCAAAGCGCGGATGTGTGATGTGGCGCGCATGGTGTTGCGTGAACGCCCCCCTTCTCAAGTCTGCGCCTCCTTAGTATCGCCACGAACAGTAAAACAGACCCCTACGGCGGTGTAAAAAGGAAACCAATTTACACAAAACGGGGAATTCCTGTCAAACTAGCAAAGGTTTGATAAAGGTACAAGACCAACTAATAACTGATTAAAATGGCCATAATGGTAGAAACAATTGTGCACGAATTAGTACTTTGTAACAAAAGAAAGAAGTTAGCAAAGATCTCGAAGACTATCCCGCAAAGAACAAGTTATCTTTGGGCAAAGGCGGTAGTCTATGACGAGGAAGACCAAAAATGCCCCGTTATCGAAGGATAGTTCGTCGGAAAAGAATCTATTTCAGGAGATTCGACTCAGTCACAATAGCTCATTTGGAACTGGTGTTTGATCCATATGTAAGAATGCGTAAACCGCCCACCAAGTAACAATATCCCAGGAGTGAACTAGATTTGATTCACCCGTTGCATTATCGGTAACCATGTATTCTTCCATGGTTGTCAATTTATCACAAGTCTTGTGGTAGCATGGATATCCATCTACGACTCCATTCCAACCAAGCGTAGCCACACCAATTTGTTGGAATGAATCATGGTCACTGCGAGCAGTTGGACTTTCATAAATAGCCACAGTATCTTGATAATTATTTTGCCACAAAGGACTTTCACCAGCAGCGTCCCATTCATTACGTCCATTTTCAATTTGATAAGAAAGGTCAAACGCATCAGCGCCTATCCATTCTGCTAAATGATACATTCCCGGTTGGTCAATAACATCACCAGTGCCGTCAGGGCCGAGATAAACAGAGAGTGCAAAGTCACCAGGATAATTGATACCCGCCATGTCGAGGTTGAGGTAATTGCTCACCGTCACACCATCAGGGATATCTCCAGCAAATGCGCCAGACCCCCAAAGACCTTCTTCTTCTGAAGACCACAAACAGAACACCATGGTTCGTCGTGCATCAAAATCAGCAAGAACGCTTGCTGTAGTCAATACCATTGAAGTTCCTGCAGTGTTGTCGTAAGCACCTGTTCTGGTTCCGTATCCTTGTTGCTCAAGTCCCGGAATCACTGCGGTAGGAGGGGTTGCATACGGCGCGATATCAAAGTGTGCACCAAAGACCAACCATTCGTCTGGATAAACAGTACCAGTTTTGTAGCCACAAATATTTACGGCCCACAAAGTTCCACTTTGGAAACGATGAACTTCAACATCCAAACCATATCCAACCATCACTCCTTCAAAATAGGTAATTGCATCTTCATATGCGGGATTTCCGTTGCCAATCCAACGGTCTAAATAGCCAACAGCTCCATCAGCAAGGTCGGTAGGGTCTGGTGTTTCATCGGTGATGAAATCAACCCATTCATAGACGTCTCGTCCGTTGAGCCATCCTCCACTTGCTGCGACTCCGTTTTCTTCAGACAAGTCATCTCGTTGGTCTCTAACAGTATTCAAGTGTTTGACGACAACATCTCCACCGGTGTCGTTAGCAGGAATAATCCACGGAAGCAATCCTCCCGCATCTTCGTTTTCAGAAGCCATAATCGCCGAACCACTACTCATATTCTCATGCCACATCATCCACGATTCATCAGCAGCACGAATTGGCCAATTTTCACGACCATACTTACCCATCAGCAAAACAACATCATCGTTTCGAGGAGGGAATAGTACCTTTATGGTGACTTCTTCACCACTTCGCAAATTAAGAACAGTACCATTTTGGGCTCGGAGTGAGCCAGGGTCTTGAATAAAGTAAGGGATGAAGACACTCATGTCGGCATCAGCTTTGAAGGCTGTAGAAACCCATTCACCACCAGGGATGGTCATAGAATTATTTGTTGAACCACCCTCGACTTCAATTGAGAGGAGATCTGCTGCTGGAAGCGAAGAACCTTCACCATCTCCGAAACAACCAGCAAAGGATGCTGAAAACATGAGTAAAACCAACATTCCAGCACGGGCATAAGTTGAGCGCATATCCGCCCCACTTGAACGGTATTGTTGAACCCAACGGTTCCAAGTTAGAAAGCCACTTTGTACAATTGAGTGCTACTTTCCATTCACCGGAAACTCACTTCCAATAAAAGGCGAAGCGTTAAGGGGGGCTGATAATCCGGTTTACCCATGGCAACTGTCCATTTGGGTCAGAAGCGCAGGGTCTTAGCCCGCGCAATTCCGGATAGTTATTCCGATGCCTTAGCCAATTTTTTTGGAACAGGTCCAACCGATTTGGAACTTGCCAGAAAGCAACATTCAGCCTATTGCCAAACCCTTGAAAATGCAGGACTGCAAGTAATTATTTTAGATGCAGACAACAACCACCCCGATTGTTTATTCGTTGAAGATCAAGCGATTGTTATTGATGGCCACGTTCTACTTCCGATACCAGGACACCCCTCAAGAGTTGCCGAACAACCACCGATAGCAGAGTTTTTGACTCATCAATATGGTTCAGATAAAATACAATACATGGAGTCTAATTGTAAAATGGATGGAGGAGATATACTCCGTCTCGGAAACTTATTTTTCGTTGGCCGTTCTAGCAGAACAAATGATGCGGGGATATCGGTTCTAAGAGAATTACTCGATAGACTTGGACACGAACTTAGAGTGATCGACCTACCCCCACAAGCATTACATTTGACTAGCATTTCTTCAACTCCAACCGATAAAATCATTTTAACACCAGAGGGTTACCTTTCTGAACAAGATTTCGGACAATTACCAGAGGGTTGCGAAATCCTATGGCTGCCTAAAGAAGAAGTCTATGGCTGCAATACCATCGGTTTAGATAATGGCCAAGTACTAGTTGCTGAAGGACACCCAACGGTTCTTTCAACCTTAGAAGAACTGGGCCTTAAGCCAATAATAATGGATATGAGCCAAATTAAAGCAGCGGATGGCTCACTGACCTGTCTTTCAATATTTTATTGAAAACGACCACTGTCATCATAGACAGAATCATGCCAACGCATTATGGCAAGTTCAGCTTCATCAGAAGTCTTACAGATGATAATGTCATTCTCAAAGACTCCAGAGGATTGAGAATCAGCAAGAGTAATTTTTCCTTTAGTAGCGATTACTTCGATCATTTTTTTGTGGTCTCTAAAGATTCCCAACTCAAAAACAATCCATGGTTCACCGTTGCCAACCAAAGATTCGAACATCTCAGAAAACAAGAACCCAGCCAAATCAGTAGCGTTGTGGAATGAACATAAACTACTCAATGTTTCCATTAATGCTAGAGATTTCTCGCCAAGCCCTTCAGGCTCAGCATCGATTATTGCAGATTTACACAAAGTCAATAATGGCCTTTGTTGTTCATCCATAGTTTGGCCACCATCCACTCCTAATTGACAATTTGTTAATTCAAAGTTAACCGATCTTAGAAACTAAATCTAAGATATAGCGAATTAAAATTATAACTAACAAACTAAAGAAAACACCCATCACCATTTTTGTTGGTAGATATTTCAGTCCAACTTTAGCGCCAATTTGAGCACCAATGAAAGTTGTTATAATCGCACTAGGGCCGAACAGCAAGATGTTTTCATCGGCCAAAAAAGCCAACTGGTCTGGCGATAATGCAAAACTATGAATGATAGCTGCAAACGGTACGGCTACCATCATTATTCCAAAAGAAGTGCCTATGGCAGTACGGGCTTTCAAATCAGTATATTGGCGTAATAGTGGAACATTAATTATGCCAGAGCCAATTCCTAAAACAGCAGAAAGTATGCCGCCAATACCAGAGCCAATAATCAAAGGCGCCTGTTTAATTCCCTGCCCCTCAGTCACTTCATCAACAGAGACTGCATCTGCTTTGATTTTGTTCCAAGTTTTTTGAATGGCCCAAAAAATCATTAAAATACTAATCACTTTGAATGTTAAATCCATTTTGTCCTCCAAAAGAAAGACGATCAATACACCGATCAAAACGCCAGGAATTGCCCCCAACAAAGCACTATTACGCCCTTTAGTAGACCAATGCCCCTGTTTACGATGAGCCAAACCCGAGCCATAGGATACAACTGTGGTCAGGGTTAGTGAAACCATTATCAAAGCACCATCAATTTCCCAACCTGCTACGTAGTGTAAAATTGGTACGAAAAGCAAACCACCACCCAAGCCGAGAGGGGCAAATAGGAAACTGGTCACGAATACCAAGCCGAGAACGAGGGCTAGGGTCATCACATCCATATCAGTCGCTTAAACAATATTGTTCATTAAGTTACGCAGACCGCGGTAGTGATATTCTCTCTTTGATTACAAAGCAAAGGCTAGGGATTGTATCATATCAAGCCTTCTATTCATCCAATAAGGCGATAATTTAAGCAATAAATCATTTGTCTAAAAACCATAAAACTCCCATAGAGCGACCCAATACTCCAAGTCATGCCTAAAATGCACGTGCGATATCGATGTATAGGGTGTAGATAAGGCTACGACTGGTTAATGGAAGATATATACACCATTGGAATGATGCTTGGCTTCGGCCTCGGAATTGTTGCGGTTTTGTACCTCTGGTACCACCGTATACAGCGAATGAATGAACGAAATGATAAATTGCAAAATGCTCTCACACAGAGTTTGAAGGCAATTCAAGAACAGGGTGTTTCGATGATCGATTTAAAGTCGGCATCAAAACGTGCTACAGAAATGGATCATCTGTACCAAGAAAACCACCGTGCTGTGATGAATGGCCAAACAGATATTGTGGGCCGGCTTCCTGATGCTATGGAAGAACTTTCACACAATCAGGGTTTGATGACGCATAACCTTGAAAAGTTGAGTAATTGCTTTGCAACCATAACACTAGAGTTGGCACAAACTAGAGAAAAAATATCTACACAAAACGCCATTTTTCTTGATGAATTAGAAAGAATCAAACTTGAAAATAATGATGCGCAAGCAACACTCGTTGCGCAGTTGCAGGATCTCATTGGCCAAACCGGTGCACACGAACATCGCGTCGAACAACTATCAACTGGCCTTGGTGCGACAATCACTCTGATTGAAAACAATCAGGTGGCGACTATGAACCTACTTGGCAGCATCCAACGAAAAATTCTTGAGGATTACTGAGGTGATGAATATGAATAAAGACACAGA
>ENA-UZWR01007212-UZWR01007212.1-metagenome-genome-assembly--contig:-Day-1-25m-contig-7212_pt1 | contig 16128 bp, 9 predicted proteins | sample MGYA00260337_ERZ794897 | MGnify/ENA metagenome assembly ERZ794897 | reverse complement strand
AGATGCTAATGCAAATGAATTATCAAATGTAATTTTTTGAAAAGAACTATCATTACTTAAATTAGTTGCTATCTTTGTTGCATTCGCATGAACAAGTGTACCAGAAGGATTTGCCTCTGCTCGTAAAGCATCAACATTTCCAGTTTGGATTGAAACAGTCAAACCACCAGTGGGCATAGTTGCACCTGTTCCTCCCTTGAAATATGCTTCAACGGAAGAAATAGTAACATCATCGGGCAAGAAAAATCGTTGTGCCATCTGATGGTGACTTGTGGTATTTCCTATACCATAAGCAGTATTGCTAGCACCATCCTCTTTTAGTATAATATCTACATCGTCATCAACCAATACTTCAAGATGTCCTTTAGTTGGAGCAGATGAAGGTGAGACAACTTCTGCAAGACTATCAGTTCCTTTGGTAATGAGGTCTACGTTTTTATTTCCATAGATATAATAAATCATTTCTCTATCTGTAGTATTCCCCATCCAGCCTGAATCATCAGCAGGATAATTAACTACATTATGTGGTGAAACTGTAAAACTTGTATTGTCATGCCACATTCTGATTATAGCATTAGCAGCTGGTGGATTATCATACCAGAAAGTAACTGCATAGCTTGTACTTGCATCTAATGGTACTGATCTAGGAAATTCAAAATTATATACTCTTGATGCCACGGAAGATGATGGGGTAGATATTGTTGAAGCATCAATTGGTGCTGATTGAGCAATCATTTTTAATGGAATCATACCAGAACCAAATGTTCCTGTAGTTGTCCAAACTTGTGCATAACAGTTTCCAGTTGCAGCACCATCTTTATATAGCATCCAACCAACTCGTGAAATACTTTCTCCAGTACTACCAGTTAAGTATATAGTTCCCCAACTAGACTGATCGCTAAATGATGTTATTGGTTGATAATTTGAAGCATTACTTTTCTCATAGTGATCGAGCAATTCATAAGAATTAGTAAAAGAGTTTGAAGAGTATATTTTATTATTGACATAACCACCATCTAAGTTTATACGCATCCCCTGATTTGAAGTAGGCCAAGGATAAAAATTATTATCGGTAGAACCAGTACCACCAGTACCAGAGTTAACATGAAACCACGAATTAGGACTTGTAGATGGATTTTGATATGTAGCATTTAACAACATCTTAGGTGTTGTCCCAGTAACCACAGAACCATCAGCACCAATATCTACTGGATAACCACTTGTAGTTATAAGTTTTGCATAATTGCTTGCAACAGAAATATCTAAATACTCTTCTGCTAAATAGAAACGTCCTAAATCCATTTCCGTCCTGCCAGCACCACTACTATCAGTACCTACTTGGGGTTGGGAGGCAGAAGTACCTAAACCGACAGTCGTATCTGTTGGTGATGTTGTTACTGATAATGTCTCAACAGCATTAGTACCAATTCTGATTTGTATACGATCTGTTGCTGAAGATGCAGCCATGTTAATAGCAACTGTAACCATTTGAGCTCCATCAGAAGCAGTAATCGTATTTGTTGACTTAACATCTGCAATAGTAGTTGCTGATGTATTGCCCAGTTGAATTCTTATTTTATTATCTGTATCTCTAAAAAGAGACACAGAATTACCTGCACCCGTATGGAACATATAACCTGTTTCGCCATCTACATAAAATCTAACCCATAAATTAATCAAAAAACTTTTACCATTACTGAAGCCGGGTTTATGAGAACTATTGGAAGTCAGATAAATATCTGTACCATCAAAGTGTGCCATTCTAACACTAACACCTTCACCGTCAACACCAGTAGTGTTTCTAAACATATCATTAAAACCATTAAGCATACTCAATCGTTTAGTTGTACTGTCATTACTTCTTAGAAAATTAAGAAGAGCAATATTGTTTTGCATTTCAAGAATATCTGATTTCATAACAGAAACAATACCCGTCAATGCTGAACCATCCCACGCAGGGAATGTACCACCAGCTGCAAGATCACCAGCTACAATTGAATCAGCAGCAGGTACACCAAGTTTTGCCTTTTTTCCCAAGTAATGAATACCGATAGCTGCATTATTAAATGGAGCAGTTGTGAATGTCAAAGTTGAACCACTTACGGAAAAGTCTGTACTTGGAGTTTGCATAACACCGTTAAGTGTTACAATGATAGTTCCAGTAGTTCCAGTAGATGTCATTGCCACCGTTGTTGCAGAACCATCACCTGTAGCAGCCTGATATGTTATAGCCTCTCTTGACGAAGAAAGACCTAAAGTTTTTCCCAAATAAACAATCCAAATAGGATCACCAGTTACAGGCGTTCCTGTAAAAGTCAAAGTTGTACCACTTGCCGTATAAGCAACATCGGGCTCTTGTATAACACCACCCACCGATACTAACAAACTCTTAGCATCAAGTACTGATTGATCCAAAGTAAAAGAAACATCTGAACTATTAGCCGTCAGCGTCTGCTTTGTAAATGAACCGTATTCTATATCTCTCCCTATGTATGCCATTTAGTTATCCCTTTTTATATATTGTTTATTCTTGATTATGTTTCAGTTCTTAGGAATTAATTGACATCTTCAAGGATTGAACAAACTACGTCAACCGCACCTGAAGCAACTACACAAAGATAGTCACCTGTCATCAAAACAACTTTCTGTCCTGAGATAACCTGTAGAGCACCGCCAGAAGGGATCGGAGCATCTTTAACAATATGTGCGAATGTTGTGTCTGTTGCATCATACAATTTTGCAGATGCTGTTACTGCGCTAGCTGTTGTGTTTGCAATATCCAACTCAAGTACAATACTATCCTTTGATGCTGGTGCTGTGTATACAGTTGTCTGTGAAGTTACACCAACTGCTTTTGCATTTGTAAAATCGTTTGCCATGGTTTTATTCCTTTATTGATGGTTGTGTATATTCTTGTAGTGGGAAGACTGAGGTAATACTCTAGTATACCTTTATTTATAATATCGTCACACTCTGTTTTACCTGATACTGATTATTTATAAAACTTTTTTTACCCTAATGCAATTGCAAATACTAGACCCGACCCAACACCAGCAGCTGCATTTGCTGCAGCAGTCTGTGCATAAGCAGTTGTTGCAAGTTTGGTTGAGTTATCACCAGCACTTTGTGTTACCCCTGTTGTTGCACTGGCTACTGTACCTGTCAATGCACCTGATAGATTGGTTGCTGTTACATTACCTGTTATACTTATATTACCTGTACCAGTAACATTCCTACTATTCAAATCCAGATTGCCACCCAACTGAGGTGTAAGGTCTGTGATTAAATCTACTGCACCCGTTACTGGGCCGACAATGTTGGTTGCTGTGATCGTACCATTGATAGTGATATTACCAGTTCCGTCAATAGTAAAACTATTCAAATCTAAGTTAGCACCCAGCTGCGGACTTGTATCATCAATCACATCTACCATTAATCCAGAACCAGCAAGAGTTTTATTTTCCCATACTGAGGAAGTAGCGTTCCATTGGAGAATATCATTATCAACCAGAGAAGCCAGAGTAGTATCATCCATTTCCATGATGGTATTCTCTGTTGCTACCTGTGCATCAACATAAGCAGTTGTTGCAAGTTTAGTTGAGTTGTTACTTGGAGATTGAGTTACACCTGTAACTGTTCCACCAATCTGTCCTGTACCTGTAATATTGAAAGCTTGAATATCAAGATTTCCACCCAACTGCGGTGTGGTGTCATCTATCAAATTTTCCATATCATCACTATCACCACTAAGAACTTCATTAATAGCAGCAACAATGTTTGATTTATTTGTTGTTGTAAGGGTAGTCAAGTCACCCTGTTTAACACCAAGATCATTGGTTTTCAATCTCCATTGATCGAATGTATCTAATAAATTTACTGTTACTAATGCCATTGTATTTCCCTTTATTTTATATTTAAATTAACCTACTGCAATTGCTAATGCTAATGAAACACCAGAACCATCTGCACCAGAAGCACCATCGGCACCATCTGCTGGTCTATCAACGAAACTTAAAACACCTGATCCATTCGTTTGCAATATTTGTCCATTCGTTCCATCAGAAATTCCAAGACTAGCAATTCCTACATTAATAAAACTCAAATTGCCTGCACCATCTGTCGAAAGAACTTGTCCAGCGTTTCCATCCACAACATTGATTTGTCCAATACCAATAGAGTTACTTGATAATGATGAACCAGATATTGTTCCAGCTGCAAGATTAGAACCGTCTGAACGTGCAAGAGAAAATCCACCGGCTGTTGTACCATCATGGACGACAGCTGTTTTCAAACTTGTGTTAACAGTTATCTCACCAACTAGCCCAACAAAACTAGAATGCTCTGCGGTTGTGCCTCTTCTTCTTTGAACGACTTTAGCCATTTTGTTTTCCTATAAGAGTTTGGATCATTTCTTTAAGTTCTGCAATATCATTTTTCATACTTTTTAATTCTTCTGCTTCTTTTTGTTTTTGTTTCCTTGCTTCTTTATAATTTTCTAACGCATTCATATTAGTACTTAGAACAGCTTTAGAATTCAAATCACGAATAAGTTTTTTATTATCTATATCTACTGTTTTCATAATTATGCTAATGCAATAGCCCTCATATCTTTTAGTAATGGAACTCTTGTAGTAGTTGCAGAGTTCATAACAATTTTAATTGCAAATGTTTTGAAACTATCATAAGTAACACTATTGGTTATATAGTCAGTTGACTCAGCATTATTATCAGGAGCATACTCTAGTTCTAAAAATTCATTGATACTATCAGAAACAGTATTTGCATTTGTTATTTCTTTCATGTCCTGCCAAGGTCTATCCTCAAAAGTATCAGCATCAAATTGTGATAGAACTTTATAATAAACTTTGATAGATGTTCCAGATTGTCGATTTGCAGTAACAAACATTTTCAAACTTGTAGCATCAAACCCATCCTTCAAGTTTACCCGTCTTGTAATATACCTTGCAGTTGCATCACCACCAGAAGAATTATTTTCATTCGTAGAAAGATTATTAACAATATTTTCAATTGTTATAATACTGTTTCTTCCTATATCAATCATAGGACTAGTATGACTTGTACCAGAAGCTAGTATTGCCTTTGCAACATAACTACCAGCATTGGCTGTGATTTTCTTAGGTGTATCCAAATAATAATTTGTATTAGCAACTATAGGAGTAAAGCTAGTATCAAGAAGACCTGTACTCTGGTCTGTCATCTTGATAGCCCATTGTACTGCTGTTTTATTCATCTTAGCTTCTTGTGGAACAATCTGAATAATATCTGCTTTATATTCTGTACCACCACCTGCATCTTTGAATACTGCTTCCGCAGATGATCCAGTAGTAAACTCTGCTCTATTCAATACAAATGTTAAATCTTGATTCTGGTCTGGACTCCACGTTGATGCATTTTGTGATTTGAAAAATACACCTGCGTATGGTTGTTCAGAAATCTTTCTTGTAGTTCCAATAATATTATCACCAAACTCAGAAATCCAACATTCGTATTTCAAACTATTACTCAATACAACAATTGCATATTCACCAGGCTGTAAGTAAACGATTGATGGAAATTCAAATTTAGTTGCGGCACTTGCATCCTCACTTACATTAACATCAGCTGGTAGTTTACTAACATCCGAAAATGGTAAGACAACTGGTGCTGGATAACCATTTACAGTTGTTCTGATTTGAACAGAAACGGGAAGTCCGTCATCGTCTTTTGACTTGAAAAACAAATCAACATCTGTTAAATAAATTCCATCTGGATACAATGCTTCGTCAACTAAGAATGTTTCAGCCAATGGATCAAACCAACCACCAACATTAACTCTATTGAATGTGTTTGTAGATTGACGGAATTCCGTAGCACTACCTTGACCAAGTGATTCAATTCTTGGAACTCTAGTAGACACTACAACATTTTCTTTAGTCTGCAATAATCCTTGAGCAGTATACGTTACCTCACCATAAGTTGATGCGGAAACTAAATCACCAGTTGTATTATCTGTCAATAAGAATAGACGTTCACCAGTTCGGAAACGTAGTGCATCAGTATTCGGAATTGAAAATGTTAAGTTGTCAACTGAACCAGACTCATCAGTAAATACTGAACCACCTAATGCACCACCACTAGGGGTAACATAAGCAGAAACAGGTTCGCCGTCAAAGTAAGAATACAATCTTGTATTTGGTTTCATTCCACGAATTGTAATCGTAATATCTCTTGGCCTAATAAAAGGAACAATAGATACATCCGTGATTCTATCACCAATGCTATTCCTTACAGTATCAACACCAGTAATCTCATTTCGTATACCAGTTCTTGATTGTGTAGTATCTTGTTGAACTACCTGTTCAGTTCTTCTTCTAATAAAAGGCCACCGCCCTTGTCGTTCAATACTTGATGTAGACGCTAAAATTCTTTCTCTACCTGTACCAAATGTTTGCCAGTCACCAAATTGTGTACCAAATCCCAAACCAATCAGATTTTCCCAAGCATCATTCTGTCCACCAATATTTACAACTACCTCTGGACGGGTGTTAGTATCAATCCAGTTATCACTTGAAGGCTCTAAGTCAATTCGTCCAATCCATGCCAATACTGCAAATGGATTTACATTAACTGATTTACTTGCAATATTCTGTATTACAAATGCTTTTGCAGTATATGGTAATGTAACCAAGTTACCATTTTTAGTAACACCAGAAGATGCAGCTTCATCTAAAACTAAATCAGTTATGTTAGAATTAAAACGTGGACGTAAAATCTTTTCATCAAAATCAATTGCACATAAGTAATCATCACTTAAAACATTACCTACACTATGCCCATTGAAACCATCAATCAAGAAACCATTCTTGAATCTATCCAACCCAGCGGTATCTTTAATAACAAGTTCTTCAGTATCTTTTTCTAGCAATGATAATGAAGTATAATATTCTAAATTGTGAATACGTTTTTCCAATGAACCAATGTCCCGCATAGTGTATCTTTTGTTTTCGATATATGCAGTTCTAACATCGGATGCTTTAAATGTATAAGCAGGAATGTAAAGTGTATAGAGATTCATTGTTCCCTGTAATTTAGAAGGGGGTACAAGTCCTAATGATGGAACACCTGTATTACTTCCAAACTTTCTTTCTCTACTTACAAAAAGTGTATCTACTCTTGGCAGATAATAACTGTAATCCGCTGACCAGTTTGTGTTTGGTACAGGCAATTCAATATTCTGTATTGCAGTTCCGTCATCAGCTCGTCTAGGTCTAAAGTCTACACAATCCCTTAGTTCTACTTCATCACCTGTTACTGGGCTCGTGAACTTAGGAACATTATCAAATCCAACTGCTGAAGTATATGAATCAACTGAAAGATAACCAGTACCCGAATGAGTAAAGTAATCAAACACTACTGCAATTCTACCAGTCGCTGCTGTAGCACCAGACTTCAATTGGACTCTACCGTGATCGTAAAAACTATCTTTTTGTCCGTTATCTAAAATATATCTTGATGTAATATCTGTGTCACCACCTGCAACAGAAGAAACTACTTTAGTAAAACCAGATGTTGCACCAGTAACATCTTCAGCAATAAAAGTTCCAGATACAGGAATATATGTAACGCTAGTAGTTCCACTAGCACCAACAACAACCGTTCCCTTTGCACCAGACTGAATACCTGTGATTGTCTCGCCAGGTGTCAATGTTTCGTTTGTACTGGTTACAGTCAACGTAGGAAGGGTAGCATCACTTCCAGCATTTTCTGAATCATAGATTGCTTTGACTTTCCAAATATCAGACTTTGCTAATAAGTCATAAGACAGAGCAGTTGTATTTGGAGTTGTGAAATTCTTTACATGATTTGATACAAGTGTTTTTGATTTTTCTTGTTTTGTATCAATATTGATTGTTGCAATAATGTCTGCTGTAAAGTTACCAGCGATATTACAATCAAATGTAATCGTAGTATTACTTGGGCCATTAACTGTTACAGTTTGTCCACTACCATCCATAGGAACAATTGCATTAACTGAATAACCAGAGTTTCCAGCAGTCTTAACAGTTGTTAGATAATGTTCTCTTTTATTGGTAGCACTCAAAACACCTGAACCCATAAATGTTTCTGAACCACCAGCTGTTGCAATAGTTGCTACTCCAGCAGTAAATGCAACATTTTCAAATACTCTTTTAGTTGTATAACTTGTATCAACATTTGAACTAGCATCACGGATAGTATTAATAGTATCCTGTGGAAGTTTAAAAACCAATGTGTTATCAGATGTCTCAAACAACTTAGCATCACCACCAGCAGTACCACCAACCTTACCAGTATCATCAATGTTTGCTTTTGCAATAAAATCAATTACACCAGATAAAGGTGACTCTGGAACAACAATGGATTCAACAGATGCAAAAGTCGAGCTCGTCATCTTAATGTCATAGAGATAAACATTAGTTAATAGATTTACACCAGTTCCAGAAACATAATCAATATTTCTTACTTTCGCAGTTCCGATTTTTGTATTTTCGTATGTACTTGGACTAACCAATATCAAACTACCATGTGCAGCATTATGTAAATCAACTTCCTGATGATTTGATATATCAAACAATCCATTATATTCTTTCGTAATAACATAATTACCATACTGCATCAATCTATCAAAGTTATTGACGTTTACAGTTGACCTTGCTCTGTCAACTTCAATGTTAGTCGTAACAATTGTTTCAAACTCAAACCCCTCTACGAATGATTTGCCGGGGTCAAGTCTTGCAAGAAATTTTGTTGGGTCAGATGGATGGTCTTTGAGTTGGATATTATGAGAGCGTACTGTATAACTTCCAGACTCATCAAATGTTCGTCTTGCAAAAGTTTCTTCCAATACAGAATAGATTGGAACTTTAATATCTTTTGTTTTTATTCCCTCTTCAACTCTAAGAACTTCATAGAAGTCTGTATCATCAATAGAGGAAAGTGTTAACTTACTCAATGTCAATTCCAGTTTCAATCGGTCTGCGCCTGGAGCTGCAAAGTTTGAAGAACCCTGTGCATTGTCAAGTAGTGTAGTATCTGCACCAGAGTCAACTATAGTTTCAACAGCTGATAAACCAATTCGGTATGTAGGAATGTTTGCATACTTATCAAGAATAACTGTTTGTGCTTGTGTTTTAACAAAGTTACCATTGATATAAAATACACCTTCTGCAATAGAAGCAGAACTTCCCTTACCAGTTGGGGTTGCCAAGTATGAACTTGCAGTTGCTACAACTCCACCCGAAGGAGGCAACGACATAGTAACGATAGGTGCTGTAGTATAACCCGAACCACCAACAGTCACCGTTACGGATGAAACGACACCAGCAGTAATGGTTGCAATTGCTGTTGCGGTCACACCACTTGTAGGTGCAGCTACTGTAACCGTTGGTGCTGTCGTATAACCAGAACCACCAGCTGTTATTTTGATTGTTTGAATATAGGTTGGAGTAGTATCGACAACATTTGCAGAAACACTTAGGTCAGTTGCAACAATTCTTTCACCACCTAGAAATGCTGGGGATGTTATGATTGTTGATACTGCAACAGCTCCAGTTCCACCACCGCCAGAAATTGCAACAGTAGGTGCTGAAGTATAACCAAGACCTTTATTAGAAATATTAATAGCAATGATTGAACCACTACTAAGAACGGCCACTGCTGTTGCACCAGAACCAGCACCACCTGTAATGGTTACAGTTGGAAGTTCGGTATATCCAGAACCAGTATTGGTCATGTTAATACCTTGAACTGAATTACTTGTAGCACCACCAGTAATATATTTAATATAAAGTGTATCAGGATCACCAGTTGTAGCATCGACAACCGAGTTACCGAGAATCATTGCCTTCGTTCCTGATTGACTACCTGTGATAGTCTTACCAGCAAAAGCAGTAACATCTATATCAACATTATTATATTGAGGTTTCAGTTTTACATATTCATAATCAAGATTTAAAACAAGTTCTCCACCTGTTACCTTACTACCATTTTTGAATACATGGTCGCCAAATCTTTTGATTTGGTTTCTTAGAATACTTTGCTGAGTAGAAAGTTCTCTAGCTTGAACCGGCAATGACGGTTTGTAAAGAACCTGATGAAACGATTTATCTTCATCGTAATCATCAAAGTAAGGTGTTTGATTTGTATTGATAGAAATGTTATTTGACATAATTACCTTCGATTTATTTTTTTAATTATTTATATCTAACTTAGATTAGAATTCACAAACAAGTTTAATGTCTTCTGTAGAATCTGATGCACGAACAATCGGGCCACGAAACTCTGTATAGATAATGCTTCCACTATCTTGATCTAATTCAGTATTGTTATAAGTTGAACCTGTTGCAGCAGAACCACCAGCTGTTGGGTTTGCTACAAGATGAACTTTTCTAAAGTCATCGTCAATAGGAAAGTCAGTACCTTCATTTCCAATCAAACGAATGTTCAACATTACAAATGCACCACCTAATTCTGATACAGCATTTTTTCCATGTCCGCCCGGAGGACTTGTTCTTGATGCAAGTACTGCAGCTGTTCCACCAGTTGCCATTCCACTTGTAACCACTGCTGTCAAGAATCTATAATTTGTTCCTACACTTACCATTGAAACTTTTGTAATTACTCCGCTGGTCACACCAGAAACTCTTGCAACTGCACCAGTACCAAGAGGTGTATCACCTGCTTGTGGTGTCAATGTAATTGCAGGCATTGCTTCATATACACTTGTACCATCTGGATTAGTTGTCCATGCAGGTGAAACTGTTGCTATCTTTGTCGTTCCATCGTAATCACTAATCGTTCTAATCTGTCCACTACCAACACCATCCGAAATATAAACGGTCATAGCATTGTAATAATCATCCGTTGCAGAAGCAGTAGCTGCAAGTGTAATACTTGTAGAAGTTCCTGCCTGTCCTTGAGCAGTATGTGATTTATATAATGCCCCACCAGATGTTATTGCAATGTGTTCCAATGCACCAACAACAGCTGCATCTTCAACTGCCTTTTGTTCAACTTGTGCTGATGCATTTGCTGGAGAGTTAACTGGAATCCAATCTGTCGTTACGAACTTCAAAACATCAGACTGTTGAACTTCAAACATAAACTTCCATCGGTAGTTATCAGATGTTTCAATAATACCTGTAGATGTTCCTGTTGGTTGGATAGTTGATTGTACTCCACCATAGTTACTGATACATTTATAAACACGAAATGCATCGGTGAACACAAAGAAATCTGTGTCAATAATGTCATCGGTGTATTGGTTGTATTCTGGATAAACTGTGCCAGATGTCCAATCCACTCTCTTGAGAACATGGGATACACTAGTCGAGTTAATCAACTTAGCTGCGATCATTTCGTTGTAATGGATATATTGTGATACGGTTGTATCAATTGGAACGGGAACATCAATGTCACTAGGGCTAGTTTCAACATATTGTCCTAGATCAGCATTCGCCCACGGCTCCTTCTTTCCGATCATCAAATAAACTTTATTGCTCGATATAGACGAAATAAAGTTATCTGCGTTATATTTTCTAAAACTATTGTTGATTATTGCACTCATAATTACTAGTCCTTTTAGATTTGTTATCTACTAATTGATATATTTATAATACTTTTCTTACTATTTTGAAATCTTTTTATGCATTATTGATTGTTCTGTCGTGAAAAAACCTCATAAACTGATCCTGTAGAGGTGATATCTGTTGTGTCAGGTCAAAATGAGTTCCTGCTGGAGACTGAAATCTTGTAGTGGTTGTTCCTTTGACCTTTCTGGTTTTCAATCCACCAAATAAAACATAATCTACAATATGCTCATCCTTCAAATCTCCGATCTTCATCCCTGGCTGTCCTATCTGTCCAGCAACATTACCGATTGTTTGAGTCAATCCACCCAAACCAGTTGGAGGTCTATACGAAGCAGGAGTTGTTGTATCTGCACCATATTTTCTCCACTTATGTCTATCGACATTCCTTCTGATTGGGCCGAGTCTTAATTGTGTTACATGATGACCATCATTGAATGGATGTGTAAAGTTTTGATTTGCTGGTCTATTCTCATTTGGTTCTGGTAATCTTGAACGAACTGAACTTTGTTTTCTTTCAAAATCAATATACTCCGAAATACTTCCATCTGTTATCAAACCATAATCATCTGAACGTGAATTTTCAGCTGCATCTGTAACCATATTATAATCTTCATATCCTGATTGATCGTTGCCAGTCTTTCCTCCGATATTCAGAAGTTTCTGAATTCCTAAATCAATCTCATAAGTTTGACAAATGGTTGGAGCAGCTACCCCTTCACAAGTATCAATCTTGAGGTCAAGAACAACAGGGGGAACAATATCACCATCATGGAAAATAATTGTGTAGTATTTTCTCTGTGGTATTCCAGTAATCTTCATGGACAAATCCAACATAGAAATAAGTTGGATGTTTCCAAACAATGCTAGTCCAGCTGGATGTGCAAGACGTTTTACTGTATCTCTCCAGCGAGAAATATTTTGACCAGAAGATATTACATAAGAAAATAACTGATAGTAACTACTGTCTTGAAGATATTTAGTAGACGATAAGAAACCATCATTACTAAAAAACCCAGCTTGATAAAATGGTTCATAACCACTTGTTACAACTGTGCCAGTTGCTGAACCATCGCCCTTCGTTGAAAAATTAAATGTTGGTGTAGATACAAAACCAAAACCCTGCTCTGCAATTTTTAATGTTTGAATACCACCAATACCATATCCACCCAAAGTAACATTAGCACCCGTTCCAGTTCCACCACCAGAAATAATTGGAAATGCATAATACCCACGGCCGGGATTTTCAATTTCAAGACTTGTAATAGTTCCAGAATTGTTGACAGTCCTAACTAAAATACTAGCAGTCCTTCCATCAATGTTCATTGTTCCAGCATTATTAAAATCAAGTTTGTCACCGATAGTATAACCAGTTCCACCACTAACAATAGTTGCTGAAGATATTGAACCAGAAGTCAACTCTTTAACTTTAATAAGAGCACCCGCTGCAGAACTACCACCACCAACAACAGGAATAACATCGTCAACAGAATATCCATTGCCGGGATTTGTTATATTGTAATCTGTAACCATTCCACCAACCGTGAACGACCACACCTTACCTTCTTCCCTTACTCTCTCACCTTTCTCAAATACACCAGCAACACCAGAAAGAAAAATAGTTGATACAACAAACGAACCAATGTTTTCATTCAGTACAATTTCAACAACAGCCTCTGCACCAGAAGTAAGTCCGTTAATCTTTTTACCTGTGATACCGAAAATCATATCAGTACCACTTGTGTCAACCGTTCTTATAATCTTACTATTGTTATACTTACCATCAGAAGTGCGAAGCATATCTTCGCCGGGATAGTAAAAAGAAATCTCTTCTTTGTAAAGTAAACGGAAAAGAAATTGGAAAGCTTTCTCACTACCTTTGGAACGATAAAAATCTCTGAGATGTTTTAGAACAAATGGTTTGTTTGCATTTGCAAAAACTGTTTCAGGAATATCTTTACCAAACTGATCCTTGAAATAATTTAGAAACTCGTCTGTGGTTTTATCAAGGTTTACATAGTTGTCAAGGTTGCCTATTATTTCATAAGGTTTTCCCTGTTGTTCCATGTATTCATAATATGCTTCAAGGAACGCGACAAAAGTTGCATGGTCTTCTTTGACAAACTGTGGGAGCTGTCCTTCGACCTTTACACTTATACGTTCATCAAAGCTAGGATGAATCGGTTGGTTTGGAGTTACTAGTGCCATATTAGATTACTGTTTCTGCTATCATGTTAATAGAAATTGTTTCTGTATCTGTAACATCATAAGTTAGGATTTGTTCACGCAATGGAGTAATATCACTATTGTTTACTGAGGGTGTAACAGTTACACAAATACCAGTAGTTCCATCCGTGATTGCCAACGGTCTAAAACTATTTAACTTAACTGTACCTGTTGAGTTATCAATCGTTCCTTGTGCCGTTCCACCATCTGGCTGAACCAAATATTCTTTAGGTTCAACAACTGAACCACTAACTACTTTTACAGCTCTTACATAACCATCTGAAGCATCCCATAGTACATAAGTGTTTCCGTCTGTACCTGTAAAGGATGTTGATATCAACGAACCCGTTTCTAATGCATTATTGAAATTCAAAGTATAGGTTGCAGGTGTATTCAAAGTTTCTGGTGAAACCCTTTGCTCATACTTAACCGTTGTTCTGTTATTTCTTATAGAGTTATTAGTATTATCTATTGCCTGAACCAATTGTGAATACCTAAACTTCTGGTCAAACTTTTCTAAGTTCGTTTGTAGATAACTCTGAATAGAAGTATTTATATTTGTTTTCAATGTAGCTTCGTCTGTCAAGTTTGTAACAGGATCATAGTTAACGTCAACACTAAACTTTAGGTAAAAGAAAACTGGATCAATAATTTCTGGAATAACTGTAACAACATTTGACTTTTTCAAAATAGAAGTTTTGATAGCTTCCTTTGATGCAGTACTGAAAACATTATTGCCTAAAGGTTTAACTGCAATAAAAACTTTTCCATATTGTACGGGTGATGCATCCTCGCCAGGTACTACTGTAATGGATTCAATGTCTGGTCTTCCATCAAGTACGATTGCTTTGTAATCTTCCTTAGTACAAGCTCTTCCCTGTGCAGCATATAACTTAGGTGCTTGATACTGGATTGATTCAAGTGTTTGAATATCACTAGCACCCGTTGCAGCTGCATAGGTTGTCAAAACATAATTTGCAGAATTTAAACCAGCAACACTACCAACAGCTTTGAAAGTATTTGCTAAGTTTGCATCCGTTCCAGTTGTTACAATATACTCAATGAAAATAATATTACCATCAGCTAACTGTTTACCAACAGCACCATCACCGAAAGTGATTTCATATTTCTGTCCTTCAACCTCTTGCAAGAAATAAACTTTGTCAGTTCCTTTGATAGTTGTTACATCATAAGAGTTTCCATCTTTGTAAGTTGTAACAGTTGAATCAGTTGAGGAATTTTGAACGGTGACTGTGATGGTTGTTGTATCGACATTTGCATTGGGAATAACAAATCTTTGTGTAGAGTCTGCACCATTTACTGTGTAAGCTTTGTTTAGAATTTTTCCTTCGACAATCTCTACATCAGTTGCAGTATAAGTTCCTAAAGTTGTTCTAGGAATTGAAGTTGTTTTGTTTGTCGTGAATGTATAACTAACACCACTAATGCTTGTAGTAAACTTTGTATCTTTTGCAATTGTCAAAGAGAGAGGTGCGCCAGTTGGTGTAAAAACAAAATTCAAAGATGCCTTTGCAGCTCGTCTTGATGTCGGCATGACATTGAGATGTTTTGCATGGGAGACAACAGACTCTCTCAATGATGAAGAGTCGAGGAACATTTCGTTACCAAGCATATTCGCATAGTAACCCATGTAATGTGTATTGTAAGCTAGAAGGTCAACCAACACCGACATACCACTACCTTCAAAATCATAGTCTTGAAATTGTGTTTGTGCTTTCAGAAAAGTTTTCAGATTACCTTTAATTGTATCAAATTCTAAATCTGTGATTTTTAGTTTATTGGATGTTGGCATTATCTAAGCCTCTCTAGGAATAATTCTATCGTTACTGGGTCTGGAGTATTTACAACTCTAAAATTTATTGTTACATCAAATCCATTCTTGTCTAAGTCTCCACCAACTACAACAGAGATGACTGAAGCTCTAGGTTCAAAGTTTGCAATACAAGTTTCTATCGCACTCTTAACATCATGCTTTGTATGGGGAGTAGAAAGTTGAAAAAGATGCCGTGTCACTCCCCCGTCTATATCAGGTTGGAATGGACGTTCATATCTATTGGTGAGAATCAGATTCCTTACAGATCGTTTAACTGCCTCAACGTCTGTCTTTGATATGATATCTTTAGTAACAGGATGAGCTATGAAATCCAAATCTAAATCTGCCCATCTTCGGCTGTTAGTCTTTAGACCTTTTGTGTAAATTTTAGTTGGCATTTTTCTTAACTTTTTCCTTGTATTCGTGTTTTTTCTATGTTAT
>ENA-UZWR01007937-UZWR01007937.1-metagenome-genome-assembly--contig:-Day-1-25m-contig-7937_pt1 | contig 16401 bp, 16 predicted proteins | sample MGYA00260337_ERZ794897 | MGnify/ENA metagenome assembly ERZ794897 | reverse complement strand
GGCAAGATATTGAAGGATTATCTGAATCTGAAATTGTAGAGCAGATTGATTCAAATGGCGCTGGGCTTGGAGATTATACTGTAGAGATTGCAGTTGCTGCAAATAGTCAAAATTCCCCAGGCTGCACACGTTCAGATACTGGAGAGACTGTTTCCTACACAATCCAACTCATCGTTCTCGATTACACAATCGTTCCTTTCGTTGAAATCGAAAATATCTGAGCGATACATATGAAACGAGGATTCTTTCCTGTGTTTGTTTTGCTACTCTTTCTGAGTGGTTGTACAAGTGATGCTGCTATCGACGAACCTCTTGGTTCAGGCGGTCCAGTTGCCGAACCATTCCCTTCATGGGCGAGTTCTTCGCACAATTCTGAGGAATTTAATGGCTCAATGTTTGAGAATGAATCGTATGTTGCATACTTCTCAGCCCCTTGGTGTGCTCATTGTGAGGAAACATTGGATGCTTACGATCAAACCCTTCCAGAAGGAAAAATGATGGTATTTTCATATGATGATCGGGAAGATTACAGCGATATGAACGGATGGCATAACAAAACTGAGACGAATCTTAACCGAACCATCGACCGTCCATTCATGCTCAATCCTTCGTTGGCAGGGGAGGTCAACTTGACCAACATTCCTTTTGTTCTCTTCGTTAATGAACAAGGCTACGTTCATCATATCGAAATCGGAAGAATCACCGATGTAGAGGCTATTTCTGAAATTTGGAACGGAACCCTTGCTGCTTCAGTTGATGATACTGGCTATTGGAATTAACCCAGTAGTTTCTCAATATTGATGATTGAACTTACTCTTGAATCAATGAGGTTGAGCATTTGACTGAGCTTCTCTTCATTCACAGCTTCAACTCTCATGACAAGAATTGCTTCTGTGTTTGATTTACGGGCAAGATACCATCCTTGCTGCACACCATCTTCTGTGAATCGTACGCGTACACCGTCGATGGTTGATGATTCATGATCTGCAAATGCTTCAGTAATTGCGGCCACAATCTCGAGTTTCTTTTCTTCTGGACATGGGATTTTGACTTCACCAGTTGTTGGAAGATTAGGGGCAAGGCGATTGAGTTCTTCACTGAACAATGCATCTCTTCTGGACCAGAGTTCGAGGATTCTTGCTGCATTGTAAAGTGAGCAATCAAATCCGTACCAACCACGGTCAGCCATGAAGATGTGTCCACTCATTTCTGCAGCCATCAAGGCATCTGAGTTCTCTGCAAGGACTCGTTTCATGAAGGAATGTCCAGTCTTTGCCATCATCGGTCTTCCACCTGCTTCGATGATTGCTTTCTCAACATTCATTGAACATTTTACATCATAGATGAGCAAGTCCTTGCCTTCTTCTGTACCAACTACATCATCAGCTAACAGAGCAATAAGTCGGTCTGGATAAACGAAGTTTCCTTTCTCATCGACTGCACCGATTCGATCACCATCGCCATCAGCGCCTAATCCAAGTTCGTACCCATTATCGACAACTGCTTTCGCAAGGTCGACCATGTTGTATTCTCGAGTAGGATCTGCTCCGTGATTTGGTTCTGTATTATCCCAATCACAGTACAAGTCAATATGTTCTGCTCCAATCATATCGAGCAGTTTTGACATTGCCGGGCCAGGAACTGCATTGCCACAATCGACTGCGACCTTTACTGGACGAGCGAGCGTTCCCGTTGAAGCAACGATTGCTTCGAGGTATGTATCTTCATGAGGGTGATCAACATGCTCGCCTTCTCCGTTGGTGAAATCACCTGCTAAAAATACACCTTTCAGTTCTTGAATTTCTTCACCTGCGAGCGGTAATGTACCTCTGCACATCTTGAATCCGTTATGTGTGGGCATTGGAAGGTGAGATGCTGTGACCATAACGCCACCATCAACCGGTAAGGTCCAACACGCATGGTACAAACATCCTGTTGAAACAATGCCTAGGTCAAGAACTCGAACTCCTGAATCAACAAGCCCTTGGATAAGATTTGAAGCATATCCTGGGCTTGATTTACGAATGTCTCTTCCAACTGCAAACGATTCACATTCGAGGTATGTTGCAATTGCTCGGCCTAAGCGATAAGCGAATTCATCAGACAATTCTTCACCAGATAATCCACGAATATCGTAGGCTTTGAAACACGATTCAGGCCATTCCGTCATGAAATGTGGTCCAAGTCCTTGTTTTCAAGGATACCTATTGGTTGTCATCTTCGAAGGAGGAGTGAAAGAGTTAACGAAATCGTAATCAGAATAAAAAAGGGAAGGAGATATCCAGTCCACCAGGATGCAATACCAAGCGCTAGCAGAGTGGGAACAGTCATCTGGAGCAACTTAGGCCACGTAAGCAAACCTTCTGGAGGCTCCTCCAAGTACGGTGTTCCGGGCATATTGTTTCCTCAAGATTGGACGCCTTGAACAACAATTTCGACAAGAGCGCCTTTCGGTAATGCTCCTGCTTCGAATGCTGCTCGTGCAGGACGGACGGTCATATCCTCAACCCAAGCACCGTACACTTTGTTCATTGCATCATAATCTTCGATCGTATCGAGAAGCACTTGAGCAAAGCAGATATCTTCCTTACTGAATCCTCCAGCAGCGAGCAATGCATCGATTTTAGCAAGCGCCCCTTTGGTTTGTGAAACGATATCATCGCCTTGATCGATTGAGATTTGTCCCGATAACCAGAATTGATTTCCAGCCTTTACTCCAGGTGTATATGGTCCAAAGACAGTCATTCCATCCAATGTGATTGGTTCTTTCATAGCCCTGCTAATGTTTGGATGCTCATAGACATTAACCATGAGCGCTTGGGAGATTTATGCGCACATGTTGGGTGTTTGACCATCCTGCTCACGTGCGGCTTCTCGCTCCCTTTCTGCGTGCAGGGACTGCGAGTGACGTCATTATTGCAACAGATCGACACGAAATACGTCAATTGATGGAATCAAGTGAAGGTGTTCTTCCGAGACGTCAGACGGTTTGGGTTGAACGACCTGTGGGGAAAGGACGCTATCGAACTGCTTGGAAACGAATGCGAATTGTTCGGCAAGAACTCAAAACTGCAGTAAAGAGTGGGCATCGATTTGAGAGAATAATCGCAGTCGGCGCACCTCTTGAACTGCGAGTTGCCAAGAAACTTGGTATTCCAAAACGATGGTATGTATCTGATACAGAGGTCAATCATTTGGCTCATAAATTGGCAAGGAATGCGGCTACTGATGCTATTTTTCCGACGCATTGGGATGAATCAATCGATGGCACATGGCTCAAAACATTCGAACAAAAGAAGGTGAACATCCATCGATTAAACGGCCTTCACGGTCACGTTCACTTGCGTCCACAACTACGTCCAGTACACGTTCAAGATCCCCCTTCCTTTGTTGTACGTCGGTTACAAGGAGACGGGATTCATGATTCGGGTGAAGTTCTTGAGATTCCTCAACAAATCCTCGAAGGGATTGATATCACGTATGCTGATGAATCAAAATATACGGGAGATTCTTGGAAATTCATCACAATGCTATCGCAACATAATGCAGTCATAACTCAGTCTGTTACGGTTGCAAGTGAATCCGTCTTGATGGGTGTTCCAACTCTTTTAGTGAGTGATGCGAAACGTGGTTTTCTCAATCGACTCGAGTCTGATGGATATCCATTGTTTCGTCTAACATCGGAATCTGATGTTGAGGAAATTCAAGCTCAATTTTTAGCAGGCTTGTTCCTTACTGAAGCATTGGATTTACCAGAATGGCCAGATGCCCAACAACAATTCGCTGAGTTCATTGGGTCTGAATTGATTGATTGAGCCAAGTTTCAACGATTTCACCATGGTCTCCTGCCAGAACAAGTCTTCCTTCAAGAATGTCTGCAATAGGCCAGAAACGAGCATCTGATGCATCATCTCCACCAACCGGATCACCAGTTGCTTCAACTTCATAGACGATGCTCACGATGTGCTTTCGAGGATCACGTTCAGGCTCTCCCATGATCATGAGAAGAACTGGATTTGTCCCATCAAGATTTGCTTCTTCCTTCAATTCCCTAAGAACTGCATCTTGTGGGCGCTCTCCTTGGTCAACGAATCCCCCTGGTAGTACCCAAGAGCCTGCTGATGGAGGGAACTTTCTCTGAACGAGCAAAATGTCGTCACCTCTTCGAACACACGCATCAACTGCAAGTGCAGGGTTAAGATAGCCGAGACAAGCGTCGCATTGTGTCATTTCACTCACCAAATCTACGCTTTCGCATCTGATATGTTTGCACTGCCTTGAGCAAATCTTTCTTCTTGAACGATGGCCAAAACACATCGGTAAAGTATAATTCAGAATAGGCCATTTGCCAAAGAAGGAAGTTACTTATTCGCTCTTCTCCGCTTGTCCTTATCACTAAATCAGGATCTGGCATCTCAGCAGTATAGAGGTGTTCTGAAACAGTCTCTTGAGTAATCGCTTCAAGGGGCAGGTCTCCCTTTGAATGGAGTTCAGCAATGGTTTGAATCGCTCGAATCATTTCTTCACGAGCGCCATATGCTAAACATACTGTGAACACAAAGTCCTGGTAATCTTTGGTTTCTGATTCAGCGTAATCAATTGCATCGTTAACATCCTTTGGAAGAAGTTCGCGGTGACCAATGATTTGGACGCGAACATTGTTTTCATGAATCCGTGGATCTTCTGCTATCGATTTGAGACCGTCGATGTAAAGTTTGAACAATGTTTTCAATTCTTTTTCAGGACGATTGAGGTTTTCTGTCGACAAAGCATAGACTGTAAACCAAGGTATTCCAAGTTCGAGAACCCAATCAAGGACTGCTTCAAGACGTTGTTTTCCGATCCGGTGGCCAACGTGTGTGGCAAGATTCGATCTCCAGGCAAACCGCCTATTTCCATCCATGATAATGGCAAGATGCTTTGGTTGAATGTCATGCTCCATGACTTCGCGAAATAGTTTTGCTTCGACCGCTTGACCGAGAACATCACCCATCTTTTCGCTAATTCCCATGGCCGTCCCGTTTCTCCCAATTCGTTCTCTTCTTTCATTGCATCCCTCTTGTCACAAAGACACATTGAATGGTGAGTTCTCATGTGGCTGGACATGGAGGAAGCATCATGGTGGCCACGCGGCCTTGCCCGTGGTTCGATTGACGATGCTCTCTCAAATCAAGAACTAATGACCAAATGGGGCACATTGGATTGTTTCGATGTCACGAAGTCGTTGGATGCCTCTTGGTGGAATGAGCAAGAAGATGGATGCTGGGGAACGTTTTCAGAGTTAAATGTTGAATCAGTGAAACAAATTCAACAGCATGGAAATCTCACACTATTGCAACTTAATGATGCTTATTCTGCGCTCGTATATTCAATTCCAACCAGTGATTCAGCATCGATGTTGGCCCGGAAATCAGCATGGGCTAAGGCCTTGAAATCCTCATCTATTCTTCTCCCAGTGGCAGGAATGACGGTCAATGGAAATGATGCAATTCTTGTTTTTCCACATTTTGAATTGACATTTGACGCCGATATACAGTGGATTTCAACAGAGCTGGGTCGGGCGCAATCTTTCCTTGAACCATTTTCAACTCCGAACGATCAGAACCGTTGGAATCAACGACTGAAATCCGTGGAAGATGCTCTTCGGCCAAACACACTGTGGAGAGCCCCGCATACCAAGCACACAGTCGGGCTTCCAGCCCTTCGAGTACACCCTTCTTGGATTGGAAAAGCCGAGGGAAAAAGAGTTCTCATTCCTATGAACCAACGCGTAAGTGAGCGCCTGTTGTGCGGTGAAGAACGCCTTCCTGCTCTTGCTGAACTGATACAAATGGAAGGCCGTTGGGTTGAGAATAATGGCTATGCTCGTAACGATATCGAGGAGATGATCGGCTCTTGGTCCTCAGTAACTCCTTCAACATGGTCAAGCAAAAAAGCACTCTCTACAGTCCTTGGTGGAGCATGGATTTGGCGTTATTATGATGTTCTCTTTTCTTATGCTGAAGCGGTACTTTATGACGATAAAAAGGGGCTTGAATCCTCAAAAGCATGGCTAAAAGATGTAACAAGATTGCAAGCACATCTTGGCGTATTACGCGTTTGGAAAAGTGGCGTATGGGTTGGTATTATCACAATGGTTGTCGCCTATTACGGTTGGCAAATCAATTCAATGACGCCTTCATTTGCGATTGGAGTAGCGCTTGCAGGTGCTTTGCTTTCATTTGCTTCGAACAGGATGTATTGGTGGAAAGACCCTCAACCAATTTGAATTTTCATCACGGTGCTGTCTATTTCACTGGGGCAACGTCAATATCGAAGAAAACAGCTTCCCATGTTACAACAATCGTTTCCTCATTATCAGAAACAGTAGGCACAAGCGCTGATGGGGGCTCGTTTACGATGACTTCAACCTCTAAATTGAAAGTCCCTTTTCCATGTGAATCGTCCGTCCAATAATCAATCCAATCTTGTTGACCCCCTCCAGTTACTTGTTGAGTTGTGTTGTTGTATTCTGGAAATACATGCAATACCAGAGACATCGTTTCACAATCTGAACTAATTGCGCTAAGATCATTTCTTTCATCATCCCATGCCGCATTTGCTCCTGTAGGGGTCAGATCCACCGAGACTGTGTCACAAGGGTCAGCAAACTCACCTGAGGTTTCAGCGTAACTAATGGTCAAGAAGAGCATGCCAAAACCACTGTGTGAGTCGAATACTTCATCTCCAACTGTAAATTGCAACGTTGCGACTTCTCCATCATTGATGACCCTCGACTCTTCACTGATAGTAGACTGTTCTTCAAATCCAATAGCAAAACTTTGCAAATCAAATTGTGAATCAATATCATCTTGTAAAACCACCCAGAACACTGTCGCATGATAGAGCACTATCGCAATCAAGAATACTAAGAAAATAGTCAATTTATTCCGGTCTTCTTTGGTATCAAAGAAATCCCGAATCACATTTTGTTCAGATGTCATTATTCAGCCCCCCCCATCCTTGTTGTTGCAAGTTCGATGATTATGTCCATTTTCCAAATTAAAAACGCAACAAGCACTGCAATGATACAATAAATCATACAAGCAAAATCAATCCTTGAGATGTATTTTCTCGGGATATCAAGTTCTGGGAACCATTTTTTATCAAGTCCAATTCTCATATCTGCAGGGTCGGTTACAAGTCGATGGAATGATTTCTCTTCCCATCCGAGTCCTAGAGCGATAATAATCCCGAGAAGGGCCGCAGATATCATTTGGTTTATCGGTAAAATTGACTGCAATAATTCCAGTAGTGCAGATGTTGCGACTACAATTAAAATAATTGACATCAATTTAGCCATTGGTTTTGTCTCTTCATCGATATCAAAGAGTCCGAATTTCAATAAGATATACATCGCAATAATTGGCCGAATGACTGTGAAATGCAATGATGTTGTAAAGACGGACCAGAGGTCAATAATCTCTGAACTGCTTGTATCAATGATGAAACCTGCATCATCTCCTTTGGAGTATATTGAATATCCGATTAAACCTAATACGAAATAAGGGAGCAAGACGTACAACAATTTGTTTCCATCTCCGCTTAATGCGAGATATATCTCAATACCTAGCATTGTCAATCCCGCACCAATCCCAATAGCATATCCTGAAAGCCACATAAAGTCCCACAGAGTTGATGTAAGAGCCCCTCCTCCGAGATCAAAGAAGTAAAAGTAGTTCGATTGGAGTATAAGTCCTGGCCACCACATCCATACATGGCCGAGAATTAATGTCATAAATAAACCAGAAACTAGGGCAACATTTCTTGTTGAATCATTTCGTTTTTCTGGGTCAATTAATCGGAATTTAACATATACGCCTCCCCATATGATTGCTACAGCGTAGTAAAGCAGCCCCGGTAATCCAAATGCTGTAAGATTTAATCCAACAACATCAAGAATGAGGCAGAACATTGTAAATCCTCCAATGAGGGAAAGTCCAACTTTGACTTGCTTTATGGTCCTCAATAATGGAACTGGATAAAGTAAAGCGATTGCTATAGCACTGCCAGTAAAAATGTAGTCCATCGACATAGAAATTGAGACCCAAAATTGCCAATGGGTTTCTGACGATTCCAGTGCTTGGTTGAAATATGCGGTAGCTGCATTTTGAATGCCTTTTGTTATGAACATTAGGCATAGAATGTGGGCAGCAATTGCTTCATTCCAATCTAGTTTCTTATTTGCTCGAACCAAGCGAAGCGCCATTCCACCAAGGGCCACACTCAGAATTGCCCCGATAAAGAGAAGGTTTGTGTCATCCACAATGTTAAATTATTGACAATAGAATTAACCTTTCCTGTGGAATTCAATGGTCAGGATGAAATTAGAAGAGTGTTATCATCAAGAGAACTTATCATCAAATACAAAATATGTTGGCGATAATAGATGGAATTTATCATGTTAGTTATCGTTGCTGACGAATTCTTCCATCATAGAAGGATAAGTTCAGTTCCTTGGCAAGTTCCATTGTTCCCAAAATAAGTTCTTCTCGTGCAGATCGTTCTGCCAGTGATGAGGAAACGTTCCAGTAAAGGTTGAGTCCGATATCAATCGATTGAGCTGAGATAGTATTGATGCTGCACCAGGATGAATCTTCCTTTGTTGTTGCTTCATGATTTTGAATAAGTTCCAGTGTGCGCTTACAGAAGGATTCAACATCAGTTGGATCTGAATTGATGTCAAGGTGAATCATCGATTGCCAACGTCGCCAACGTCGCTTGCCCCAGTTCTCGACAGGTGTACTGACAAGATTTGCGTTGGGAATGGTGATGATGGTATCCACTGAAGTTCTTACCAGCGTTGTTCGAAGATTAATTTCAATGACCTCGCCCTCAGAAGAGCCGATAATCACCCAATCTCCAACTTTGAATGGGCGATCGAGTAGAACCGTAATTGCTCCAAAGAAATTCGAGATTGTATCCTTTGCTGCCAGAGCCAGAGCCAGTCCAGTGATACCTAATCCTGCAAGAAGGGATGTCAACTGGAAGCCAAGCGCATCGGCGATAAAGACTGAACCAACAAAAGCAATAACAAAGCGAAGCGTGCTTTCTAATGCAGATATAAGGGTCTTTTCTGTTCCATCAAGTTCGCCGTCTTTATCGAAGAATTTCACCACATCGTAGACGAGAGAGACCAAACGGAATGCCCAGACGACGACAAAGAATACGAGCAAGAATTGCAAGATATCAGGCAAGTATTCGAGCCAAGAAGGGATGACAATGTTTGCATTATCTGAGCGTTCATCCCACAAAATTGAACAGAAGGTGAATGCGAAAACAGATGCAGCAGCAGTTCCGAGGGCAGAATCTCCTTTCTTGACAGCCTTCTTTCGTATTTCATCGTTTGAAATAATCACACTTACAAAGCGATGCGAGAGTGTACTTACCAGAAACCGAACCAGTAATGAACCGATAAAGATTGATGCTAAAACAATGAGTGTCGACTCTGAAAAGCCCCACATTGTGTCGCTTGAATAAGTGAGATTATCGTATAGGCCCATACCCTTTCCTGCACCATCGTCTTCAAGTTCTTTTCCCTGCCTAACGAAATCGTGGATTCGACGGTTTCAAGTGTGGGAAGCAATTGGGTGAACTGATAGCATGTCATTTGAAAAGGCCACTCGCCGCTCAAGCCTTGTAGCATTCAGTTTGATGGTTCTGCCCATGCTGCTTTCAACACTCTCTCCTGTGATGGCCTCTACGGTCAACATGCAAGAAGATGAATCTGGTCTTCAACGAGAAAATATTTGGAGTGCTGAGTACTCAAACTATGAATTCCCTTGGGGTGGAAACGATGCGATTCAATTCAAAGAATATCACACCTACTTCACCATGAAAGACCGAATGCAAGAACTCGCTGATCTCAATCCAGAATTTATTGAATTCCATGAAGGATTGAATGGTGGAATAAACGCTCGTGGTCAAGAAACGAATGAAGAGACATACAAAGGATGGTACTACAATCACCCATCTCCTTGGTTGAAGATTACAGGGAATATCAGCGACGGGGAGTACAATGAATTCAATGGTGATAACGGAAACTTCGAAGATCGAGAAGATGTCCTCATTGTGGGGAATCACCACGCTCGAGAATGGATGTCTTATGAAGTTCCAATGTTCATGATTGAAACACTTGCATTCGCTTACAACAACATTGGATATGACAACGATGGCGATGGTCTCGTGGATGAAGATCCATGGGGTGACGCTGATGGCGATGGAATCCTCGATGACGATGGAGATTGTCTCCGTCTTGATCCTAGTATCCAGGATTCAGATGGTGATGGTATCGCTTGTGGCCCTGGTGACCTTGGTGTCGATGAAGACCACTCTGAGCAGAAATTGCATGACCTTGTCAACACTCGTGAGATTTACATCATCCCAATGCTCAACGTTGACGGAAACAGATACGACCGCGAGGAATACTGCGGTGAAACAGCGTGGGAGAACTGCGCTACAAGCGGATGGAGAAAGAATCTCAGAGATAATACCGTCACAGGAGTAACGCCTTTGCCTGACTTGGATGAACAAGTCGACGAAGGTTGCGATGGAGTTGACTTGAACCGAAACTATCAGTTCGAATGGGGAGCTCCTCTCGGCGCTACTGGGCCATTGTTCCCAGGAGCATGTTACGCTGGACAAAATAACGATGTCTACAACGGACCTGTTGACAATACCGACAATGACGGTGATGGACAATTCAACGAAGATCACGTCGATGGTAAGGACGACGATGCTGACGGAATTGTGGATGAAGATTGGTGGGGTGGCAACACTGAACCTGAAACAAAGTTCATCCAAGATTTGACCGAGATGAACGACGACAACAACAACGGCGGTTCAGATTTCCCTGTAACATTGACTTGGCACTCCTTCTCAGAATTAATTCTCTATCCGTGGGGACACTGTCAGAACTGTGACAATCCAGATCAACAGCAACTGAAGTATCACGGTGATGTTATGGCAACCATGTCAAACTACGAGAACATGCAATCATCTGGACTCTACCCAACGAGCGGTGATTTTTGTGATTGGCACTATGGCCTGTTTACTTCCTATTGCTATACAATGGAAATTGGAAACGCATTCCATGAACAACCACAAAACATCGATGATATCCTTCTTCGAAATGTTGGTATGGGAATGTACATGATCGAGATTGCTGATAATCCAAAGGAGAGAGCAGACCTTGAACTTGCAAACATCTCCCAGCAAAACTATCTCAAGGCGCCTGAAAAGACGTCCGTTCCAGATGAAGGAGACATTCCTATCGAAGTCTGTGTTTCTGACAACTTCCCAGTAAGTATCAGTTCTTCCAGCTACGTTGAGTGGCGACTGGTTAAGCCAAGCCGACTTCAGAGCGACTATGGTCCTCGTGAATGGTCCACAACTCCGTGGGAAAAGGTTCAACTCGAAAGTACAGGATTGGATTGCCCAATCGCGACCGGTAACGGTACGCTGCTCCAAGCAATGGTTCCAATCAGTGAGACGCAGACAGGTGAATTGCATTACAAGGCACAACTGTCAACCAGAGACGGTATTGATTTCATTCAATACCCTGCTGATGGAAATTACTTCACGCTTGATCTCACATATCGAGAGGCGTATGGGTCGCTATTTGGCTCCCTTGTTCTCTTCACGCTTGTCGCAGGAACAATCTGGGGAAGTCTTGGTGTATGTTTACGAATTATGCTTTCAGATCAAGAAGAAAGTGTCTATGAGGCCTCCGCGGTCTTAGAAGCAGAGGCGGTATAGGAGGGGATTTGATGGCAGAAAGCGACCAATTCTCAGGCCGACTCGGACTTATCTTCGCATCTATTGGTGCAGCAATCGGTACTGGAAACATTTGGCGTTTCCCCCGAATGGTCGGAGCAAATGGTGGAGGAACGTTCCTTATTCCATGGCTGTTCTTTCTTTTCGTTTGGTCGATTCCACTCGTTATTGCAGAATTCGCAATGGGCAAGCGTTCCCGAGTAGGTACTGTTGGTACGTTCCGAATCTTTGCTGGTAAGAAGTTCGCTTGGATGGGTCTTTGGACTGCATGGATTTCTACTGCAATCGGGTTCTATTATGCGATTGTTGCAGGATGGTGTTTGAAGTATTTCCAACTCGGTATCTCTGGTGGATTAACTGGCGATGGTGTTGATACAACTGAAGTATGGAATACCTTCCTTCAATCTCCATTGCAAGTTATTGCATTCCAAGCCCTCATCATAGGAATCACATTGCTTGCAATTTGGAAGGGCGCAAAAGCAATTGAAAAGGTCAATGTGTTGCTCATGGTTTCTCTTTTCGTACTTCTCTTCATGACGCTTGGTCTCTCCTTGTGGATGGATATGTCTGATGGAAGTCTCGACGGTGCTCTGTTCATGTTTACAGTCGATCCAGACATGCTGATGGAACCTGAAGTATGGATTAACGGGTTGTCACAATCTGCTTGGTCCTGTTCTGCTGGTATGGGTATGTGTATCACTTACGCTGTCTACATGAGAAAGGACGAGGATACAGTTCTCAATGCATTCACCATGGGATTCGCAAACAACAGCATCTCCATCATCGCAGGTCTTGCAGTTCTCTCTGCAATCTTTGCAGTCAGTGCAGACCCATTAACCACAGTTACAAACGGCTCGTCAGCAATTACCTTCCTTGCGTTACCAGAAGTGTTTGCTCAAGCACCAGGAGGCCCTATTGGGGCGTTTATCATGATGGCAGGATTCTTCCTTGCGTTATCATTTGCAGCGATTACATCAATGATTTCAACAGTTGAATTGTGTGTACGTAACTTCGTCGACCACGGATACGACCGACAAAAGTCAGTTTTGATTACATCTCTTGCTATCTTCTTCTTCGGGTTACCTTCTGCACTCATGTGGATTCAACTCGATGCAGGCGGTGTAGCATTCCCAGAATTCCTTGAAGTACAAGATCACATTTGGGGCTATGGACTCATGTTTAGCGGATTGTTTATCGCATTCTCGATTTGGAAGTATGGCTATGTCAAGTGGAAGAAAGAAGTCGAATTAGGTAAGGCAGCACCTGGATTCAAGGGATACCTTGGTGTCGGTGTTTCGGCATTCCGTGATGATTTCATCAACACAGGAGATAACGATTTAGAAGTTGGACGATGGTGGGACATATGTCTCTACCTTGCTTTCCCATTCCTGTTCGGCGTTCTTATGTTATCCTACTTCGGAGATATGATTGCAAATACAGAGGATGTATGGAATCCAGCGAATCCTAAGGGGCTTGGAATTATTTTGGCGTTCTGGGGAGTTGTAGCAACTGTGTTTATTGTTCTCAATAAGACGTTGATTCAGCGACCATTGTATCGAAACGTCCCAGAAGGAGCAGATGTAGATATCTCAGGACTTCCAGGTGGCGACGATGATTTGATTTCCGTTCTAGGTGCAGAAATCCTTGATGCAGAAGTTTCGTCTGAAAGCGTTCAGCTAAATTGAGGTGTGATAATGGAACCACTCGTTCAGTGGTTATTGGGAGGATTCATTCTCTCTCTCCTTTTCATAGGGATTGCTCGATGGTTTTGGACACGTTATGACAAACCTTCAGAGGAGGCCATAGAGTGGCAAAAAGAACAAGCAGAAAAACGCAAAGAGCGTAAGGTTTGGGAATCTGTTGAAATGCAGATGAGACGGGAAGCAGAAGATGCTGAACAGAAAGCAACGTTCCAACAAAAGAGAATCAGAGCAGCCTCTTCGGGAACAACTCCTGATGCAAAGGTTGTTGCAAAAGCATTCGAATCATTGGGTGGAACACCCAGTGCTAAATCTGTGGAAGAGTCTGAGGTTATCGATCTTGAAGATGATTCTGATATTCACGCAGTGGGTGAATTAGTCGAAGTGCGCCAGGATGCTTGGGATGGTGAGGATGGTGAAGCACCACTTGATCTTGCAGAACCTGAGGAACCGGATTGGGAACTTGTTGAACGATTGAAACGTATTGCTGAAGCAGATGAGTTAGAAGAAAAACCACATCCAGAACTCCCTGATGCTCCTGTTCTTCCAGACATTCGTGAAGAAGAGTAAAGCATCCACATACCTCTCGTTTGTTCCAAATTCAAGCGAAGGGCATTAGAGGGGAGAGCCGCTGGTTTGCACATGGTCCAACGTCCGAGAGGTACCCGTGACTTTGGTCCTCAAGAGATGCAACGCCGTTTAGCATTCGAATCTCTTCTTGAAGAACAGGCTCGAAGACACGGCTTTTCTCGAATACAAACACCTATTTTCGAATCACTTGATTTGTTTACTGCAAAATCAGGACCAGGTGTCGTCTCTCAATTGTATGCGTTCAAGGACAAAGGAGATCGAGACCTTACACTACGTCCAGAATTAACAGCTCCAGTCATGCGTATGGTTGCTGAAGAATTACGCAATGAAACCAAACCCCTGCGTCTTTCTTACTTTGGTCAATGTTTTCGATATGAAGAATTCAAGAAGGGACGTTATCGAGAGTTTTTCCAATATGGTGTTGAACTTATAGGGGCTACAGGACCATTGGTTGAAGCCGAAGTCATTGCTTTAGCTATCAATATGCTTTCAGAAAGTGGGCTCAAGAATTGGGAATTACGAATCGGACACGTAGGCATTCTCAAGCAAGCATTGTCAGGAATCGGGTTGAGTGATTCAGCAGAATCAGGCGAGCCTCCAATCGCATCGGCTATGCGATTCCTCGATAAGGGTGATTTCAAAGGCTTAGAAGCCCTTCTAGGCACACAAGGAATCTCTTCTGACTACATTCAACCGCTTCAACAACTTTCATCCTTAGAAGGAGGTCAAGAGACCATTGCTCAAGCAAGAGAAATTCTTTCATCGATTGAAAGCGTTTCTCTAGAAGCTCTCGATGCCTTAGAAACAACATTGACTTCGATTACTCATCTCGCAACTTCACCACCATCACTCTCTGTCAACCTAACCGTTGCTCGTGGCCTCGATTACTACACAGGAACAGTCTTCGAAGTTCACGTTCCAGAACTTGGTGGAGAAGGACAAGTTCTTGGAGGAGGATCATATCGACTACTCCACCTCTTCGGTCTTGAAGACTTAGACCCATGTTGTGGATTTGGTCTCGGATTCGATCGAGTTCTTCTTGCCCTTGAAGCACAAGCAGCAGCAGAAAACAGAGCAGAAGTCGTTCCAGGCGAATCAGATACACTCGGACTTCTCGCAGTTATCCCATTCAACATTGATACAACATCAGTACTTGGTATGGTCGGAGAATTGCGTAATCAGGGAGAACGAGTCGAACTTGAACTACGTTCCAGAAAGATCGGAAAAGCCCTGAATTGGGCAAACAACATCGGAGCAGCATATGCAATGGTCATTGGACCAAGAGATATTGAACAAGGAAAAGCCTCGATCAAAAGACTCTCTGATGGGGAACAAGTCGAAACACAACTCAACAGTTCTTCAGTGCTCGAAGCACTTCAACAACTTCGATCTTAGTAATCTTCGTCTTCTTGACGACTGTTCACAAAGACAGCCATTGCAATTGCTGCCGATGCAACAACAAGTGTGAATCCAGGAGCGTCTTCTGAGTCGCTGCTTCCACCATCGATTTCTCCGCCATCTTGGAATTCTTCAGAGAAGGAAGCATCATCAATTGGAAGTTCGATTTTACTTACCTCACCCATCGTCATTTCGAACTTTGCAGCTTCGCCAGAAGGGGGAGTAAGGAATGCAATGCCTGGGTTATAATTACCCATGAGTTTCATTGAAATATGGATTTCAGGATTGTAGTCGCTTCCATCCCAATCGATTGGAGTAGTTTCGCCAATTACGAAGTTGAACACGACAGTGTTTGCTCCTTGGACAAGTCCTGTTTCGTGATGAACATCGACCTGGTTCGGCCCTGCCATAAGCGTGATGTTTAATTCTTCACAATCTTTTGGTCCGGTTTGACCGCCATTGTCGTCACATGCCCCTCCGTCACCGTCAGTCCAATCCCCTTCAACGTAGATGTCGAATGAGCCTCTGAAGATCCCGTCTGGGTCCATGTAAATTCTCTTAGCGAGGATTGGTTCCATGCGGAATTTCAAATCTATGTCTATTACTCCGTCGTCCTTTTCTTCAGTAAAAGTTTCCATCGTTGTATTTTCAACGACATCAAAGTGAGTCCACGCCTTAGTATTGGAACTGTTCCAGTACATGTACATTGTTTTGTTCTCCTCGGTTGGCTGGCGTGGGTCATCTGCTGGGTCTGCTTGCTGAACAGCAACGTTTCCACCAGCTTGTACTGGTACTAACATCATCAAAGCCATGAAGACGGCTAGGCATACACTCTTGCGCATGTTACCGCGTGTATGAACAAAGATATGAGTTTATTGAGTAGGTGTTTTAATTACAC
>ENA-UZWR01005355-UZWR01005355.1-metagenome-genome-assembly--contig:-Day-1-25m-contig-5355_pt1 | contig 16932 bp, 21 predicted proteins | sample MGYA00260337_ERZ794897 | MGnify/ENA metagenome assembly ERZ794897 | reverse complement strand
TATATGAAAATATGATGTATCCACAGAAAAGAATACAATCGTTCTCACCAGCAAGTGGGAAACCGAGTGTAAATAGGGTTATGACAAGGTTACAAGAGTTTATAGATGAGTGTTATGATGACAAAGGTAAAATCGTTTCACACGACTATGAAAAATGTGAAAAGCACAAGAAGTGCAGAAGTTGTAAGGACTTAAAATGATAGAACCAAGTTTAAGAATTAAAGTAACAGATTTTTTAGCAACAGATTTTGAACAAGATGTATTTCAGGAGTTGATGAGAATAAAACAATTACCAGAATTTAATGGTATTCACTTCCCACTATACTTTTGGTATGATAGAGAATACGAGCAAGTTGATTTAAGTGTTTTGAAAGATTTTATTATGTATTGGAAATCAACAGGCGAGTATGGAACAAAACTAAGTCTTCATCCAGAACCATTTGATGACGGAAACCATTTTATTTGGTATGATATTAGACCAAGAGGAATGGTTGAAACATTAAAAGAAAGACTTACTATTCCATTTGTTCAGTATTATAGATTCGCATATAACTATTCAGACCCAACGACTGGCATTTTAGAGGGATTAAAAGACTTTGAGGAAAAGTATAGATTCGTAACTCGTGACAACTCATCAGTAGTGAAAAGAAAACAAAAAAGAAACGATTATGAAGATAGCGATAATAGGTAGTCGTAACTTTACAAATAAGAAAAAGATTCAAGACTTTTTGTTCAGATTGAAAATGGAACATAAAGATATAAAGATTATTAGTGGTGGTGCAAAAGACGGAGCAGATAAATATGCAAAACGATTTGCATTAGAGTTCGGATTAGATTATTCAGAGTTTCCACCACAACACCAAACCCACAATCAACATTGTGTAATGGAAGCTTACAATTATGGCAAACCATACAATGTTGGATACTATCACAAAAGAAATAAAGATTTAGTCAAATATTCAGACAAAGTGGTTGCATTTATCAAAGATGATGTCATTACCAACGGAACAAAATCAGCGTTAGAATATTGTAAAAAAATAAATAAAAAATTCATTATTTTGAGTTAAACTAACTATTTATTATTGTATATATGTATATATTAAGAGAGAAAATATGAGCAGAAACAAACAAGAAAAATTAACATCAGTAAAATTAATTGACGAACTCTACAAGAAATTTAGAGAGAAGTCAATAAGAGATGACTTTTCATTACAGAAATTGGTAAATCGTAGTTTAGATTTATTCGTTTATGATGAAGAGTTCGCAAAGAAGATTATGGATTACGAGAACTTAGAGGAAAGCGGCTCTAAATATTAAAACACGAAAGAGGTTGTATGAATTTACCAAAGCTTAAAAAGGTTACAGAAAAGAAAAAGAAAAAGATTATACTACTATCAGACGACTTGAGAATGTCAAGTGGTGTCGGTACAATGTCAAGAGAGATTGTTATGGGAACTATCGGTGAATTTGATTGGGTCCAAGTTGCAGGAGCAATAAAACATCCAGACAAAAATAAGGTAGTGGACTTAAATGAATCAGTTAGAAAAGAAACTGGCATTGAAGACGCTTATCTAAAATTATATCCAGTTGACGGATATGGTAACCAAGAATTATTAAGGTCATTAATCAAAACAGAAAAACCTGACGCAATCCTACACTATACAGACCCAAGATTTTGGACTTGGTTGTATGATATGGAACACGAAGTAAGACAACAATGTCCTATTTTCTATTACAACATATGGGATGACTTACCTTATCCGAGGTGGAACGAACCATTTTATGAAAGTTGTGATTTGATTATGAATATTTCAAAACAAACACACAATATTGTACAAAATGTTTGTCAAAATAGAGAAAGAACAGATTGGGATTCTACTTATGTTCCGCATGGAATTAACGAACAATTCTTTTATCCAGTCAAAAATGAAAAAGAAAGATTAGAAATGAACAAAATGAAATCAGAACTATTCAATGGTAAAGATATAGAGTTTTGTTTATTTTACAACAATAGAAATATCAGAAGAAAGATGACATCAGATACTATTCTGGCATTTAAAACATTTGCCGAGAAATTACCAAAAGAAAAAAGAGATAAGGTAGCATTTGTTCTACATACTCAACCAGTTGATAACAATGGAACAGATTTGCCAGCAGTTGTTAAAGAGATATGTCCAGATTTGAACATAATATTCTCAACTAATAAATTATCTAATCAACATCTGAATTATTTATACAACATAGCAGATGTGACGATTAATTTAGCATCCAACGAGGGATTTGGATTAGGAACTTGTGAATCCCTAATGTGTGGAACACCAATTATCGTTAATGTTACGGGTGGTATGCAAGACCAATGTGGATTCAAGTTAAAAGGTAAACATATTACTTACCAAGATTATGGAGAGATTGAATCACTACACAATTGGAGAGATTGGGAAAACAACGAAGACTTAACTCACGGAGAGTGGGTAAAGCCAGTATGGCCAAGAACTCGTTCAATGCAAGGTTCACCACCAACACCATATATCTTTGATGACAGATGTGATTGGATAGATGCTGCAGAAAGTATTTCATATTGGTATGAAGTAGGAAAAGAAAAAAGACAAGAGTGTGGAGAAATAGGACACGAGTGGGTTTGTGGAGATGAATCTATGATGAGTGCCAGATGGATGTGTAAGAACTTTGAAGACCATATGAATGTAGCACTTGATAAATTTAAACCAAGAGAAAGATACGAGGTATTTAAAGTATGAACAAACCATTAGTATTAGTTACGGCACCAGTTGAAACTCGTAGTGGATACGGAAACCATTCAAGAGATATTTGTCAGTCATTGATTGAACTTGATAAGTATGATGTAAGAATACAATCAGTTCGTTGGGGTTCAACACCACCAACAGCATTAGAAAAAGATAATCCTATTCATCAAGAGATTGAGAAAAGAATTTTAAGACAACCTTCAATGGAAAGACAACCAGATTTACATTTACATATCGTAATTCCAAATGAATTTCAAGCAGTTGGTAAAGTAAATGTTGGTATGACAGCAGGTATTGAACATACAATACCACCAGCGAGTTGGGTAGAGGGTTGTAATCGTATGGATATGACAATATTCACATCAGAGTTTTCAAGAGATTGTTTCAAAAACATACAATTTGATAAACTTGATAACAAGACTCAACAGGTTCAAGGACAACTAAAATTAGAAAAGCCAACTGATGTTTTGTTTGAGGGTGCAGATACAAACATTTACAAAGAAACAAAAGAAATCTCAGATAACTTAAAGGGACAATTCTCACGAATCAAAGAGGACTTTTGTTTTCTATTCACAGGACATTGGCTCGGTGGAAATCTTGGTGAAGATAGAAAAGATATCGGTATGATGTTAAAGGTATTCTATACTATGTTTAAGAATCAGAAAAATCAACCCGCACTTGTATTAAAAACAAGTGGAGCAGGTTTTTCAGTCATTGATAGAAATGAAATGATGAAAAGAATAAATACAATAAAAGATAGTATGAGTCCACACAAATTACCACCAGTATATTTATTACACGGTGATTTAACAGATGAGGAAATGAACCAAATGTATAATCACCCGAAAGTGAAAGCACATTTATCATTTACTCACGGAGAGGGATTTGGAAGACCATTGTTGGAAGCTTCATTTAGTGGTAAGCCGGTAATTGCACCAATCGCAACAGGTCAAGCAGATTTCTTATCAAAGGATTATACGATAGAACTACCACACGCTATGACAAAAGTTCCAGCAGGAGCATTTCCAAAGGATTATCATAATCCAGAAGCACTATGGGCAACGGTAAATTATGGTATCGCTGGCAGAATGATGAAAGATGTATTTGAAAATTATGACAAATACAAACTCAAAGCAAAGAAACAAATGATTGTTAATAGAGAAACATTTTCACATAAAGCTATGACGGATAAATTAGAGAGTATCGTAGGTAAACTATTGGGTGGTGTCCCACAACAGGTTCAGTTGAAGTTACCGACATTAAAAAAAGAACCAAAGAAATTAAAATTACCAAAACTAAAAAAGGGATAAAATGGCAGAGATAAAAATAACTTGTCCACATTGTTTGAGTGATAAACAATGTTTTGAAGAAAAAGTGGACATAGAGAAATTCAGTTCATTTATTTGTTTTAATTGTGGATTTATGAGTAATTCACTTTATACAAATGACTCGGACGCACTAAAGAAAGTTAAAGAATCAACATCAGAATTGATGAACGAGGTAAGTTTCTATGATTATGATAGAAAAATACATTGGTTTCCAACAATATTAAATATGGGTGAATTTGGAATGATATTTCCAGAGGGAACAAAAGACAATTGGTCTTGGAAATTCGCAAGTGTTCGTGAATTATCAGAAGAAGAACAGAAAGACCCGACGTATGAAGGACACAAGCATACATTAGACATAGAAAATGCAGAAGAATATGGACAATATGAATTCTTAAATGCTTGTAAAAAAATGGGAATCGTTAAAGAAGACTTATGAAGAACACCGCTTGGACAATAATAGAATCAGGACAGATAGTATCATTTAGATACAAATCTAAAGATGGGAGAAGTGTAAAAAGAACGGTATTATGCTTAGACCCTGAATATCGTTATAGAAAGAAATCAACGGGTAGAGTAGTTCAATTCTTCATTGGATTAGAATTATACGCAACTGATAAATCAAGATTACAAGTAAATGTTCTTAATGAATTATTTAGATTATTGGGTGGTATTGATGAGTCACCAAGTCAAACAAGTGAACAAGAAATGAAAAAAATGTATATGAAACTAAAATATTTCTTAGAAAAGCATCCAATATTCAAAACATATTTGTTGAGAAAATGTAGAAAGAACAGAGTATTTTTAGAAAACAAATACAAAGAATTAAATGGAGTACAAATGAAACAAGTATCTGAAAACATAACTAAGGAAAAGGATACGGCAAATATATTGGAGACAGAGCTTGAAGATTAGTTACGGAATAACGGTTTGTAATGAACACGAAGAATTAGATAATTTATTACATCATTTATCAAAACACATTAGAAAAGAAGATGAAGTGGTGGTTACACAAGATATATCTAAAGTCGGTGATAGTAGTATAGTGCAAGATAAGTTTTATGCAATTGAAAAGGTATTAGAAAAATATGAGTATGGAACTTGGTTTCAACCAAGACAATTAAAAGTAACGACATTTAAATTTAACAAAGATTTTGCAGCACTAAAAAACTATACAAAACAAAATTGTTCAGGTGATTATATATTTCACATTGACGCAGATGAAATACCAAATCCAACATTGATAAAACAATTACCAACAATCTTAGAAATAAATGAGGTAGAGTTGGTTTGGATTCCAAGAGTTAATATCGTAAACGGCATTACAGACTTTCATATAGAATTATGGAAGTGGAGACAAACTGAACAAGGTTGGATAAACTTTCCAGACTATCAGGCGAGAATATTTAAAAATGTGGACCATATTAAATGGGTAGGTAAAGTTCACGAGATTATAAAAGGTGCGCAGACTTACGCTCATCTACCACCACACGAAGAGTTGACTTTGAAGCACGAGAAAGATATTGTTAGACAAGAAATACAAAATGATTTATACAATCAAATTATATAGAGGTTAAAATGAAAATAATGGTTACAGGTGGTGCAGGATTTGTAGGCACCAATTTAATTAAAAGGTTATTAAAAGACGGACACGAAGTTGTGTCAATCGACAATTATTCAACAGGAACAGAAGAGAATCATCAAGAGGGTTGTGTATATCACGATGTAGATATTAGAGATGCGGTTGATTTTGATTTCTTTATGGAAGAACCAGATGTAATCTATCATCTGGCAGCACTACCAAGAATACAACCATCATTTGAATTTCCAGCATTAACTATGGAAATTGGTATGTTGGGAACAATGAATATATTGGAGTGGGCAAGAAACAAGAAATGTAAAGTAATTTATTCTGGTTCATCTTCAGTTCATAGTGGACATTATTCAAATCCATATACTTTTTCAAAGGTAATGGGTGATGAACTTTGTATCGCATATAAAAAGATTTTTGGTGTTGATACTAAGATTTGTAGATTTTACAATGTATATGGACCACACCAACTTACTGAGGGTGAGTATTGTACGGTAATTGGTATATTTGAAAGACAATATACAAATGAAGAACCACTCACAATTACAAGTGACGGGGAACAAAGAAGAGATTTTACACATATAGATGATATTGTTGAGGGATTAATCCTAACATCACAAAGTGAAGACTTTGATTTGGATATTGTTGAATTGGGTAGAGGAAACAATCACTCAATTAATGAACTTGCAGAAATGTTCGGAACTGACATTTATCCATATCCAACTAAATATATCGCAGAACGACCAGGTGAAGCAAGAATAACTCTTTGTGATACATCAGTTGCTAAAAAAGATATAGGATATGAACCAAAAATAAACTTACAAGATTATATACACGGAGTTATAAGTGGGTAAAAACCTAATCTATATGGTTGCAGTCAATCACGAGACATCAACATTTAAAAATTCTGATTATGCTAAATATGCAAAATTGGCTTGGAAATTTTGGTGTAAAAGAAATGAGATTGATTTAATTGTAATTGATAAACACAATGATAAGTATACATTTCCTATTTGGAATAAACTTGATGTTTGTGATGTAGGTAAAGACTACGATAAGATTGCAATCGTTGATAGTGATACTATGGTTCATTGGGACGCCCCTAATCCATTTGATATGATTGATAGTGGGATATATGGTGTTCAAGATAATGCAAATCTACGATGGTTAAACGATAGTGTTAATAATTATGGTGGTGAATTCTTTCCTGACTTCAAAATAGATTTAAAAAAATATATAAACGCTGGTGTAGTATATCTTGACAATAAATCATTACCAATATATGAAAATCTAAGAGAATTTTATTTTGAAAATCAAGAAAAACTTGACAATTGGAATAAAGGTGGGGGAAGAGAGCAAACACTATTTAACTTCTTATTACAAAAGAATAACTATGATGTTAAATTATTACCACCGATTTGGAATTTGTTCGCAATGCATAAAAAAGAGATGTTTTCTCACAATTTTCAAGATGGAAATGACTTATCACCACATTTTGTTAAATATAGTTGGGTTTGGCATTTTACAGGATTTCCTATTGAAGCTAGAACTACAATAATGAGAAAAACTTGGAACGAGTATGGTGTTAATTATACAGATTGGAAGTGGAGTGAGAGTGATGAATCAAAATACAGAATCTAAAAATATCGTATTCATAATCGCAGTCAAGAAAGACGGACAACTCAAACCAGAATATGAAATCGGTATAGAGAGTTGGAGAAGGTGGTGTAAGAAAAATGATGTTGAATTGTTTTTGTTAGAGGACCCAATCTTACCAATGGAAGATATGCACATTATCTGGCAAAGATACTTTTTATTTGATATCTATGATGCTAATGGTATTGAATCAGACCAAACATTAATGGTTGACGCAGACACAATAGTTCATCCAGACACACCAAACTTTTTCAATGAAACAGAACACAAGTATTGCTTGGTTCACGACGACGGAAGTTATGATTGGGTGTTGAGGGGTATGGAACACTACAGAAAAAGAGTTTATGATAAAGAGTGGTTTAATTATTGGGAGTATGGAAATAGTGGATTCCAAATCGTCAACAATAAACACAGAGAGTTTTTTCAATATATGAGAGATTTTTATTTTAAAAATATAGAACAGATTAATTTTATACAACAAAGTTATGGAATAGGAACAGACCAAACACCATTGAACTTTAATTTGAGAGCACAAGGTGTTGATGTAAAGATATTAGATTATGAATATAATATGAGTTGTATGTTAAAAAAAGAAATATTAGCAGATGATATGTTACACACAAAATTGGGTTGGGTAATGCATTTTAATGGATTGCCAGACAAAGATAAAACCGTTCCATATTGGATGGAAAAAACATTTAGGTATTTGTATGGTTAAGGTTCATCTAATAGGACACGGAAAATGGGGAGCGGTGATTGATAACGCTATCAACGATTTAAGAGTTGAGTGGGTTGAACCAAAAGAAGCAGATTGGATTATCTTATCAACACCAAGTGATTTACATTACCAACAAGTTTCTTATTGGTTAGGAAAAAGAAAAAATGTATTTTGTGAAAAACCATTGACACTAAGTTATGAATCAGCAAAGGAATTGTATGATTTTGCAAATACTATGGGTGTAAAATTATATGTAGATGATGTATTTACTTGGAGAGATGATTACGATATATATGATGATGTAAATCATTTCGCTTGGACCAAACCAAATCAGAAAGATAGAAATTATATTGATAGATTAGCATATCATCACTTTATGATGTGGGTCAGAGATACTGACTTTGAGGTAGAAGACATTACGGGTGAACCAAATGACTTTATAGTAGAATTACAAGACGGAAGAAAAGCAGAGTTCTTTTATGGAGATAGTTCTGAAGTAGTTCATTTTGTTAACAATGAGGATATGACACATAATCAAAATAATCCATTGAGAACAATGTTTGAGTTCTTATTCTCTAATGCAGGTGATTATGAATTAAATAAAAAAATGACACTAAATGCCACCAAACTATCAGAACAAGTCAAGAAAACATTATGGCCAAAAGCATTAGTTGTGGGTGGGGGAATATTTGGAACAACTGCAGCAGTTACATTATCACATAACGGATACAATGTTGAATTACACGAAGAACTTGAAGATGTGATGATGGCGGCATCCGATATTAATCAATATAGATTACATAAAGGATACCATTATCCACGAAGTAAAGAAACCGCACAAGAGTGTTTAAATGGATTGAAAACATTTAAGAGAAAATATGGAGAATGTGTAGTGAATGGAGATATAGACCATTATTATGCAATAGCATCTGAGGATTCAATGATATCTGAATTTGAATACCTTGCTTTCTTAGATGATATGGAATTACCATACAAAAGAATTAAAAAACTACCAAATACAGATGTTACAATCAAGGTAGAGGAAGAGTTATTTGATAATTATAAATTATATGAGTTAGTTAGAGATAAATTATGGTCAAGTGGTGTAGAAGTAATAAAAAACAAGAAGACCACTAAAGATGATTTCAAAGGTTATGATGTAGTTGTGATAGCAACTTACGCAAAACTAAATGAACTACTTGATAAGAAAGATAGATATCAGTATGAATTATGTGAAAAGCCAGTCGTTAGATTACCACGAGAATATCAAGGTAAAAGTATAGTGATTATGGACGGACCATTTATGTGCTTAGACCCATATGGAGAAAGAAATCACGTGTTGGGTAATGTGAAACACGCAATCCATTGTTGGAATCAAGGAACTGAAGCATTCTGGCCACATAGATATACAAAATATATAAATAAAGGTGTGATAGAAAATCCAGAACATACCAAGATAGATAAATTTATAGAATCTGGTAAAAGATTTTTCAAAGACTTTGACAAACTAAAACACATAGGTTCAATGTATACCATTAGAACCGTATTAACAAATAGAGACCACGACGACGCAAGACCTACCTTAGTTAATCACGAGGGTGGAAATGTATATAGTTTATTTTCAGGTAAAATAGACACTTGTGTTGACGCATCAAACGAACTAATAAGGAGATTACAAGGTGATTAAAATAGAACAAGGAAAAAAATACTTAATAACAGGCGGAGCAGGTTTTTTGGGTGGAGAATTAATTGATAGAATACTTCAACAAGGTGGTGAGGTAGTTACGGTATCACGAAATGAAGGTAAATTAATAGAATTAAAATCTAAATATAAAGATAGTAAATTAGATATCCATACGGGTGATATTTGTGATGACTTTACATTACCAAGATTAATGCAAGGTATAACAGGTGTATTTCACTTAGCAGCATTCAAACACGTTGGATTAGCAGAAACACAAGGTAGAGAGTGTATCAAGTCTAATGTTATTGGTAGTATGAATGTATTGGAAGAAGCAGTAAAAAATGATGTAGAGTTCGTGATTGGTATCTCAACAGATAAAGCAGCACAAGTCACAGGAACATATGGTGCAAGTAAGTACCTTATGGAAAGAATGTTCACACAATTTGAACAAGATTACCCACAGACCAAATTTAGAATAGTTCGTTATGGTAATGTGTTGTATTCAACAGGTTCAGTATTGTGTATTTGGAAAGACAAACTACAAAAAGGTGAAGAGATTATCGTAACAGACCCAGCTGCAACGAGATACTTTTGGACATTGAACCAAGCAGTTGATTTAATATTTGATTGTATGGAAAAAGCCACAACAAGTCATTTCCACTTCCCAAGTATGAAGTCAATGAGTATGGGTGATTTATTAACCGCAATGGCAGAAAAGTATTTGCCAGAAGGTCAAGATTTGAGAGTAAAAGAAATTGGATTACAAATTGGAGAGAATCTACACGAGAAGATATCAGAAGACGGATTATATTCCAATGAAGCAGAACAATTCACTAAAGATGAAATCAAGGAGTTGATATAATGAAAGTATTAGTTCTTGGTGGTAATAGATTCGTCGGAAAACACCTTGTTGAAGAGTTATTAGAACAAGGATATGATGTTGATATGTTTAATCGTAGTGGAACAGGTCCAGATTATGTTATGGAAACTTGTGAGGGAAACATTATACAAGGAGATAGAAACGAATCAGCTGACTTGGACAAAATAGACTTTGATTCTTATGGTTGTATTGTTGATATGTGTTTGTTCTTTGAAAGTCAATTTGATTTAATTGAGGATAGAATAAATAAAGATACCAACTATATATTTGTCAGTAGTGGAGCAGCTAATACGAATTATTCAGAACACTATGGAGATTATGGACACGACAAGAAACAAGTTGAAAGAAGATTACAAGACTCAAAATTAAACTACAAGATAGTTAGACCGAGCTATATCGTGGGTGAAGGTAATCACAGACCAAGATTGGGCCATTATATGAATAAGATTATCAATAGAGAACACATTGAAGTCGCTGGTAATGGACAAAATAAAGTTAATATTGTATTTGTTCAAGATGTAGTCAAGCAGTTAATCAGATTAGCAACTACACATCAAGTAAGAACATATGAAATGGTTGAAGTCGTTGGAGATAACATTGAAATCATTGACTTAATTTACAAAGTAAATGAATACTCACGAGAGGGTGAAGTAATGTTAGTTCAAGATGATGAAAGTGCAATATTACCTAAAAATGATTTCGTCTTCAAAACTAATTCAGAATATACTAAATTAGATGACGGATTAAAAGAATACGCAAAATGGTTTTATAACGAAGGAGCAAAAAAATATGGATACACTATATAGAGCAAAACCACACATTCCAGAGGTTACACACCAATGGATATTAAGAAAATTTGGAACTATACTTGAAACAGGAGCATTGGTTCAAGGTTCGCATGTACAGGAGTTTGAAAAAGAAGCTTGTCGTATGTTTGATGTAGGAGATGCGGTAGCAACCACATCTTGTGGAACAGGTTTAGAAACCGTGTTGTTAGCAAGTGGAATAAAAAATAAAAGGTTTATTGTTCCAACACAGACATTTGCTGCAAGTGTAAATTGTATCATTAGAACAGGTAATACACCACTAATCGTAGATGTTGATTCTGAAACACAATGTTTATCATTGGATATCATCAAAGAAAATATGACAGATGATATGGGTGGAGTTATATTGGTTCATATGTCAGGTCTAATTACACCTGAGATTGAAGAGATTGAAAAGTATTGTAAAGAAAATGATTTATTCTTATTAACAGACGATGCTCATAGTTATGGTGCAGCATTCTATAATGAATATCAAGATGACAGAAGAAATTCAGGAACATTTGGAAATGCAGGAGTATTTAGTTTTTATCCAAGTAAAATAATCACAACAGGTGAGGGTGGATTAATCACGACTAATGACCACGCGTTAGCAGAGAAATGTAGAGTGGTTAGAAACCACGGAACAAGAAGAAATAATGGGGAACATCAAGGATTAGACTATGGTTATACTTGTGATGTAGCATCTACAAATTATCGTATGTCGGAGTTCCACGCAGTTCTTGGATTGGCACAAAACAAATGGCTTGATAGTTTTTTAAACAGAAGAAACGAGATAGCAAAAATATATGATGAAAGACTATCAAAGGTTGAGTGGTTAAAAACACCATTCAAAGCTGATAACATCAAACAAACCTATTGGCAATATATCGTCAAGATTACAGACGGAAGAGATAGAACAGAAACATTGTTAAGGTTATTAGATGAGTTTGAAATACCAACAGCAAACGCTTATTCACCACTATGTCACGAACAAGAATTATACAAAGATTATTTAAGTCCACAAGGATATAGTAATTCAGAGGAGTTCATCACAAAGATATTCTCTTTACCAATGTATGTTGAGATGACTGATGAACAAGTTCATTACATTTGTGATAGTATAGAGAAACTATGATAATATCGATTCATCAACCAAATTATTTGCCCTGGTTGGGATTCTTTGATAAGATAAAACAAAGTGATATATTTGTTGTGTTTGATGATGTTCAGTTTCCACGAGGAAAGAAACACTTCGGACATAGAAATCAAATCAAGACCAACACAGGCACAAAGTGGTTGACGGTTCCAATCAAGAATAAATCTGATATGGTATCGTTCAATGATACAATTATAAACTACGATACTGATTGGCACAATAAACATTGTAAACAAATATCAAATCATTATTCTAAATCACCATATTTTATGGACTATTTTATGACAATCAACGATATCATTTGTAAAGGACACGATTCATTAACAGAACTATCAGTTGAATTAATCAGATACTTTATGAAAGAACTAAACATAGATACAGAAATAGTATATTCATCACAACTTAATCCAAGTGGTAGTGGTTCTGATAAAATATTTAGTATATTGGAAAACCTAAACGCAACAGACTATGTAACAGGTTCAGGCCCAGGTTCAAAAAGATACATTGACGAGGAAGAATTTAAGAAGAGAGATATTAATCTACAATGGCAAGACTACAAATGTAAAGAATATAATCAGTTGTTTGGAGATTTTATCCCATATTTATCAGTAGTAGATTTATTATTTAATCACGGAAAGAAAGCAGGAGAGGTTATATGAATGTAATGGCAATTGGAGCTCATCCAGATGACATTGAATTTGGTTGTGGTGGAACTCTAATCAAACACAAAGATAATGGAGATAAAGTATTTTATGTATGTATGACTGATACAGAATCAGTTGATGCTACTCAAGGTAAAGTTGTCAGAACACAATCACAATTGAAATCAGAAACACAATGTGCAGCTGATGTTCTAATGGTGGACTCAGTAAGTTATTTACCATTTAAAGACTTACACGTTCCATTTAGTTTTGAAAGTGTATCGGCATTAGAAACATTAATAAAACAATTTCAAATAGATACAATCTATACTCATTGGTCAGGTGATAGTAATCAAGACCACATCTCTACATTTAAAACTACAATGGCTGCTGCAAGATATGTAAAAAATATTTATTGTTATGAACAAATACCAATACCAAGACACACAGACAATCCTATGAGAGTAAATTCATATACAGATATAACGGATTCATTTGACGATAAGATAAAAGCAGCTGAATGTCATCAAAGTCAGTTCAAGAAATACAAAGCAGCTGGATTTGATGTAACGGAAAATTTAACCACATTGGCAAAGTTCAGAGGAATACAAGCAAATTGTGAATACGCCGAGGGTTTCCAAGTAATTAAACAAGTGGGTCTATGATAGTTAAAGCAAATCCAGAGTTCGGTATTGAGTTAGCATTAGTTGTTCCTTATGCACAATATCTACAAAAACAAGGTAAGTTAGATGGGGTGATTACTTCTAAAGGTATGAAACCATTTTATTACTTTTGTGATAATGTCAGAGAAGACTTCGAACATAGAACAATTAATAATAGTTTAGCAGGACTTGATGAGTTACCGAATAATTGGATACACGGTATTAATCCAGAGGTAGAGCCAGGAGTATTGAATTATGATGAGTGGACACCACCACCATATAAAGAACATTATAAAACCATTGATAATTTACCTATTGAACCAAGAAAACGGGTAATGATTACAAACAAATATAATTTAGAACACGGAGAGGAACCATTTGGATTCTTTGACATCCAATGTTTATATGATATGTTCACATATATAACGAGTTGCGGTTATGATGTGATATACAAAAGAGCAACCAATAAAGAAAGTGAATTCGCAATAGATGAGAATGAAATGAATTCGATTCATCACGGATACACAGGTATAGTAGCAGATGTTGAGGGTATTGGTGTAATAAGTGATAGAGATTTACCAAAATATATGGAAGGTGTGACATTATTTGATGATTTAATTCAAGACGAAGACTACAACACCACACAACTAAAAGTTATGGCAAATTGTGATTACTTCATATCAGTATGTGGTGGTAATTCTATATTATCAAGTTATTTTGGTGGAACTATGATATCATATGTTCATAAAGGAAAAGAATTAAGACCAAACTATTTCGGAGAGAATAGTTATTTTAGAAAGTTATCTAACGCAAATGTAATACCGGTCTATGATGTGATTGGAAAGGTCAACACTATGACTTATGAGCACAAGGTAAATGAAACAGGAAAACAAGATTATACAGGTTTAATGGAGACTATAAAAAATGAAATTAAATAACAAATATATCATTGGTTGTCACGTTATGTTCTACGAAATAGATATGGTGGAAGAGTATTTGAAATCAGTTTATCTGGCATTAGAAGAGGTAGACAATAAAGAAAATGTCAAGGTAGAGATGATGTGGAATATGTCAGAATACTTTGAAGAGTTTGAACCAAAAGCAAAGGTTATAATCAGTAGCAAAATAGAAGAATTAAAACAGAAGTATAGATTTGCAAGTAAATATTATGTGAATCATAACAAACCATACACAATGGCAGACTATCGTAGAGAATTGAATAACCAATGTAACGAGTGTGACTATGTGATATGGGGTGAATCAGATTGTTTAATGCCAAGACAGATATTTGGAGTATTGGAACAACTAAAAGAATATGCAAATAGTCAAGGTGTCCATAGATACATCACAACATTCGGTATTAGAAAGATGTGGGACGAGAGTTGGAAAGTATTGGAACATCCTGAATTTACCAATAAACCATATTATGATATGGATACAGAAGAAACCAAGAGATTAGCAGAATCATCACCTTGGAGTATCAGATATACTATGTCGCAAGAAGAAATGGACGAAGTAAATTCCAAGACAACAGATTTAGATGTTCAGATGATTAACTATCCAAAGTTCGACGGAAGTGGATTAATAATATCATCAGACTTGTTGAGAACAGGTGCAAATATACCACCAGCAGTCTATATGAACGGAGACGATAGTTCATTTTTAGAGAGTTGTAGATTACATATGGGTGAACACTACAAACAATATGTTGTAAAGAATATACTGAAAGTTCACAATAGAAATCACCCGAACAAAAGACATTATGTCAAAGGTGAGGACCAAACAAAAAATACACATTTCAAGAGAGCAACAAAGAATTGGTATAAGGAATTTAACAATGTTTCAAAGGGTAATTTAAATAAGTTATATCACTCACAAGAACCATTTAACAAAAAGGAAATAAAGAAATGATAAAAGATAGGGATAAAACGATAATAAGAGGATTTACTTGTGGAACAATGGATTTGTTACACGCAGGACACATATTGATGTTGAAAGAAGTAAAAAAACAATGTCATTATTTAGTAGTGGGACTACATACAGACCCGACGATTGATAGACCAGAGAAGAATAAACCTATACAATCCTTAGAGGAAAGAAGAATACAATTAGAAGCAGTAAAATATATAGATGAGATAGTGGAATATAATACCGAAGAAGATTTAGTAAAATTATTGAAAGAGATTAGTCCAGAAGTTAGATTTGTCGGTGAGGATTGGAAAGATAATCCAAACTTAACTGGCATTGACCTACCAATTAAAATAGTATTTAACACGAGAGACCATAATTATTCATCAACAGAACTAAGAAATAGGATATTAAAGGATTTGATTAAGTGAAAAATGTAGTTGTAGCAATTGACGATTTACATCCTGAACAAGGTTGGGGGTGTGAGGGTGATACACAAGTAGAGTATTTAAGTTCGTTAAACCAGCAATATGGGGTCAAATTTACCCTATTTTGTCCAAGTTATTACCATCACCAGTATAAATTAACAAAAGATTGGGTATCGTATTGGAAACAATTTGATTGGGTTGAGTTGGCAAATCACGGACATTACCACGATGTTCAGAAGTATACATTTGACCAAATAGGTGACCAAGAGTTCTTAGAATTAGATTTCGTAGAGGCAACAGAAAGAATACAAGAATCAATGACATTGTGGGAACAATGTGGACACAAACCAAAAGGATTCAGACAGCCAGGTTGGGGTATTCAACAAGGTGCAGCTAAAGCAGTTAGTAATTATTTTGAGTGGGTGGCAGGACACGAACAAATCAATCAAGGAATAGAGTGGACTTGTGATAAATATTTTGTAGGAGCAGACGGAATCCACGAGTCTGAGAACATAAGTTTATATGGAGATACTTTTATGTTTCAATCACATATACAAGGGGATTGGAACGACAATGTTTGGAATGAGAAAAATTATTTACATTTTGAGCAAGTGATTAAATATTTATTATCACAATATGAGTTACAATTCAAAACAATATCGGAAATAAAATGAAGGTAGTATTCTTTTCAGAGAGTCCAATAACAGGTAAA
>ENA-UZWR01003275-UZWR01003275.1-metagenome-genome-assembly--contig:-Day-1-25m-contig-3275_pt1 | contig 17245 bp, 29 predicted proteins | sample MGYA00260337_ERZ794897 | MGnify/ENA metagenome assembly ERZ794897 | reverse complement strand
ATCATTATAATTATCATAACCTTGATACTCTTTTTCTGTTACATTTTTCATAGTAACTCCTTATGTTATTGTTTGTTTTTATTAACTACTTAGTAATGTTATCCCAACCTCTAAACATCCGTGTCGGTGATTAACCGTCCCCTTAAACCCCGTGCGTTCTACACGGGAGGGGATTCCTCCATTCTAAGTTAGTTAATATCTACTCCCAATCCATACCTTAATATACAACCAAAACCCTATACAAGTCAAGTGTTTTCTTTAATTATTTTAAATAAAATCCTTTATGATTGAATCACCACCACAACAAGGACATATTTTAAATGTTCCAGTCTTATCGTCAAATGTTACTGCGGCGAAAAAAGGTTTATCCAACCCTATAGATTTACCAAAGGCTGCCAATGCCTTGTCTATCTTTTTTTGTGATGCGATTGCTTTTGGTGTTTTGAATTTTGAAACCATTGTGTATTTCCTTTATTTGATACCTAAATATAGGGCAAAAAGCCAATACGAGTCAAGTGTTTTTTTGATTAATTTCGTTTAGTTGCTCTTCGTCCACCAGATGATGAACTACTTGTTGAAGGTGAACTTCGTGTTACATTTGAACTATTACTATAACCACTATTACTATTAGTATTACTATTGGTATCTTGTCGTGTTCTTGTTGTGTTTAGATTTGTACCAGGTGAATTACCATTTCTATTCGTACTAAATGTTCTTGGTTTTCTCTCACCTTGTGATATTGTTGTTGGAATATACATCGTGTATCCAGCTAACTGATATGTGTCATATCCATTATATCCAGCGTGATATCCGAATCTATTATAGTAATCGTATTTGTTATAATACCCATTAACATATCCACCATTGAATCTATTGAACATTGTAGTATAAGCTAACCCCAAAGGTGTTCCTGCTCCATCTTGAGCGTAGGTACTCACATTGTGTCGTGGTACTGCTCTTGAATATGTTTCGTAGAATTGTTCTTCTACCTCTTGTTCTATTTCGGGTTCTGGGTAAAACATTGAGAGTTGTGTATAACAACTCATTGTGAAAAGTGATGATATAAGTACTAAAACTAATTTGATGTGAACATATCCCACATATGCTTGGCCATTAGACCTATAAAACCTGTACCAATGGCGGTTCTCCACTTACCTGTGGATTCTCTGAATTGAGAGTTCAGTTTTGTTTCCGCCCATAATCCCTCGTGTGGATTGAATAGATTTTCCTTGATAAATTTGATATTTGTATGCGTGAGTTGATGTGCTTTATCCATTTCAGTTTTCATCTCATCAATAGATTGCGTAAGATTATCAATCTTATTTTGTATCAAATCAAACTCTTTCTTATCTGCTTGGTTCACTTGGGGTTCTCCATTGGTTAATTTTTTTATCAGTAATAAATAGTATATATATTAAAACTTTGTAAAAAAATTAAGTTCTTTTTTACTTATTTTTTAGGTTTATATAGTTTACCCGTATGATAATTCTTTTTCTGTTTATATCTTTTGTTGCGTGGTTGTGGTTTACGCGGTTTGTAATTCTTTTCTAATCTGAAGATTTCCTCTTTGAGTAGATGTCTTGTTGTTCTTAACCTATCTATCTCATCGTTCTTTGCTTCAGCACTCTGTAGTGTCCATAGTCCCATACTAAGACCACCTAAAATTACTCCGATAATTGTACCACACCCAAATGCAATCCATACTGTCTCAATCATTTGTTGTATCCTTATCTAATTTCTTGTTAATATCAGATAACTCTTTTTCTAAATCTCGAATTACCTCTTTAATGGTATCTGGTGTTTTTCTACCCTCATACCTATCTTCGTACTTCCATATCCTCTCTTGGATTAGATTTGCTCTATCCTTGAGTATCTTATTGTCAAGTCTTGTTTCTACTTTCTTGACTTTTTCTTGTACTTGTTGTATATCATTTGCTTTAGCATACCTACCATCTACTGAGAACGCAGTTCCCATTAGTGTGATACATCCTAATACAAGTGCAACAATCGTTTTTGTTTTATCTAACTCCATAGTATAACTCCTTTTTACCTATTTCCAAGGCAACATTGTCATTCCTATTAAATTTAATAGAAATTCTATTATGATTACAAATATTAAACCACCAACTATCTGGTAAGTCCACCATTTCCAACCTTTTAAACTATCAACCCATTTACGAGATTTTGAATTTAATGCTTTATCATATAAACCACTCTTATCACCTACTCTCTCTGCCCAATAGTTTGGGTCTACCCAATCTTTTAATTTTATCAATGGATAAAATATAAAAGTTAGTACTTTGTGTACTTTAGTATTTCTAATTAAAATACTTAACACTATTGCAAATAGTAATGTACCACCTGCAAGTAAATTTATAATTAAATCTTCACTCATTAGTTAATCATCAAATGAAAGGCTATTACAAATGCTATGAATATTGTCATCTCTACCATTACTCGTCCTCTACTACTATTGCTATTAAATCTTGTTCACCAAGCACTAAATATGTTTTTCCGTTATGTTCTATTTCTTGTGCTGAAAACCTACCATATAAAACCTTATCTCCAACCTTAACTTCCATTGGAATTAACTCTCCACTCATACTTCTTGCACCACTACCAACTGCAGTTACCATTCCTATCTCTGGCCCACCATCTTCTCTTGCAGTATCTGGTATTATAATACCACTATCTGTTTGTGTTTGAGTTTCTCTCTTTTCTACTACTAATCTACCACCTATTGGTTTTAACATACTTCATCTTACCTTTCATCATTTATCTATGTCAAGATAATCCTCATCATCTTTCCACCATTCATATTTTCGTTTACCTAATTGTCTATCATTCAAATTGTTCTTGAACTCTGTATCCCAATCTTTCATTGTCATTACTCTCCAAAGTTTATTAAACGCATCTCTATCTTCCATTTGTTTTATACCTTGAAAATAAGTAGTTGCACCACCAACACCAATATCACTACTAAGGTATGCTGATGTTACAATCTCATCAAATTTATTTACTAATACATATTTCAACTCTCTCTCCTAATCCAATATTATTCCAAAGTGTTTCCAATCATCATCGTAATACGCACTTAATCTTAATGTATCACCAATCATAGATTTGACTGGTGCAATCATATTGTTAATCTCACCATCACTATTACTATAACTTGCCATATTACTTGTTGGAACTTCCATACCACTATAACCTGTTACATAGACCGTGTCATATGACACATATTCTAAATCATCTGTCAATCCTCGTTTAACTACATATCCCAATGTATCTCCAAGATACCACATTAAATCGGATTCCCAATAAACTCTCTCATTCATAACTGCACCCAAATCATTCTGTATCGAACCTGATACTCGATGTATTGTTTGCCAATTATTTCTATTCATTTCTAAATGATAATACCCATTACCATCAATAGGTAATCTCATATCATATTGAACATATGGTGGTGAGTCTTGTAGTGTATCCTCACAACCAACTAAAAATAAACTAATCCCTATTAGGATGCTTCTTATTGAAATGTTTATTTTCTCGTTTCTTTTGAAGTTCATCATAACTTTTCTTTTTCCTTTTTGGTTTTATTTTGCGTTGAATTTTTTCTTCCCACACTTCATCTTCGTAGTGTTCATAATCAACATTTGTATATTTTGCCATTTCTATTAACTCCTTAATATACTACATTTTTATAATACAAGTCAAGTTCTTTTTATTTTTAATTTCTCAACTATATCAAGAAACTCTGTTAAAGAATACTTACCACCTTGTTCATCAAGTATGATGTAATTTGGTAATGATTCTGGACTTGTATTTATCATATTATTTAATGCTACCCAACCTTGTTCAGGATAAAAACTACCTAAACTTTCTTCCCCTAATTGATTACTACTAAACATTAGGTTTTCTTTCTTTTCATCTTTATGTATTATGAAATATGTCATAACTTGATTAAACCTATCTCTGAAGTACGAAGTGATTTAATTGTTATATTAAATATATCTACTTCTGATATACCTATTTCTCCACTATCTTGTAGTATCGCAGGTAACTTCTCTATAATCTTAAAGTTCTCTTGTGTTAACTTACTTGCATCAAATCTAACAACCACTCCATCTGTAGGATTCATATGGTCTGAATGTATTCTCTTCTTCAAATCAAATGATGTTTGTTCTTCTTCAATATATCTATTAGCACCAAATCCTTTATGTCCCACAAAATCACTATATATATTATCACACCAAGGCTCTAACAATTGTAACATCTGTATATTACAATTCTCAACTATAAACCCAATACTATATTTTGGTGGTACTATTGGTTTCATCATTTTATCGTGGTCTACAAAACTACCCCACTTTCGTATGAACTCTCGTGTACTCTTCTGATTTTGTTTCAACCACTCATCTGATTCTCTGTTCTTCATAAACACTTGTCCTGCAGGATTTCTTATCGCACCATCTTTAAATCTACTACCTCTACAAGTCATATGATACACGAACCCCTGCCAAGTTTGAATAAATGTATATCCAGCAAGATGAAATCTATTGAATATATCTGAATCTTCTTTACTTTGTGGTGCAAATATAGGGTCGTGTCCACCAATGAAATCCCAATCTTCTTTCATAATAGCCCAAGGAGCGAATATACCCTCTGATATTTCTCGGTTTAATGCGAGTGGGCCATACTTAATCCCATCTGAGTTTTTACTCTGTAAATCTTTTACAAACTCTAATAACTCATCTCTCTTAAACTCTTCAGGTTCTATACCAAAATCCATTAATATCTTTTCAGGTCCATCTGGATGTAGTGGTGGTTCTATTCTTGTTAATGATACCACTTTACCCTTTTCTAAATACTTATCAACCTCTTTATCTGAATTAGGTGTTAGAATCATATCCGCGTGGAATATCATAACCCTATCGTGTGTTGCATAATCGTTAATTAATGTATCATATAGTATTGTATGTCCCAATCTATCTGGGCCTTTGTTGATATGAAGTTTGATATTCTTATCTCTCTTCATCCAAACTAATACTTGTTCCATTGTTCCATCAGTACTTGCATCATCTGCAATACATATCTCGTGTTCTACCGATTGGTTTTCACGAATACTCTCATATGCCTGTTTTAAATACTTTAGATTATTCCGCGATGGAATGATAAAACTAATTAGATTCATTCACTTGTTCCTTTACCCATTTTATTAGGTTTTCTTTTGGTCCCCATCCGAGTAACTCACCTGCAGATTCATCTGTACAAAGTGTTTCTCTCATCTCACCTGGTCTTTTTGGTACTTTTACTTTTGGATGGTCTCCAAATGCATCTGCCAATTCATTAATGGAATAGTTTATTCCACTACCCAACTCAAAGAAGTTTCCATTAACTTCACCATCAACCAATTTCTCGGCTGATTTAACTAACCCATCTACAATATCGTAAACATGCGTGAAATCTCTTCGTTGTTCTCCATCCCAAGTAATGGTTATATCTCTATTCTCTTCCCATTGTTTCATAAATACACCTACGACAGTACAATATTCCCCATCCACTAATTGTTTAGGCCCATATACATTATAGAACCTACATACTATTGTTGGTAAATCATATATCTGATGATATAGTTTCACTAATTCTTCACCTTGCCATTTACTAAATGAATAAGGATTTGCGTGTACATCTCCGTGAACTGATGAAGAACCAGCATAAACAACTGGTGTATTATGTTGTCTTGCAAACTCCAATACTCGTTGAGTACCTTGTGTGTTTGTATCAATTGTACTCGTTGGGTCATCAAATGATGGTTGTATCCTTGCCAATGCAGCTAAATGAAATATACAATCAATACCATCTATCCCATCAAGAATACCATCCTCTCTAATATCTCCGTGAATGTATCTGGCTTGTCCATGCTCGTTTGATTTAAAACCTGTGTAGTAATTATCTATTGAAATTACCTCGTGTCCATCTTCTAATAACCTTTTGATTAAATTAGTGCCGATGAACCCAGCACCACCTGTTACTAATATATTCATTTGTTTCTTAACTCCCAATTTCGTTTCCATACTTCTTCAGTATAGTTTGATTCATATCGTTTTCTTATTGTTTCACTACATAACCTGTAGAACTTATCATTCTCTTTTAATTTCTTTCCAATTCTTTTTGCTTCATCTAAATCACCAATCTCGACTGTAGTCAATGGATGAAGTATTTCTTGTGTATCCAATCCTTTGTATCCAATACAAGGTATTCCGTGAAACCCACAATTTAATGCGAATGTTCCTGCTGCGTGTGTTCTCATCATATGAACACCTATATTATATTGTGATAAATTATCAATCCATTCTCTCCAATTCATATAAGGTAGGTAATTTATATCCTCTATCATATCTTCTTGTTCTTGTTTTCTACCCATTGATGGTGCAGTTATAGGATTACCTATTTCCCTTGCTACCATATACGAATCAAATCCACCATACCAACTTACCATATTACCACCAACCATTGTACCATCACCCCACTCATTTCGTGGAACTAAACCATCTGTAATCATCAAACTTCTCATCACCCTTACATCTTTACAACCTAATCCAAGATAGTAATTCACATCAGATTCATTATGACAATAAACCCAATCTGCATCCATCAGTGCATTGAAATATTTAAATTGTTTATCAACTGAATAATCTTGGAAGTACCAATGTGGGCCTTCCTGCATTACCGCAACTTTATCACAACACTTTCTTATAAAATCCAAACTAACATTAGGATTATTCTTTGGTATAATAACTATACCCAAATCAAACTTTTCTCTTGGTAATACATCAAGTGCACACATTGGAGCATCTAATGCTAAACACCACGCAACTTCTGTACGAGCATTTGGGAAATCTCTTGGATATCTTTGGTTATTACCTGTCTCTGAAAAGAATGCTATCTTCATTTTATCTCTGAAATTGTAACGAATTGTAATTCATATTGTGATAATAAATATTCAATAACTCTGTCAAAATGTAAAAAAGTTTCCTCTTTCCACACATTATCATTGTGTGTCCCATTGATATGTGATTGAAACATAAATGTATTTCCATACAAATTTATATTATCTGATTCATTAATACCATCACACCCCTCAAAGAAATCACAACCCCAAGTTATTCCTTTATTTATTTCACTATGTCCTGCAACCCATTGAAAATAATTACTGATTGCATCTGCACTCTGTTGGTTAACTCCCCAACCTGGTGCTCTAAATCCTTTTGGTTTGTAACCACAACTCTCCCATAAATCTTGTGATGTTTGGATTCGCTGTGTTGCATCACCATATTGTAATTCATAATATTCCATCTCACCAATATCTTCAGTTTGACATGCGTGATAATGACCGTGATTACTCATCTCCACCCAATCATATTGTTTCCAAAAATTAACAAACTCTTTTGTGATTGGATACTTATCGTGATAATTACTTGGTATGAATAAATTAAACTTTACACCATACTTTTTATTGAGCTCAGAGAGATACTCAACTTGAATATCTCCCTCAACTCCCCAACCTTTTTCAGGATGTATATCATCTATCGCGACAACTACATTATTTTTCATCTACCATCCCTCTTCGAATGGATACTCTTTTGTTGATGGTTTACTATCTTTACTATTGACATAAATCCATTTAACATCAGGTAATATCTCATTCCTAATCTGCTTTCTTTGGTCTTTGTATGGACATATAGATGCTATAACTACATTTTTTCCTTGTACCCATAACACTCTTGCTATCCTCGCCAACCTATCATTCTGTTTTCTTCTACTCGTTTCACTAAAATCTAAATCATCCCAAACACTTTCTCTAAAATCGTCTGCATCCAAAACTATTTTGTTTGGTACATCGAACTTCAAAGCAATGTTTGTCTTTCCACTTCCACTATTTCCGTGAAACCACCACACTTGTCCAGGCCTATCATCAGGTATTACCCTATGTATTGCTCCCATTATCATCCCTTTCGTAATCTCTAAAGACATCACTCCAACTATAAGTGTATGCCTGTTTACTTAGATTGAATGCATTTTGTTGGGACATCTTGTCTGCGTTTGGAAACCAATATTGTTTCTTTCTCATCACAGTCATATCATCCGTTGTGAAATCCTGCCCCTTTATATACATTCGTTTGTTTGGTAATTTTCTATTGTGAACCAATAGAATATTTTTAATTATATATTGTGTTAACTGACCTTGGAAGTGTATCAAACAATTATTCATAAATGCTGTATCTTCGTGTACAAAGAATACACTTTTTGGTATATTAACTCCACTCTTAATTACATCTGATGATATAACTAACCCACACCCATTAAACTTTAGGTTTTGAGTAACTTGTATATCCAAATCCTCAACCTTATCATTAATCAATTCCATTTCTTGCTGTTTCATATTGTATCGTAAACTCCACCAATTTGTTAAATCACCCTCTATGAATGGTTTATCTGTGAAATCTGGATGTTCTAATACTTTCCAAGTATCATCCCACATCTTACAAGTACTGAAGAACCCAACATACTTTGGTGTTGTTTCTTTTGCTGCAGTATGTAAGTTATCTAATATCTCAAAGGTTTGTGTTGGTATCAATGAATCACTTTCACCCCACATTAGTATGTCTACCTCTTCACAATACTTTTCATTGAACTCTCTACGATAATCCGCGATAGTATAAATCTCTTCTATTGTATCACCACCATTGGTATCGTGTTCTACTAAATTTAAAGTATAGTTTTGTACATCATTATAGTGATGGTCATAACCAAATACATCTTTTAGTATTTCTCTAAAATTATCTCGTAGTTCACCAATAGTTATTTTCTTTTCATCAACTTGTTCCAACCCTTGATTCAAATTAAAACAAATATCAATAACCACATTCTCTTTGTTTTCAATTTTCGTTAATGCTTTCTGTACACTAAGTAGATAATCCTTTATGATATCTATTTCATAGAATTGTACTAAACATCCGATTGCAATCTTATTAGTTAATTTATGCATAATTATGTTTTACTCTCTCCCACACATTCTTCATCAAGGCATTTCGTTCTGTTTTTTCAAATCCATTAAAATGCCAAACCCAACCAACATTCCATAGTAAATCACTCTGCAATACTCCTCGTAGATGTAATTGTTGTAGATTAAATCTCTCATCTAAAAACTCAATATCGTGTTCACTATTTCGTATCATATAATTAATAGGTGTTTGGTCTGAACCTTTTTTTACAGTCTCGTGTTGTCTCATTCGTATTTCATCTTCATTCTCATAATAAAAATCTGTAACACTCTTACACCACTCTTTATGCTTTTTATTCAATACAATAAAACCACAATTAAAATATGTTAACCAATCAAATTTAATATCAGGCCAAAAATCTTGATAACCTTGAATACTATTATGAGTCCACTCTATAAAGAATCTATCTTGTATTGCACCAAACTCACCTTTTGATGCTTCAAAGAAATCTGGACAATCCCAATGTACCATCGTATCAATATCAACTAATGCTACATTATCATATTCTATACCATTTGCATCCAATACTTCCATCGCATGCCATCTTTGCCAAGTAGGTTTCATACCTGGAACTTTCATTGTACCATCACCCTTTGGTCTTAATTCATCTTCTAATATGAATAACTCTACATCATTCTTATCACACCAATATTGCCACGATTTGTAACACCATTCAGCATAATCTAATCTATCTGGTGCATCCACCATTGCAGTCATAAATACTACATTTTTACTCTTCATTAAAAACCTCAATACATAATATGTTTTTATCATTAACCATTACCCAAGTACCATCAGTTTGTTTAAATTTAGTAAACTGTCCTTGTAATAATGATTTTGATATGACATGGTTAAATGTTCTTTTCTCCCCACCAACAAAATGAATGATTTGTGTTACCACTTCACCAACCGCATTTACCGATGACCTTAAATCTGTATATTCTCTCTCTACTAACTCTTTCACCATCATAACTCCTTTATTTGATTTAACAAATCACTACTGATTGTAAATCCCATCTTCTTAAATTTATCTATTCTACCAAGTAATTGTTCAATGGTATGATAATTCTCAACTCTTAGTGGCCAATGATTACAAATTAACCTTTTATGTGATATATCATCAAAATATGTAGGTGAATATCTAAACATTTCGTTTTTAAACTCGTATCCACCAGTGATTATAGTGAAATCAAAATTAGAAACCACATCATTGTAACTTCCCTTTCCCCATCTCACATTATTATCATTGTTCCATATCAATTGAACAATTAAATCCTTACATTTATAATTTTTGAATGCATTAGTTTCTTCTATACATTCAAATGAATCATCAAAATAATCATCTACATTTTTGTATTTTTCGTAATCTTTAAAATATAAATCTAAATCTGAATCTAATGGTAACTCCATCATTAATTTTAGAATACTACCACCCATTAAACAAACATCATTCTCTTTCAAAATATCTATATTTATATCATTTGATTCTAATATAGTTAATAACTCTTTTTGTTTATTCACTTCTTTTTCAATCCTACTATCGTTTGTCCACCATCTCCTATTTGTGTATCTTTTATACTAACAACTTCAGTATAATAATCAAACACTTTATGGTACTCTGGTCTTGGCCAAAAATCGTGTATAAACACAATAGAAGTTTCATCTATATAATTCAATACTTTGTATGCACAATCTGTTCTTGCTCTACCATCTATAAATACTATATCAAAATGGTCAACTCCTAAATTATCTACATAATCTATATACTCACCCCAAACATATTTATCTCTTGGATATACACAATCATCTAATTTTGGTATGTTGTGATTATCTAAATGTTCTGAAGCATATAATATATTATCATCATACTTGTTCCAAAATTTTTCTCTATTGGTTGGTACACCCTTTGGTATATCACATAAATGTATTTCTGCGTTATCAAGTTTATCATCATATATCTCCTGTTGTACATTCCAATACCAATCTAAGTTATGTTCTATACTATAAAACTTCTTTACATTATTTGGAAATATTGTGGTACTACCACCACAACCCCATTCTAACATTACTGAATCTGATTTGCAGTAACTCTGAACTAATTCTATTTCTCGTGGATGTATATTTGGTGTTAACATAATCTTGAAAATGTATGTCTGTCATTTTGATTACCATAAACTAATTCGTAATCATGCCCAATTGTAGTAAAACTTTTTCCACCTCTTGATTTTGCAATATTATCTCTTTCAGTAGAACCACCCTCAAATAATATATGTTTACCTTGTTTAATCATATCTTGTATAAACTCATTATCTAATATTTTTTTAATTCTTTGACCTTCATTATGAACATCTATATAAAGTAAGTCAAATTCTATTGGATTATCGAAGTATGTGTCATAACTTTCATTATGATAATATATATCATCTAAAATGCCCGAAGTACCAAAGTTTTTTGATGCACCTTGATATTTTTCTTCATCTAATTCTCGTGAATGTAATTCACCACCATAAGTTTCTTGTGCTTTTCTCATATAGATTGTTGTAGAACCCCAACCACTGCCAAACTCTATAATAGTTTTAGGTTTATGTTCTATAACATAATCATACATCTTTTCCAAATAACCTTTAGGATAAGGTGTTGGAAGATTTACATTTGGATACATTACCAGCCTTTTTTAATAGTCTGAACGATATACTCTCGTTCTTTTTTAGTAACCCACCACCCAACTGGTATTGCAATTAATCTTGGTGTAATCCTATCAAGCGTAGGTAGGTTTCTTTCAAATTCTTTTACACAACTATGAATATCATTTCTTTCGTGTACTTGTGATACCATAATATCGTGTTTCTTCATATGCTCCATAAAATCATCTTTTCTATCAACTAATAAACTATAAATCCAAAATGATGATTTGTGATTAGGTTTTCTTTCTAATAATTGTACATCTGTTACATCACTTAACTCTTCATCATAGTATTGTGCGTTATCTTGATGTTTACCAACTATTTCATCTAAATGTTTAAAGTTCTCAATACCAAGTGTTGCAGCAATATCATTCATATGAAATTTGAATCCCCACTCTTTGATATCCTCTTCACATCTGAAATCTTTTTTATTAGATTCTCTATCTATACCATACCATCTTAACAACTTAGACCTATCATATGATTCTCTATCTGGTGTGATTAATATTCCACCATCACCCGTTGTGATGTGTTTAATTGCTTGGAAACTAAATGTACACCAATTTCCGTGAGAACCTATTGGTCGATTATTATATGTAGAACCCATCGCGTGAGCACAATCTTCTATAATTGCTGGTTTAAAACCAAATCGTTTTTCTGCGTTCCTTGCAATTATATCTAATCTATCTAAATCGACTGGATAACCACCCCAATGTACAACAAATATAACTTTTGTTTTCTTTGTTATCTTTCTCTCTAAATCCACTAAATCCATATTCAATGTGTTCTCATCGACATCAACCCATTTTATTTTTAGGTTGTTTGCAAGTATTGGCCAATTGGTTGCAGTACAAGTTAGTGGTGTAGTTAATACTTCATCACCATCTTTTAAACCAGGCCATACTTCTCTTGATGCACAACCCTCAAATACTTCTTGTATTGGATTCTTCAATTGATGTAGTGCCAAATGTTCTGCAGATGTTGCAGCATTTACAGTCGAGATATAATCAACTCCAAAGTATTCTTTTAAATTACTTTCAAATTCTTCTACCTTTGGCCCTTGTCCTATAAACCCACTCTCCAATACCTTTCGTACTGATTTGTGAGCATTCTTGTCCATAAATACTTTAAATAGTGGTATCATCTAAGTATCTCCTCGCTTCTTTGTTCCATAAATCTATGGTTTCTTGTGGTCTTGTTTCTCCTCTACCATAATGGAAGAAGAATGGTTTTTGATTGATTGAACATTGTTCTCCGTGTGGTAAATTTAAAATGTGTTTTGATTTATCACCAACATATTGTCCTTGCATTGTAAATGCTGTATTTTCTAATATAATACAACTCTCTCTATTCTCTGCTGCTACCTTAGTTATGTTACCACAACTATCTATGTGAGTTGCATCTGGATACAAATCATACTTCTCAAAATTCTCTCGTTTAAATATCATAAACATTTCTCTACATATACTTCTATCAAATCTATTACTCACCAAGAAAACATTTTCTATTAGTGGTAGTATATCCTCTGTCCAAGTATCAAGGAATAATATATCTGAATCTAAAAAACAAACTATTGGATTGGAAGTATTTTTCATACCCATTGTTAATCCTGCAGAATGATTTATACTACCATCACCTGGTTTCTTCCACACCCCATCTTGTGGGCCTTTTAATATCTGATAGTTATCCTTATCTTTATAGATTTCTTTGTATCTTTCTACATCATCACCATTATCAATTATGGTTACATCAAATGGATGGTCTACGAATTTCTCTACACTTTCAAGTGCAAGTTTTACATATTCTGTATTCTTAAAACTTACTATTATAAAATCTATTTTATTTGAGTTTTCCATCTTCATCCCTTGAATTGGATATGTATTTGTGTCCCTCTAATCCAAAATTAATAAATGGATTAATTGATATCACATCACAATCATATACTTTTTTTAATCTTTCCTTTACCGCGAGTGTTTGAGCTTCTATTGTACCAACCCATTTAGGAGCACTTGAGTAATTATTTGCACTTCCCCAATCTGATTCTGTGTATGTTGGGTCATATAAATCACCATCAATACTCCCACAATCGTGTCCCAATAAAATAATATTTTGAGCACCCATATATGCTGCAAGATTCATCGCACTTGTAACAGTCGAGCGAGATACAACTAATTTATCCGAACCTATTACTGATAAAACCTCATCATTCATAGTTGCACTTTTGTTATCTAAGTGTTCGAAATACCAACCACTTTTCTCTGGTGCAAGATTTGGTTTATTCTTACCATCTGATAAATGAGCAGTATGATATTCTGAAAAAATCAATTTAATATCAGTTTTTTTAATCTCTTCTACCATTCTAGCGAATCGTGGTCGTTCTTGTAAATCCTTTGCTATCACATAGTTACAAGGAAACTTCTTGAAAACATTATTAACCCCAATTACAATCTTATCAGTAAAGAATCTTGCTGGAAAATAATCCGAACTTGGACCAGCACAAATCACATAAATATCTTTACCTTTGTGTGTATCCTTAAATTCCTTTATACTTCTATAATCCATAAACCCTCTTATAAACAAACTCTGCTGTCATAAAATCAAACTCTGTATCTATATCAATACTTTCTATTTCATCTGTGATATGAAATGTAGGTTCAACTACAACATTCTTATGTTTGTATAAATCTTCTTTGGATAAAATACAACAACCATAATTTACCGAATAGATATCAGGTAAATCTTGTGAGTTTGGTGATTCACTTGGATTATAATTCAATGGTCTACCATCTAACCACATATGATGTTTTTGTGGTGTGACAGTAACAATATTTTTAAAATCATTTTCCTTATACTTAGTAACTATCTCTGTAATAGTTTCACTACTTAGTAATGGTGATGTACAAGGTGCATACATAATATGACCCTCATCAACTATCGTGGATAGGTTTTGCATAAAATCACTATTGTTAACAATGTTACTTGCAAAGTGTTCATCTCTTTTATGTGTACCTACATCGTGTTTTTCTGCGATGAATAACATTTCTTCAGAATCACTTGTTACAATTATATCATCGATACCTTGTACTTTTTTAAGTGTTTCTATTTTTATTTCTAATAGAGTAGTTCCAGCAAAAGGTTTTAGATTTTTGTTCTTTACCCTTTGTGAATTTGCTCTTACTGGTATGATTGCTGTTAATTTCATAATAACCCTTTTATATAAATATTAATAAATTTTGTAAAGAGAACATTTTTTTGTCTCTGTTTCTGGTGTATTCCAATATGTCCATGCGTTTCCGTTTTTGTATATGTTGTAGATATCTGTGTACATCTCAACATTCAACTCACACTCGAATAACTTGTGTTTGTAGAAATCCATTTCGATTCTTCTCGGTATCTTCTTATGTGATGGCCAATGTGTTTCAGATTGTAATAAATCTGTAATTAGTAATGGTTTATCAACCCTATTGTACATCAACTCAAAAATCATTTTATGGTCTATGTGTCCATATTCTCCCATAGGATTATGTGTGAAAACAAAATCACATTCTTTTGATTCTACACAATCAACTATCGTGTTTTGCATATCCTCTAATGTAGTCCCACGAGTTTCTAATTTATAAAACTCTGATGGATAATCAAAACAAGTTAATGGTATATTATATTTCTCACACACCTCTTGTAGTAAGAACTTTCTGTGAGCATATTCCTGTCTTGCTGGATTATTAAAATCTGAACTACACATAATAATTTCTTTCTCATAATCATCATCTTGAAATATCGGCCAACCAAATATTATTTCATCATCTGGATGTGCCATCACCATTACTACTTTTGTTTTCTTTTCTTCCATAATTATTTCTCCAAATAATAATCTGCAACTTTTTTATGACCAGTATGTAAACAAATCACATCATCAATACCAACACTCATATCACAAACACACCATTGAAATGGTAATATGCTTGGATTCCACCCTTGTTTCCATATTGCTCTCCACATTGATAATGGACCTCTTGCAGGATTAGTTTCCATTTCATTACAATATTCTTTTAATACATCTCTTGCGTTTTGATTTGATGTATCTAATGTGATTGGTGACATATTAGTTATCATACCATTTCCACGCGTTGGGTCTTCGTCTAAAGTATAGTTTCCATCCATTCCTCTAATCCCATCAAACCTAACTTGTAATCTTGGATTCTCTGGTATACACATACCAAATTTTTGTGTGAGTGGTACAATTGTTTTAAACTCATCATTAACTACATACATATCAGAATCCATACATATAGCAATATCTGCATCTGATTCCAACAACCCCTTTACTTTATAGTAATCATTACTTCTGTTACCATATCTTGCTTCACCTCTTTGTGAAGTAGAATTACCCTCAAATATATTATCTGTAATCATCTCGACTGTATATGGTAATTCTGTATTTATGGATACCTCTGTATCTGTTATTAATGTTAAACTTACATCATAATCATCACCCATTACTTTTGAAAATGTAGATAATGTTGGGTCTAATCTCTGTGAACCCTCGAATAAGTTTCCACCCATATTTTTTCGTTCTTCTCCGAACTCTGCCATTATTAATTCTATACTAACCATTTTCTAATATCCTTTTTCTTAACTCGGTTGATGAGTAATTATGGTCTCTCGTATTAAATACTATTTTGATTGGTAAATTTATACCAGTCAAATTTGGATTACCTTTCCAATCCTCACCTACAAATCTAACATCAGGACTAATCTCCTTTAACAACTCAATCAAATCCTCTTCTGTATCATATTCAATTATCTCATCTATATATTTTACTGCTTCTAATTGTATTCTTCTTTCCTCTACTGATTGTATAGGATTATTCTTTTCAGGTCTATCAATCGTTGGGTCTCTATGTAAACCAACTATTAAATAATGACATTGTTCTTTTACTTCTTTCAACATCAATATGTGTCCTGCATGTAACAAATCCATTGTTCCNNGCCGTAAATCCTCTTCTTGTTTTTCCCATCAATATCGCCATGCTAATCTCCTATCGTCTTTGTTATCTACCTTTATTTTTGGATAATACTTTGGATGCAAATGTCTAAATATTTCTTGGTCATCAGCCATTTTTAAATGTTCAGGTGCTTCTGGTGGGTGTTGTGTGAACCTTTTATCATCTTTATACTTTAATGCTTCTCTCAACATTTCAATCACAAAATCTGTTCTTCCTATAACTACCCCACAATTCAAATAATAACCATATTGATTATCTTCGTGATTCATAGCTTTCTCACCCCATTCTCCGTGAAAACCACCCTTATTTCCATTTCTAAATGTTGTTCCCATAAATAATACATCACAATCATATTCATAAAATATATCTATAATTTTTTGTGGGTCATCTTGAAATATCACATCACCAGCATCACACCACATCGTTAATTCTGTTGTTTTGTTGTTTTCCAAATACTCAAGTATCCATTGTTCTTTCATTAAGT
>ENA-UZWR01003506-UZWR01003506.1-metagenome-genome-assembly--contig:-Day-1-25m-contig-3506_pt1 | contig 17486 bp, 7 predicted proteins | sample MGYA00260337_ERZ794897 | MGnify/ENA metagenome assembly ERZ794897 | reverse complement strand
TGGTCTTCGCCTGAACCTGCCAAACAACATCCTGTTCCGGTAGCCATGCCCAACTGGCTGTGAGTTCCCACGACATGATGCCGCTCTGATTGTTCAATGCCATCCATGAACCACTGATGTTGTCAACAAATCCGGCGGGGTCATCAGCCCATGTAGTGTTGTTTTCAAAAGAATGGAATAGAGTTGGTTGACTGATGCTGTTCTGAAGTTGAGGGATCATAGCAAGCCATGATAAATTTGACAGCCCTTGATATGAAGTTACGTCAATGCTCAAAGTCCGAGATTGCCCGTCGGGAACAATGGCTTCTGTGGGCAATGAAATTGCTGTGATGGAGGGTGGACGGTCTCCTTGGCCCAACCACAGATTGAGTAATTCCACCTTTCCAGCACTACTTGAACTGACATTGATGATGATGCTAACATTACCGGCGGCGTCTGGTGTGAGGTTCGAAAGGTGTTGATTCAATTCACCAAGCAGGTCTGAATGAGGAGATACTCCCGCTGATGCAGTCCAGTTATATTCGATGTCAATCTCATCGAGGACTAGGGTCGCATTCGCACTCACTTTAAGTGGAATATCAACGAATTCATTACCCCACGCATCGGTGAAACTTGGGGTGGCATTACTGAGATATGAATTCAAAGAGGCTGAAAAATCAGGGACAGTCGAGGCATTGCTAAGATTTCCGCTATGGTTCCATTCCCAATTACCATCTGCACCAACATCTAGAGCGGCCGTTACATCATCGCTACCCTCGAAAACAACAACCAGTTTCGGTCCGTGTGTGGCGTTATCTCTCGCTGTAATGGTCAATCTGGAGCCGTCGGGCTTGTTGGTGTTTTCATCGCCAATGAGTATGAGTCCATTATTGGTCACATTACCATTAACCCAATCCTGTACCAAATCTGTCAAGTTTTGATCGGTGAAATCAAGCCAGTTATATTCTAGATTTGCAGGACTGTCCGTTACACTTGCAACTGCAACATCTCGGTCGTTTGTGCTAGAGGCGCCTGCGCTCGACCAAGAATAATCACTACCTGTGACGTTGTCAATCGCTTTATTCCAAGTGACGCCTGCTGCTTGTGAGACCGGCGCATTACTCTCAAACCCCTCCTCCCAATGTTTCAGCAAAGGATGGACTGAGTAGGTGTGCTGGATGCTCACAGGAGTTGTGGTCGAAGCTCGATTTACCGCATCTTGCACATAGAATGAGAGGTTGGCATCCAGAACCGTCGCTCCAGGCAATAGACCCAAGTCGAACCAGTATACCCCTCGATAAACATGCCAATTTACCCACTCAGTTTTACCAACATGAGTGGCGCTTTGATTACCGTAGTTGCAATCTGCGTGTGTAGAGTTACCATAGCTTGGATTAGGTTGATGCAAGTAGGAATCACGTACATCACTACCAGAGATTGTTAGTTCGCTAAGTGTCGAGAACTGCATTGAAGCAGAGGTAATTGTGGCGTTGATTGGCAAACGGATGTAATAACTTGAATTATTGCCTGTAGACATGTTTAGTCCTGCCCGCTTATGTCCATTTGAAAGTTCATCAAGGTGTCCATATGTGCCATTGCCAGGGCCCCCCCAATACCAATCTAAATCGCCATCATCTCCAATGTCCAGCCCGATTGATTCGGGTCGTTCACCACTTGAATTTGCAAGACCTCTGATATCTAGGGCTGCAGTCGATATTACCGAACTAGCGCCGATACTGATGTTGGTACTGGAATCAGATCCTGGGCTATTAAAATCCAGCATAATCGAGACCTGTGAGCCGGAATTGCCGAAGTGAGTAGTCGAGCCCGCATCCGCCTGAAGCACCGGAAATGAACCCAGCAACAACAGGGCAAGCAGCAGCGCACGGCCCTTCATGATTTGAAATAATTGCATCTCACCAAAGAGATTTGTGGTTCAGAATCATGTTCGTTCTGCAAAAACCTTCTAATTTTCATACTTTGCAACTTTATTGTTTGAGGATTTCATTGACAGCCACTGCCATTAACATTAATTGAAGGGATGATCATCTGGCCTAACAGCCCATCCTGTTGGTCCAACCACATAAATTGTGTTTAGCGTTTCGACCCTTGCAGTTGCTCGTTCATCATATGTAATTCCAGCAACTCTAGACGACCTTACTGGGCCTTCTCCCAATTTGGGATGGGCGTACGCGTATCCTTTGAGGCCTCCATCTGACATCCTTGCATCACGAATTACGACTTCTGGTTTTTGTTTCTCGTCTGGCGGCATAACTTCGCCGCTTGCTATGTATTTGGCTAGCGCGCGGTAACCGATTTCTGAATCGAGTTCGATTCCGAGTTCTGCAAATTCTTGCATTACTTCATCTGCTGGTATTGGTTCATCGCCCATTTCAGTTAAGATTCTGAAATATTCTTTTGCGGGAATGGTCCCTGTACCATTTGTATCAAACAGTTGGAATGCTTCAACCAGTTCTCTCTCGGCTTGCGAATCTTGGGTGATATAGTCCTGAACTTCCTTTGAATCTTCAATTAGTATTTCGAGGCGGCCCCATTCAACATTGTCCTCAACATCACCGTCATCAAAGTGAATCAGGAAGGTGTGGTCATCATTCTCTCCCGCTATTGTTCCTGGGAAATAATGCCCGTAATTATTCCAGTTGGCGAAGACTCGGTCGCCTGACTTGTAGGGGATACTGGCTGGGCGTATTGTCCCGGGTGATGAGCCAATTACTACCGCCGGTTTGGTCTCAACAACTGTGCTTTTTGGGACTTCAATTCGGTAGGTTCCATCATCATTAACTGCAACAACCTTGCATCTGTCTAACCATCTTTCATTGGTAGGACTATGATATTCAACATGGTCCCCCACGATGAACGAAAGCGGCAACTCAATTTCAGGTACTGGCGGCGCCTGTGACTGCGCAGTCTGTCCAATCATACCGAGTTGTTGTAATGCTGTGACAACAGCAGCAGTTACTGCAGTAGGATCATTATTGATGATGGTATTACTAACCACATCGCCTCCAATTACGGAGTCCTGCATTGAGACATTATTTCCTTCAGAGGATGGAGGCGCAGGGACCCATTCAGAACCAGTCCACATAAATTTACCATCGGGACTCATCACAGGGTCGGACATGCTCAGGGCTTAGGGTCTGAAACTATCAATTAATCGCAAATGAGATGGAGCGTTTCTTTTTCTGTAATGATTCAAAATATCAGTGTAATTAGGCGCCGAGAGAGAGATTTGAACTCTCGTGCCACAAGGACACGCGATTTCCAGTCGCGCGCAATACCAGGCTATGCGATCTCGGCCGCAAACCGGCTGACAAGCATTTCCTGTTTAACCGAAACGGTCGAAAAGCCGTTTATCTCAATGCGAATCGATTATATCAGAAAGTTTGGTCGCCACGATTACGCCACCATGGCTTAGCGGTATAGCACCTCATTGGTAATGAGGAGGTCGCGAGTTCAATTCTCGCTGGTGGCTCCAAAAACGGGTCTTCTTGTGCGATTTGAAAACTGAGATGTGAGGGTAGAGTTGATAGGGTTCAGCGAACCCGTAGGGTTCGGTTGTCCCCATGAACGCGTCTAAGAAAATCCCAGTCGCCATATTTCTCACAGTTCTTATGTTTAGTAGCGTTGCTACTGCAGCAGTCAGTTCATGGAGTGGCCCTTCAGGACTGGCGGGAACTACAAAAACCGTTTCAGATGTGTTCGAAGTTCCGGGTAATGCAACGGTTCTCGATGCCTGGCTACATGTCGATGAGAGTGGATATTTGGAGGATGGCTCAGGTGTCACATGGTCTGGGGAAAACGTTTCCAGCAACTTTAGCGCAGGTCAGTTCACCAACACAATGATCGGTAAATTCGATGGTGCAATGTCACTAACTCCCGACAGCGCAGTCTCTAATGTCGAAACATTTTCCTCTGCAACTCTTCAACTCCCATCCGGTTGGTCCCACACTGGTGCTATCTGGGAAGCGGTAAACCCTACCAGTTTGGGCGGAACAGTTAGTGGTTCAACAAGAACACTTGCTCATGGCTATGTACCCGCAACCGCAGCAGGTGGAGGCGTGGTGGCTGCTACTTTGCCGGGCCAAGGGCTGCCTGCAAATACCGCAGGCGCACTTGTCACCCCCCAACTTGCATTGCCATCTCCGATCAATGATTTCAACCTAACATTCTCACACTGGCACCACCTTGATGTGGATGATGGTGCATGGGTTGAGTACAAACTTGACACGGGCGCTTGGACCTACATGGAGCCAGTAGGAGGCTATCCTTCGAATATCTCAACTTCTGCACCGGTTCCTACCGGTGCAAACAGTAGTGGTTTTGGAGTATTTGGAGATGGAAATCACAGTGGGTGGCTATCGTCAACATTCAGTTTGGATAACTTAACTGGAATCACTAACGCAACTACATTGCAATTTAGATTCCAAGTATGGACTGACAATAACAGCACATCAAGGCCTGGCTGGTACCTAGATGATTTCAGTATTACCAACGTAGGAAATTCGGTTGGACTATGGCACCATGGATGCTATGTCGCCACTGGGTCTTGCTTTTACAGTAATAACGCACAGGGAATGATGGTAGGAGATATTGATTTGTCGAGTACAACTGCAGGCGCAGTAATACAAACGCGCTTGGAATTTGATTTAGAAGGGTCTTCCTACGATAATTTCTGTATAGAGTTGTCAACAAACAATGGGACAACTTGGACTGATATTTCATCAAACGGAAACAGTGGCGCAACAACTTCAACATGCCGTTCGAGGACAGGGGCAATCCCTGGCTCGAGTTACACTTTGCCAAATGGCACTCAAGTAAACGACCAATCGGGAGGTTTCTTTGTAGTTGATTTCGCAATCCCTACGGCAATGATCGGCGCAAATGGTACTTCACTGATCAAGTACTATGTCGAAACAGATTCTTCAGTTCAATACGGTACTCCAAACGATGAGCGTGAAGGGCTAACCGTTGATTGGTACAAGGTTGTTACTTCAAGTGGAACAGTTCTTGATACCAACCTTCTTAGCAATTCTTCTTCAGCGACGCACTTTGGAAACAATGGGGCTGCTGACGATTGGGCATTCATCCAAATTGGAGCTGGTGGCTTCGTGTTAAACGATGGTCTTGAAGATGCACCTGCGCTTCCTCCCGGTGGTTGGAGTGTCTCCAATCAAGTTGGACAAACAGGATGGGAATTTGGCGCAGTATGCGCAAATTATTCCGATGGCCCAAGTTCATTCCCAAGTGCAAGTCTTGGGTTTGGAACCAATCTATGTGGGACTTATGATGCAGGTTCAGATAACTCATTAATTTCTCCGAACTACTTCGTTCCGCTTGGTGCAAGCGCACGTTTTGTGTGGAAGCATTGGATGTGTTCTGAAGATGCATGGGACGGAGGTGCTCTCTATGTTTCAGTCAATGGTGGGGCTTGGAATCAAGCATATGTAAACTATGCAAATGGTAGTAACTGGTATGATGGACAAATTACCAATACAGTTGCATTCAGTGGTACTGATGTCTGGGATGGACGGCAATACGTCGCAACCTCTGGCGGCTGGTCTTGCACAGGGGCCACCATTCCTTGGCTTGATATGGCATACGATGTGTCTAATTTATCAGGCAATAACGTTTCTTTCAAGTTCCGACAAATGTCAGATACAGCTGTTCAAGAGCCGGGCTGGTATGTTGATAACATCGGATTAGAAGTTGATTGGTTTGAAACCGAAGGTTCGTGGACGAGTCCACTTATTCCAACACATGACTTGGGGCAAGGATTTGTTGATGCAGATATCATCTTGCCCAATAATACATGGTATGGAATAAACATCCTAGATTCTACTGGCCAAGTAATTACTGGTCATGAAAATATGTCACTTCCGGTTTCACTAGCTACGATTGACCGTGATGCAAATCCGGGCGTATATGTCGAAGTTATAATGGGAACTGAAGATGAGTATTACACTCCACTAATCAGTGAACTGTCAATTGGTGCAACTCGCTACTTTGGAGATTCAAATGGTTGGAACATACCTGCAAGCCTTACACGTTTGTCCAATGGGACATGGGAAAATACAGGTTCTTCTGCATTGGTAATTGCCGGTTTGTCTGGCCTTTCATCTCGTCCGATTTCGTCTGCTCTTGTAACTGGCAATTTCTCACAAACCACATCGACTCTAACTACGATGGGAACTCAAGGCGTCTCTACAAGCACTGTCAATTCGATATTAGATCTTGGTGGAATGAAAACGCACATCAGTCCAACGGTAACACTAGCACCTGGTGGGATGATAGATACACTAGCATTCCGTGGAACTTTTGCACAGCCAGCACATGATGCTGCTATCGACTTAGGTGATGATGGAACTATCGATTGGCAATTCCCATCTGACCCGGCATATGGCTCATATGGATGGCAAACACGCATAGATTCGACATCGATTACTCATTCGGTTAGTATTACTGGAAACGACACATTGTCAGTAATGATTCCAGAAGGTGCTAACATTCACAGTTTACTTCTTGGAATTACTCCAACGGGCAATACTGAGCCACTTTCAATTTCGAGTGGTGGAAATTCATTCTATCAATTGTATAATTACAATTGGTCGACAACTGTACTTTCAATTGCTAACCCTCAGTTAGTTGCTTCAAGTACCTCTGTCGATGTAAGTGGACGAAATTGGTCAATGATTGATATCGATCTGATGTCATCTCCAACAACAACCTATACAATCGGCTCTTTTGCTATCGGTTATACGTTGATGGAGAATGTTTCAGGCTTAGGATCAGTAGTAAAAGCATACCATGAGTTGAACTCAAACAATGGTCTTGAACCAATCGTTGATGTTCCCTTGACATGGACTTCTGTTGCAGGTGGAGTTGCAATAGATGGTGGTGTTTATCATGAAAATATGATTACTAATCATCCGTTTACTGTTCCCGAAACCTGGTATCCAAATGGTGATTTACAAGGGTTTACTACAAGTCACCATCACTTACTAGGGAATGAGAATATCGATGAAATACATCTGATTGGCCATGACTCATCGGGTGATACTCTAGAAATAATCCTTTCAAATATTCAAGCAGGTGGAACCTTTGCGCAAATAAGCGGGTTTGGAATGCTGGCCTTGGACATTACCTCTACAGTAACCGAAGTTGGTGGAAGACTTGTTGTAGATTGGCAATTTGAGGTTGATTGGGACTGGGATGATTCTCAATCCATGTCATGGACAGCACAAGGATTTGATGAAAACGGAGAAGGCCTTTCTCCGGCTACAGCGCAATCAGGTGGAGTTGCAACCCAGGCTAGTGAGAATGATTTGCAGGTTGATTCTTGGAATGTGATGGCCTTATTTGGCCATGATTTATCCGATGCATTTTCACCGGCCTATCCATTCTGGGCTAAGGCTGGAACACAAGTTTCAGTTTCTGGAACTGTACGTTTTGAAAATACCTTAGACCTACGGCCACTTGTAAGTGATTTCGTAGTTGCTATTGATATTGATGGAAATGATGTTGTTCTCAATTCAACCGGGACTGGTCAGTGGACCGGATTAATCACTTTGCCATCTAATACAACACTTACCAATCTTACACCATATGTTATTCGCGCTGGACCAGCAACCGGAGCAAGTGGTGCAGATGATACGACTTTGACCAACCCTGTAAGTATCCGTCTCGACAACCAATCTCCATGGGCTTCCAATTTGCAAATTAACAATGGGCAAAGATTGCTAGCTGCAGATGGCTACACTTGGGATCCTTCGACTTCACTTTCGCTTCAAGTAACAGTTACCGATAGTCAAGCACTTGGTAGCGAGGTAGTAATGCACTACTGGCGGGAAGTTTTAGACGATACTAATGGTGACGGAATCGCGGATTTTGATGAATATCAGACTACATCTAGAGATTTACCAGAGGGAATCTCAGGAGAAAGAACTCTAACATTTAGTGGGATTGATGTATCGGGACTTGAGATGAATGCGTTATTCTCAGTATTCTTTACAGGAACAGATTATGCTGGACATTCACTTGTTTATGGTGGCACTGCAGGCATAGACAACGACATGGCCACACTGATTATTGCGGTCAATGCGCCTACAACCATTCCGGCAACTGGACTTAGTATTGATTCGATAAGCGAGCAATTACTTGCTGGCCAGATGCACACATTATCAATGGAAATTAGCGATGAAAATGGAATCAATTCTATCGATGTAGTAACTGTCAAATTACTAGGTGCTGATGAAGATACAATTGGTGTAATGACATGGGAGCCTCGCAACGGTAACATGTATTCGAATGAATTATCGCAACTAACATTGCATGACGTTATTGTAACAGATGAAGGTTCATATTCTGTTGTCGAGTGGCAATTCACACTTGACTGGAATTTTGATGAATCACTCTTGCCGGAGTACGCTATGCCGGGTATTGTAGTATTCGATGATGATGACCTGAATCCAGTTTCATTATTGACTAACCTCGGAGAAATACGTTGGCAATTGGACAATGACCTGAAAGTAATTGTTGATGATATGAGAGATAACACTCCTCCACTATCTGAAAACTCTTCTGAGCAGATTTATGTTCAACCGGGTGACGACCTAACAGTGTCTGGCCATGTTGTTTACAACAAGTCAGGCGTAATGCTTTCCACTCTTCCTGAGCAGGGGCTTGAAGTAACCGTTTCGACTACCTATGGGTCTGAGGACTTATCTTCCTATGCGGAAGTAACAGAAGGCGGCTGGTGGACTACTGGTATGATTTTACCATCGAGATCACTTCTTGAAAACATCTTAATCATTGATTACTCCATTACCGGTGTGCAACATCCTGGAAATGATGTGAGCAGTGCTGAAACCTATGTGACAGTGGATGAAATTTCTCCAGTTGTTGAATTTTCAACTCGGCCTATGGTGCTAGATGATGCAGAATTGGAGGTTCAACCATTTGCCATTCTAATCTTAGATGAAGGTGGTATGTCTGGAAATGATTTGCAGGTTCATTGGGCTTTTGTCCGTAATGGTGTCATTATAGAAAACGGCCAATCCAATGATATAATTCCCTACATCTCTAGCAATGCAGATGCTTGGTCATATGTTGGAAGTATTGACTTTACCGAAGGAGTAAATGTCAGCCTTGAGGAAGGAGATGAATTAATTTGGTGGATTGACGTTACCGATAGAGCAGGTAATTCTGCAGCTGGAACGGGGCTATCATATTTCGATGCAATGAATACAGATTTCACAGTATTATCATTCGATGTAACAATTACAAATATCGAAATTTCTCTTGCGGATGGCAGTACCCCAAGGGGTAATGAGATTGTAGAAGGTACCGAAATTGGAGTTGTAGTCCATGTGCGCAATTTAGGGACTAAGCCAGGAACAGTTACTGTATCTCTTATGGAGGATTTGGGTCCGGAAAGAAGCTGGCTCTCTCACGGTAGCATAGAACTCTCATTATCACCTGGCCAAACACTTGAATCGATACCGCTTCTGTTTGAGACCCACGGCAGTGGCTCACAAAATCTACACGTCAACATTACTGGAATGGAGACCTGGGTGGAAAATTCAATGCTGCCACATTGTTATGGAACTGAGCTCAGAGCCTCATGTGACTTGAATGTTGAATCCGATATGCCAAGAGTCATCAGCCAAGATGATGCTGATTCCGGCTTGGGTAGCATGACAGTCATAATTTCGATATTGGTAGTGCTTTTGGGTGGTGCAGCGCTAGCAATCGCAGTTTTGCTTCGCAGAAACAGTCCTGATGAGAGTATATTCTACGATGATGATGATGAGTGGGAAGATGACGAAGAATTTACAGAACAGAAAGTAACTCCAATTCTACCTCCAATGGCGCCAAAACGTCCCAATATGGAGGCTGTAACTAAGGCCCTAGAGATAGCGCCCGAAGTCACCCCGGACCTAGAAATGGAACCAGTTGCAGAAGTAACTCCTGCTGAAGACCCCTGGGCAGATGTAGACCATTCCCAAATTAAAGAGGTAGAAGTTGACTCGTCGGACGATACGGTTGTAGAAAACCCTGAGATCACGGAAGAAGTAGAAGAAGAAACAGAATCGATAGATGAAACCGATTTTTCTGGCATGACCGTTGCGCAGTTGAAGGTTGAATTAAGGGAACGAGGGTTGCCAGTGAAGGGCAAGAAAGCCGAATTACTAGCACGTCTGCAAGATGAGTAACTGTCACCAAACGCGCGCGTAACACCCCTAATTGACCGAAATCCATTAAAGCCTATTTTACAGATTTAGATTTAGAGAGCAACCCTCTCTAGATGGGATTGGCATGACTACAACAAGCGAAAGCAGGGATACTGCTGCACGGGTTAGAGAATTACAAACGCAAGTAGACGACCTCAAAGAATTAGTGAATACTCTTCTTTCAGTAATTTGTGAGGAGCCAGATGGGGTGTCAAGTGGAGCAGCACCATCATATGGGCAGCCTAAAATGAATTACTGCATGTAATCATCCTTTGATTACAGCAAGCGGTGACAACCTGGCAATCGGTTTTGTCAGACCCGCCGAATTAGATAATCGAATAACTTCATCGACATCCTTGTATGCACCAGGGGCCTCTTCTGACATTATATTCGGCGTGTTTGCATGAACACGTATACCCCTTGATTGCAATTCTCTTTGGACAGCCCTTCCATCAATATTCTTTTTTGCAGCAGAACGAGATAGTAGCCGTCCCGCACCGTGACACGATGATGCGAAGGCTCGATTTCCTGCAGCTCCCTCAAGCAGCCATGAGCCTGTACCCATATCCCCGGGAACTAGAACGGGTTGGCCAGGCATTGCCCTAGTGGCTCCCTTACGGTGAACACAGCACTTACAACTACGACCATCGATGTCATGGGTCTCAATTTTTGCAATATTATGGCTAACATCATACAAGAGTCTTGTTTCTACTTCAAATTCAGCAGCCAGAGTTTGTCTAAGCCTGTGTGTCAGTGCACTTCGATTGGCAAATGCAAAATTGGCAGCACCGTTCATTGCATCCAGATAGGATTGGCCCTCACGGCTATGAATCGGAGCAGCCGCTAGTTGGCGATCTTGAATTTCAAATCCCCATTCATCATTCTCCCATACTCCATTTCGGTTACGATATTTGTCCTCCAATAGTCGTACATGGTCTGTACATACCTGATGGCCTAAACCTCTACTTCCAGAATGTATCATGCATAGTACCTGACCTTCGAAAAGGCCGTGTGGATTTCCTTCCTCGATTGTCTGAACAGTCTGCAACTCCAAAAAATGGTTTCCTGAACCGAGTGTGCCTAGGGCTTTAAGGCCCCTTTCCATAGCACGCTCAGAAACACCATCGTCAGTTTCAAGGACTCCGTTGGATTCGATATTTTGTAAATCCTCCTCATATGCAAAGCCAAGATCTACCATAGCATTACTGCCACGAGAAATAATCTCATCAAGTTCCTGTCTGGTAATCTTTAGACCACCTTTTCCTGAACCTCCAGATGGAATCCTACCATTCAAACGCCCAGCTAACTTATCGATATTTGGAATATCATCAACACTGCAGTCCAGTGCAACCAGTCGAACACCACAGTTGATATCGAATCCGACCCCACCTGGTGATATCGAGCCACCCTCATCGCCCCATTCGAGGTCCGTTGCAAGAACACCCCCTATGGGGAAACCATAGCCGAAATGCCAATCGGCCATAGCCCACGCCTCACCAACTACACCTGGCATTGATGCGATGTTGACAAGTTGAGATATCGAACGGTCGTCACTACTATTGGCCAAGTGTGCCGAATCTGCTACAATCATTGCATCAACTTTCATTGATGCGTGGCGCCTAATACGTAGGAGACCATCACCCTCGACTTCGAGGTATTTCTGCCATTCACCATCGGCCACGTGCCTGCGAAGCGTTCTATCTCTTCATTTCTATGCTTCAATCGGGGATGGTTTGAAGTTAGATTGCTACCCCCACGACCTGCCCATAGGGCAGGTGATGATTCTGGGTCTTCCTCCAATTGACCTCCAAGTATTCCATGACAATGGGTATACTCGCCGTCAATGCCGGGTTACCAACCTGTGGTTCTGGACTTGTGACCCCCACCGAGATACCTGTGGTGATACAGAGGAAGATGAGTACACATTCATTGGGGCGCCAATCATCAGTGGTTTTACACAAAGTGGTCGCGAGTTAAAGGATGCAATGCGTGAGGCATTCATTTCATTTCTTGAAGAACGTGAGCATACACGCATAGAACCGTATCCTGTTCTTGCCCGCTGGCGTGATGACATTCACCTCACTATTGCCAGTATTGCAGATTTCCAACCACATGTGACCTCTGGTGCAGTAGAGCCACCTGCAAATCCATTGGCAATTTCTCAGCCATGTATTAGATTGAATGATGTAGATGCAGTTGGGCGTTCAGGACGCCACTTGACCACATTTGAAATGATGGCTCACCATGTTTTCAACCGTCCAAATGAGGGACGTATGTTCTATTGGATGGAGGAATGCGTACAGTATTGTCATGATTTACTATGTGGTACATTTGGGATTGACCCAACAGAGGTCACTTATGTTGAAAATCCATGGTCAGGAGGAGGAAATGCAGGTGCTGCTGTTGAGGTTATCGTCGGTGGGTTGGAACTGGCCACTCTTGTTTTCATGGATCTGCATGAAGATGAAGATGGCGACATCGAGATAAAAGGCGTTAACTATTCGGAAATGCCTCTACAAATTATCGATACGGGATATGGCCTAGAAAGATTTTGTTGGGCCGCAGCGGGAACTCCTACTATCTATGAAGCAATTTATCCTGAAAGTGTTGCTTGGCTGAAAGAGCAAGCAGGATTCTCTGCTACAAGATTTAACATGAGTCAGGGGGAACTAGACTCCCTTCTAGGTGAAATGAGCCGCTTATTCGGTATCATGAATATTGAAGCTGGAAGCGATGGCGACCGAATGCGTGAAGTATTTCTCGCACGGCTAGAGGAAAGAGGATATTCTATCGACGCAGAAATCTTTGCTTCAATCACAGACCCTTTGTCTAGAATTTATGCAATACCCGATCACATGCATGCGCTTGTAAATATGCTCGGTGACGGATTGGTTCCATCAAACGCCAAAGCAGGTTATTTAGCGCGAATGATTGCACGAAGAGTATTGAGAATGCGTGATGAGTTGGAACTAGAAATTAGTTTGGCAGATTTGGCAAGTCACCACCTTGAAATGAATTACTCAGCAACTCGAATGAAGCAAACACAGGATGGTTTACTCACCATTCTAAAAGGTGAAGAAGAGCGCTACAATGAAATGCTTCGTAAGGGAAATCAGGTTGTTAAAACCGCTATCAAGGACATTCCACAAAACGCATCTGAATTGCCAGATGGTATACTATTCACAATTAACGATAGCCACGGAATAGCACCAGATTTGGTGATGAATATTGCATCGAATCTTGGATGGAATAATCTCTCATTGCGAACAGGCTTCAATGCTGAAATGGCAGAGAGGCATGCTGCTATGGCTAAGGCCGCTGCTAAGGAAGTGGCGGCAAAACCGTTGGTCGAAAACATTCCTGATTTACCACAAACGGTCCCGCTGTACTATGAAGATGTTTCACAACAAAACTTCGAAGCTAGTGTATTGGCCTGCCTCGATTTAGTGGGTGAAGATATCCCCGAGTCTGCGACTCATGGAATCATACTAGACAGAACATGTTTCTACCCAGAAGGTGGTGGACAAGAAGGCGATTATGGTAGTTTGACCTGTGATTCAGCATCTCATTCGGTGCTAGACACGAGAAAGGTTGGAGATTTAGTCATACACCTTTGCACAGGTCCGTTTGAGATTGGAGACATGATTCATGGGGAGTTAGATTGGGACAGGCGCCGTCAAATGATGGACCACCATACTGCAGTACACATTGTAGGTGGTGCAGCACGACGTTTACTCGGACCCCATATTTACCAGGCTGGAGCCAATAAATCGGTTGAATCCGCAAGACTAGATATCACCCATCACAGGAGACTTTCTCGCAAAGATCTTGATGAAATTGAAGCTTTGGCAAATGAAGTTATTCAAAATGTTCCTCGCACTGAGAAGATAACACTTGACCGTAAGGATGCGGATCGAAAATACGGGTTTGACCTTTACCAAGGCGGTGCACCAAAAGGCAGTGATATCCGAATCTTACGAATTTCCGACCATGACATACAGGCTTGTGGTGGAACACACCATGATGATCCTGGACGAATCGGACAAATCCGTATTATCAGGTCTAATGCAGTTCAAGATGGTGTCGAAAGACTACATATTGTCGCAGGACAAGCAGCAATGGTGCATGCCAGGGCACAGGAAGATATCTTGCGCAATGCTGCAGATGTATTCCAAGTTCCTGCTGATGAATTACCAACTGCGGCAAATCGCTTCTTCTCAGAATGGAAAGAGCAACGCAAGAGAATTGAAGCCCTTGAAGCTGAGATAGTTCGGCTACGCACCAGTGGTGGGGGCGATAATATCTCTGAATTAGATGGTGTCAGAGTTGTTGTTATGGAGGTTGATGGTGACCTAAAACAAATGACAAAGATGCTCAAAGAATTGACACTAGACGCAAGTAAACCAACCGTTGCAGTGCTAGGTAGCAGAGAAGGTGGTGGGAAATTGATGATTGCAACAACTGAAGACTCGGTTGCTAGTGAAACATACAATGCAGCCGAACTCCTACGGGGAATTGCTTCACACATCAATGGTGGTGGCGGCGGACGCCCTACTTTTGCACAGGGAGGAGGCTCGAATCCTGACGGCCTTCCTGCTGCACTAGATGCTGCAAGGCAACTCATAGGTGTTTGAGCGCAGCAATGTCGAAGCCTGAGACGGCTCTCGATAAAGCCTCAGTTTGAGAAAACCAGGCAAAATCTGAAATTTCATTCGCCTTCAATTTTATTTGCGAATTGTCGCCGTTCCATTCGGCTTTGTAGGTAAATGATACAAATGAAATCCCTTCATTTGTGAAAATTCTCTGAGTGACAATAGGAGCATCATCTTCTAGCACAATTTCAATCCCCATTTCTTCCGAAGTTTCCCTCACGCAACCAGTTGCAGGGTCTTCATCATGGTCCATGTAACCTCCTGGCAATGTCCAGTGTCCTACAAAGTGCCCACGCTCAATTTTACCCATCAATACTTCACCATCGTTATTGAGAACCATTACCTTGGAGACCAGACGATGTAACGAGCGATAGATTGCTTCCCTTGCAATAGGGTGGACTGAATCGTCACTAATGCATTCATCTTTCCATGCCCAGTCGTCAGGCCATTCAATCATTGGATGCGCCTTGGTTACTTTGTAGCCAAGTATTTGGAAATTATTTTTTTCCTCCCATGTAAACCCAAGTTGGCTAGCCTCTTCGGGCGAGGGGAATCTGAATTTGGTATTCCCTACAGTATTCATCACGGGCAATTGGGGTCCATTACCATCGGAATCGACGAGCAAAACCTTCCCGTCATGCTCGAGGTACAAGACTGATACAGGGTGGTCCATATCCCCCCGACTATTCTTCTTCGTTTGAAGTAGTCGCATTTTCGTGATTATAATTTCCTTCTTCGAGTAGATTTTTGTCCATTGTTTTCTTGACTTTTGCTCCAAGTTGTTTGAGTCCATCAGTTCGCCTGATTACATTTCCACGATTTTTAACGAGACGGTCATGGGCTTCTTCAAATGAATCGGTAGCCTGTTTCAATCTCGTACCCAGACCTTCGAATGATTCGAGAAATAGTATGATCTGGTCATGTAGCCCACCCGCCTGTTCAATTAATTTTACTTGATTTTGACTTTGGTGTTCACGCTTCCACATGTCTTTTATCAATAGCAAGGCGGTCATAATAGTCGCACCAGTGACAACCTTGACATTTACATTTCCAGCAAGGTCCATGTATAACTCGGGGCTTTGTCGCATCGCAGCACCAAAGGCACTTTCAAGCGGCACGAACATGAGTACAAACTCAACGGAATTAATTTTCTCCATGTCTTGGTAGCGTTTTGAAGCAAGGCCCTTAGCATGTCCTGCAATCGATTTACAGTGTTCCTTCATTGCAAGTTCGGCTTCGTCCTCAGTTTGGGCATTTACATACTGCTCCCAAGCCTTGAGAGATACCTTTGAGTCAATTATCACTTGGCGGTTGTCTGGTAGATAAATGACAAAATCAGTACGCTTTCTCTTGCCATCACTTGCAGTCTCAGAAAGTTGTTTTGTGTAATCCTTTCCTTCGACAAAACCCATCGACTGCAGGAGGTTCTCAAGAACCAGTTCACCCCATGCACCTTGGGCTTGTGAATCCGCTTTGAGAGCTCTAGTCAAATTATTTGTTTCATCAGATAATTTGAGACCTAATTCTGATACAGAATTGATTCTCTCCTCGAGACGTGTACCTCTTTCAAGAGATTTAGCCTCATTTTTATTCATGTTATCAGTATATTCTTTGAGGGCAATGGATAGTGATTCTGTGGCCTTATTGAAGGTAGTTGTTTTTTCATTGTCAGCTTTTGCAACGGCTTCTTGGAAGGCAGTTTGTGCCAGGACAGTGAAAGTATCTTTCATCGTAGTTTCATAGCCTTTGAGCGATTCATTTAGTGAGTTCTCTTTAGCCTCAATTCCAGCTAAAATTATATTTGCTTCCATTTGAGATTCCAGAACCAATTTCTTGGTACGCAGTTGCATAATATACCAAACAATAACTACAGCAAGAACCGTTACGAGAGAAAAATATACTAGTTCCATAGGACCACTAAGGCTGTTTATGTGGCAGGGGTTCTTGAACCCATTTATTCAGGTTCAGTGAATAATTGAAGTATAGTAACACCTACCCACTGGTGTGCGAGTCGAACAACTCAATGAGGAAATGTGGGCTATGACCTACCTTGTAGTGTGTGAGGAAACCCGGAAAGCGGCTCTTGTTGACCCGGTGTGGGACAACCTTAGTGATTATATTTCGTTACTCGAAGAAGCAGGTTTCGAATTAGAATATACAATGGCAACACACACGCATGCAGACCATATTACTGGTTGTTTCACACTAGCGGAAATGACAGGTTGCGAGTATGTAATGTGGAACGACACCCCCTCTTTGGGCGTGACAATTTATGTTGATGAAGAAACTTCAATTTCAATGGGTGAAATTGAATTCCATTTCCATCATGCCCCGGGGCATACCGGAGATTCGATGATCATTGAGTGTAATGGGTACATTTTCACAGGAGATTTCCTATTCACTGGAGATGGCGGTGTAGGCCGGGATGATCTCCCTAGTGGTCGCATGCATTTGCATTGGCAGGCCCTTGACATCCTCGAACGATTTTCAGGTGATGTCATGGTTTGTACCGGCCATGACCCCCCAGGAACTGAAATGCAGTCCCTCGGTTGGAATCGAGAAAATAATCTGGTATTGAAGATGGAGACTTACGAGGAATATGCAA
>ENA-UZWR01004591-UZWR01004591.1-metagenome-genome-assembly--contig:-Day-1-25m-contig-4591_pt1 | contig 17488 bp, 16 predicted proteins | sample MGYA00260337_ERZ794897 | MGnify/ENA metagenome assembly ERZ794897 | reverse complement strand
ACCTTTGACAGCCGTGGATATACAACATTGGTATTCATCAAACCATCAATAGATGGCCTTGGACAACCTTCTCTAAATGATAGAACAAACCGCGGCGATAATGTTTCGCTACAAATCTTGTTGAGAGACAATACTGGTGAAAGCGTTCCGCAACAAGCGATAACAGTCGAGATAGTTGGTACTAGCATCAGTGCGGTATTCACTACTGCAGAGAATGGGACTGCACTCGGAATCTTAAATGTTCCAAGCAACCTATCAGTTGGTCCTGCAGACCTTAGAGTTACATTTGGTGGAATCCCTGGAACGACTGGATTATTGGGTAGCAATGCGACAACACAATTTGCTGTATTGGCTGAAACCAATTTGACGATAACGGAAAGCCCTAGTACACTTACGGCTGGTGATACATTCACAGTAAATGGAACATTACTAGATGACCTCGGATTACCACTCTATATCAATGGAGTTGAATCCTTAGCCATCGTCCATCTTTTGGTGGATGGCATTCCGGTATCAAGTGTTGAAACCGATGCAATGAGTGGAACCTTCTCTTTGAGTTGGGTCTTACCTGAAGATACAACTGCAGGAGCACACCAAGTCGAAGTACGCTTTACCGGTGGTAGAGATTGGGTTGACCCAATTGGGGTAGGCGATCCTTCGAACCCAGATTACTACCATCCAAGCAGTGATGTTGTACCATTCAATGTCAGTGTTCCAACCAAGATTCTACTGATTACTCCAACAGGCGATGTTGACCGAGAAGACAGTATGACCATCCAAGGAAGACTACTAGACCTTGTTGATGCACCTCTTTCCAATATGACTATAGAGATTTGGCTTGATGGAAACTGGTTGACAAATGTCACCACCGATGTCGATGGAATGTTCACAGCAGTGCATGCAGTACCAGCAGATGCTAATTTAGGCCCATTATCACTTGAAACTAAGTTTACAGGAACGACGTTCTATTTGCCAAGTCAAGCAAGTGGAACTTGGAATGTATTCAGTAAGGTTCTGGTTACAGTTGAAATGCCAAGTCCGGTAGCAGTATCACAAAATATTTCAATAACCGGTTCAGTGGTTGATAATCAATTGAATCCGATATCTGGGCATCAAGTGGAACTGAATGTTGAAGGGGTTCTGATAGCGATTGTAACCACAGATGCACAAGGAGAATTCTCATATGATTGGACAATTCCTGATATCTTTTCATTCGGTGACCACACGATGGATGCGATTTCTCCTGCTCAAGGCTTCTATCGCTCCAATACGGGCAATACAACTTTCTTCCTAGCACACCGTTCAGATGTAACTCTGATATTTGATGATGGAAGAGATGCTACCCGCGGAGATACATGGGCACTATCAGGAAGATTGTTTGATATTGATACGGTAAATAGAGATGGTATAGAAGGAATGATGCTGAGCATCATCCTCGATGATGTAGAAGTTGCAACTGCAACTACTGATGATGCTGGTGTTTGGAGTGCAGTAATTCCAGCAACAATGGAATTGGCAAGAGGTGAACATACCTTTACAGTAAATTACGCAGGAAGTACTGCTCATCTTGAGGCATCGACTAATGCTATTGCAATTGTTTGGTCTGATATGGTAATCAATATCGACGAAACATCATCTAAGATAGTTACACGCTCTGATGGTACCTTTGCGCCAATTATTCTAACTGGTTCTATCGCAGAAATTGGCGGTCAAGGAGAAGTCTTTGAAAATCTTGTTCTCCACATAGGAAATGGAACAGACTGCGTCAATAATCGCGAAGGCGCAAGTTGTATTGGTGGTCTTCTAATCACTTGGTTAAACGGTAACTTCTCAGTTAGTGGACCTGCTCCATCATGGATGGAATCTGGTTCCCAATGGATTTCAATAGATGCGCCAAGAAATGATTCATTATACCTGAATGCAGAAAGTATCTCACAGATTTTATTCGTTAAGGTCAATGCAGACTTCAGTATCACAATTGATAAAATTGTAGAGGATAAGAATGAAGATATTTCTGGTAATGTAATAATCACCGCTCAAGATACTGGTGCAGGAATACCTGGTATTAGTGTGACTATTTACCTCTATGATGGAAACAATACTCAATTGAGTAACCCGTTACAGAAGATTACAGACGAAAATGGTCTTGTGGAAATTGAATTCAATTCAGACCCACCATACGGCGATGCAAGTCGCTGGGGTGAAGTCTCTATGGACATCATCATCAACGATCCACGTTTGAGTGATGAAAGCCTTGCAACATTTGCAGCAATACGTCAAGACGGATTCTCACCTAGTTATTCATATGCAGAAGATGTGCAAGAAGTGAATATGTGGGCATATGTGTTAATGCTGCTAATCGCAGCATTAGGAGCGGCAGGTGTTGTAGTATACAAGAGGAAAAAGTCTGCTGAACTAATGTCAGATGCTGCTGAAATCTTCGCATATACTGCTGAATTACTAGCAGCGGGCGATTCGATTAGAGAAGCGATTTTCAATTGCTACCAAGACTTGTGTTCCTTGCTTCAACAGCGAGATTTCTTGCGACGTGACTTCGAAACAGTTCGTGAGTTCGAAGTTGCTATTCGTCAAGCTATGCCTGGTATTTCCAATGATGCACTGGTTGCTATGGACAATACCTTCGAGATGGCAAGATACAGTCGTGAAGAGATGGGTGGAGTGCACCAAGAGGCTGCAGTTCAAGCATTGAATCGCATGAGCGCTGAGATTACACAATTGCAAAAGATCACGCCAAGAACTTGATCAATCCTTTGCATAAGAGGTTCACTTTGCAGCGATAGGGTGTGGGCCTTGTCTCTGGGGTCTAGAGTGTTCTTAACTTTGAATCGGGTGCATTTATTTCAGGTTTATATAGCGTAATACTTTTGCAAGATTATGTTCTCACCAGAAGACTGTATTGGAATTGAAGCAACTGATTATTTATTGGATTTAGGATTTGAAATATCAGTTGATTCAGAGTATGTGGGGAATGAAGAACTCGATTTAGAAGCCCTACAAGATGACGTACATCCTCAACATCCAGCAGCATTAGAGGAGTTATTTGAAAACTCTGAGACGCAAATTTGCTGTACAATGGATCAACATCGTTTAGTGATAAGTTGGAGTAATTCAGAGATACGTTCAGTGTCCGATAATTTCCCCGCAAAGATACTTTCAACTTTCAAAGCCTTCCTTGAGAATGATAACTCCATCGTTTACATTTCAAATGAAAAGTTAGCCGAGATGCAAGAGCAGATCGATGCTGAAGTTGACAGCCAAGATTAATGTTCAAACAAAATAAGGTCTTTATCGTATCATAACAGGGTTTGGCGGAACATTTCCGGCCAAAAATAAAATATGCGTAAATGGCTTACTGTGAGGCTAACTTTTTCCTAATCTGATGGGTTAAGTTTATATGGGTGAAGTTACATCTAGATAGTGAAGTATTGGCGGATATCTTCAACAAACAGGGAGTTATATTATGCAAAAAATAGAAGGTAAATATGAAACATTAGAAGATGCTAAACTAGACTATGATTCAGAAACAGGTTGGGGTATGAATGATGCTGCAGTGGATGTAATCAACTCGATCTTATCTGGGGTCAGAGATGGATGGTACTTCAATATTAAAATGAACGAGGAATCAGGTGAGACAGAATTTCTTCGGGCAGCAGATGAGCTACGGGAAACTCTTCTTGGTATCGGAATTTACAGTGAGTCTGGTATTTACCATCGTCGAAGACCAAAAAGATCGATGGAGAAAAGACCAGAAGGCCGCCCTACTATTATGGTCAGTATGCCAAAGAAACAGTTCCCAGCATCAATCAGAACATACTATACAATTTTCATCGCAATTAGTGAAGAAATTCCAGGTATTATGCAGGATTGCTATTATCGTGCGTTTGGCTCACGCGGAGGTATTTTCAATGCGGACGCCGCTAAAATCGACCCGAAAATGAATCAATGTATTACCATTCTTGCTTCGGTGTTGGGAGTTCCAGGAGAACTCGTCGAAGAATGCATGAAGAAAAAACGTCATATGACTGCTATACTTATTTTCCCAGGTACATTCCGCGATAGTAAACATAGTGATAACTTGGACAAACCTTGGTCTAAGTACATCTTTTGGTGCTATTGGGATTCGCCATTTGAGGACGACAAGGCATCGCCATCAAGAGAAGCAGCAATCAATTGCATGAGCACACTCAACTCATTTCCTAAATGGACTCCGGAGGGTTGGTGACTGTGCGGAAATTATCGTTCAAACCAGTTTTTGATCTTGGTTGTGAGAAATGGCCAACTATTTCCACCGATGTTGAAATTGAACTCTTCTTATCTACATTGTCACAGCGCTTTAACCTCGAACCCATTACAGTATTAGTGCGCTCAAAAAAATGGATTCGGGAATGGACTGAATGTCCAAAGGCAGTAGCTTGTGCTTGGAGAGAAGATGAGAAATCCTTCGTTGCTTTTTGCGAAGAAATCTTTGCCCCTCTCCATCCCAAATGGCGTGTTTTGCGTTCATGGAAGGAGCGGTTTTTTCTTCTTGCCGTACTGCATGAATTCGTACACGTGTATATGATAATCAAACATCCTGATATTCTTGAATCGCACAGCCCAGAGTTCTTTGCTATGGAGGAAAGTTTAGCTAGAGAATTTGGATTACGTTATTTATTCGAGCAATAAAGTTGCTAATGCGTAATAATTCCGCAAATGTTCCGTCAACAATGAATATCTCTAAAGACCTTCCAACAGGCCAATGGGTTATGCTTGGTGAAGTAGCATGGAATAGGCCGCAACAATGGCATCTTGATTTAAGTTCCAATAAGATGACAATTTTGGAGAGGGTAATAACTGTGGTATTTTTTTCAGGGCTTACTGCCCTATGTGCACAAATTGTATTTTCTGCCCCATGGACTCCGGTGCCATACACATTCCAAACATTTGCAGTATTAGCGACAGGAGTGTACCTTAGAAGAAATGATGCATTTGCCTCAGGTTGTCTTTATGTGTTAGTTGGCGCATTGGGTGCCCCGGTATTTGCTGCTAATGGAGACCACTTGTTTGATGGTGGTAAATTAATCGCCTCGGGGGGATATTTGATTGCATTCCCAATCGCCTCAGCGTTGGTTGCAGAGGGATTAGATCGTTCAAGAAAAGCAGGGTTTGCTGACCTTAAAGCGCAGATGATTTGCTGGGTATCTGCAATGCTCCCAGTATATGTCTTTGGAACATTGTGGCTTGCTAAATCATACGATGTTGATTTTGCTCAGGCCTTTGAGTGGGCTGTTGAACCATTCCTTATTTGGGATTTTGGAAAGATATTGATTATGGCTTTAATCACCACAAAATTGTGGTCATATACTCCTCAAGAGGATTGATAATTTATTTCTCTATGGATGCAAGAGTTGTATTTGTCTACCATCTAAGGTGCAATCTTCCATTGACAAAATGCGCATTAATATCACCAGTTGCTTCTTCAGGCAGTGGCATCAAACGCTCAAGGTCAGGGTTATTTTCATCAGTAATAGTTAGTTTCACGGTTGCACGAGTTTCAGTTCTCAATACCTGTAAATTAATTTGGTTTATATCGGCACCCAAAAGTGGTACAGTTAATCCATCTGGATTTAATCTTCCATGTAATTCTTTGATCACCCAAGCCAATTGACGCTGAGGTTGAACTTCAGCAATATGCGTCTCTGGTAACATGCCTGCAGTGGCCAATACATGGCTATGTAATTGTGCAACTTCACCCAAGTGTTCTGCCTGTTGCTGGAATTGATCATGGAGGAGGTTTGGAGTGACTTCTAGCCCGCTCGAAATAGGCTCCTCAGGTGCCAAATCAATTGGCTCATTCAGCGAGATGTCCAAGTGCTGCCACTGTTCCATATTGTTGCCGTTGCTTGCGATGTCCATGAACCTTCGTCCTCCCCTGTATGAAATTTCATTCCTCTTTTGTGGTATGAACCTTCGCAAAAAAACGTCTTGCAAAACTTGTTGTTGTTTCAGGTCCAGATGTGCTACTCATCAACAAATCACTTGGATAGCATTTAGCATAGACTCTATCCGAATGACGTTTGTCTAAGAGCAAAATAAGAGCACGGTCTCCAATTGACCGGATTGGTCTCCCCATCGCTTGCATAATGGCATTTATTGCAGGTTGTGTCGACGTATATTGCCAAGCTAAATCTTTACCAAAACGTTCAGAAACATATTCCTTTAATGCGTTATTCAATACAGATGGAGGGGGGTTCGGTATTCCTATACAAGCAACAGCATCTAATATCCCGCCATTATAGTCAACACCTTCGCTCAACCTAGCACCAAATACTCCGCACAATAGTATTCGTTGACCCGACTCCTTACCATCTCTCAATTGTTCAACGATTCCGTCAATATCTTGTTTTGACCAATCTCTTGATTCTGTTACTTTGGTTATGCCAGGAAAATAAGCATCCTCAAAAATCTCATTGAGCATCCTGTATGATGGAGTGAATACTGCGATGTTACCAGGAGTTCCTTTGACTAAAGCAGCGATCTGGGCTCTAATCTTAAGAGTCATATTATGGCCTCTCTCTGTATATTTTGTAGTGACATCTTGTGCTAATAATACTGGTCTTCTGCTTCCCGAAAATGGTGATTTATACGATTTAGAAGTAGTTTTTTCATTTGGGAGGCCTAACAAATTGGCATACATAGTTGGAGGATAAAGAGTACCAGACATCAGGATTGCACCTGAAGAGTTCTCAAAAACAGGTCTTGAGACTAATCCTGGGTCCAATAAGTGAGTTGTAATTTTTCCATCTTTGCCTTTGGTGTCAAAGATTAGTGTCATCGCTGTGCCCTCACCGAAGCGGTTTACACATTCAATAATCTCAGCAAAGCGATGTGAATCTGGTTCATATGTCGCATCATCAGAATCCGTCTCGACTTCAATGTCAACATTTGCTAGTAGTTGTTGAATTGTTTTCAAACGTTTATTACGATTGACAAGTGGTGCTTTTGGTTCAGTATCTCCGATAATTGTCTTTTGCTGTGAAATTCCTTCGCTGATATCGCATGCCCGATGAATCGCATCGATAAAATCACTAACATTTACTTTCTGTTCATCTTTTCCATTTGGGAGTGAGGTGTGCAAAGAATTGAATAATTCAGTGAATGTTTGCCTGCATGCCCTCATTACATCTAATCCCCAAGAAACTAATTCTATCTCTTCGCCATTGCTTTGACTACCAGGGAGACTTGAATTTTCTTGTAACGTCCCAAAGTGTTCTTCTAGTTCCATAGTGGTATTTCTTACAATGGTGGGGGTCAATCTTTTTTCCATTGTCAAACGTATTCGATTTGCTAAGTTATGTGCTTCATCAACTATGATAATAATATCACTTAGGCTAACACCCATCGCTTCGAGACTCGCTTCGCGAACACCATCATCGAATAGGTGATTGTAATCACCAACAAATACATCTGCATGTTTTACTGATTCACGGGCGACTTTCCATGGGCATACCTGTGTGAGAACATTATTTTCGCGATGAATTTTTGTCAATTCTACTAATTCATCAACATGTAATGGGCTATTCAAAATTCTTTGTGATAGATTAGGTGCTTGAGTAATCCACGGCATACAACTACGCGTTTTACGCGCTTGGGAACAAAGAATAGAAAATACCAATGACGATTCCTTAGCAAATGGTTGAACGCACATTCCGGACTGTCCAATCATGTCAACCAAAGTTATCTTTTCCTTATCCTGCCGCAATTGGTTAAGCCTTCTTACCGTATCAACAACAATTCTATGTTGGCTTTGACGTGATGTGAGGAAGAATATTTTCTTATTTGAATTGGATTTTTTAGCGACCTCAATTGCGGCCGCAAGGGCAGCAGCGGTCTTTCCAATACCAGTTGGAGCAGCGGCCAAATGGAATCCTCCATTGGATAATGACTGATTTGCTTCGATCACCATATCGATTTGGCCGGGTCTTGGTGTTTGATGAGCCAAGTATTCAATCGCAGGATGATCCAATGGATTCTGCGACGTCATAATTATACTCCATTGCCGACCCTTCTAAAGGATTGGGGAGTGGATGACAAGGCTTACGCCTTGATTGAGTAAATGTGCCCAGAAATTTGGGGGTCTGGGCACGGGTTGTAACCACTAGCTCAACTGGCTTGTGTGGAATCTGAATCCTCCCCGCCGTCATCGGGGTGGTTGTTTGTTGGGTTTTGGCCATCTCGTGCAAGACGGGCACGTAGACGCAAGGTGGCTAATCCGTGTAGGCTGGCCCCGCCATACACAGACCCAAAGGTGGCATTATGTGGTATATTTCCCTCATTTTGCCAAGACATCCCATCCCCTCCGAGCTCACCCACTCATTCGTGGTATTCCCCACGTCTAATTGTAGCCGCTCGAGACACCTCAAGAGCCGCTTCTAATGTTTCAGTTGTTTCTGCTTGATGCTTAATTGCATTAGCGATATAGAGTTTCAAACCTTCCTGGCATGCAGTTTCGGTTGTAATTCCTTGAAGTTCATATAACTGGCCTAGGTGCATTTTATTGGCACGGCCGATTGGGATTCGAACAGAATCCATATCTGGTAATAATGGCTGTCCGTGGAGGAATTGATGTATTGCAAGGCGGATCACATCGGAGCGATTTCGGGCTCCATCAAGTCCGACTCTCGATTCTAAAGAATTGAGGTCATCCTCAGTTATTCGTAGTGAAACTAGGCTGCTTGGATTGCTCATGTTCGATTCCCCCGTAATTTGAGACAACCACTCTCAGCATATAATAGTATTCTTTATGATTATGAAATGACTTACAGGCGATTACAAAGAATACGTAGCATAATCTGTTACCCGGAAAAACAACGCTGCGAAGCACTTTTTGAGTTTGATGGTGCGTGGAGCGAGTTGAATATAGTCGGGTTCTATGCGATCGTATGACAAATCGTATACAACTTCCATGACCGGTTTAATGAGGTGGGTTCTCAATAAATGCTAAACACTAACTTCCTTACGTAAGGGCATGACCCTAACTCCTTCACGTGGTTTATACCTCTACATCAATACACTTAGAACTGCAATGGATGATGAGATTGTTACTGATAACGAGGCATCGATACTTCGCGTTTTGGCAAATGCTTTGGGTGTCTATCCAAGCGATACAGCAACCTGCCTTTCTATTGTGCGTGGAGATGAAAAGGACCCATTTGCGGATAGTGCCGTCGATTATTCTGGGCATCATATTGGAGATGTTGCTACCTACCAAGGTGCTTTGATAGCCGCTCTTGATGATGAAGTAATTAGCGAAGATGAATGGGAGATGCTGAATCATCTTAGAGATCTTATTGGGCTACAGGAAGACCAACATGCTCTAATCGAAGAAGCAATACGGGCAATGGAGGAAGTTGATGAGGATGGTTCTAGGAGACTTGAGAGATTAGAGCGTTTCAACACCGTTTGCCCATACAGATGAACGGTTTAATTATTACACCTGTGAGCACTTTTTTTAAATGGTTAAAAAAGGCTACTGGGGCTCCATGTGCAACACTGTAAATCCATATTTCTTGTATGCGATTAATAGCAACTATTAGAAGGGGTTAGCGTCGGGCCACAAATACACATATGTGTAAAGGTGTAAGAAACATGAACGCAATAGATGCAATTTATGACAAGGTAGTCGCACGCGACCCTAATCAGCTAGAGTTTCACCAAGCGGTGAAGGAAGTATTGGAATCACTTGAACCTGTGATTGAAAAACATCCTGAATATATCTCAATCGTAGAACGCGTTGTTGAGCCGGAAAGACTGATTCATTTCCGTGTTGCTTGGGTTGATGATGCAGGTGAAGTCCAGGTAAACCGTGGATTTAGAATTCAATTTAATGGTGCAATTGGACCATACAAAGGTGGATTGAGATTCCACCCATCAGTAAATGCTTCAATTTTGAAGTTCTTAGCATTTGAACAGATTTTCAAGAACTCCCTAACAGGTCTACCAATGGGTGGCGGCAAGGGTGGTTCAGATTTCAATCCTAAAGGAAAGAGTGATGGTGAAGTAATGCGCTTCTGCCAATCTTTCATGATGGAACTTTGGAGACATATCGGACAAGATTGTGACGTTCCTGCAGGCGATATCGGTGTAGGTGGTCGAGAAATTGGCTATATGTTTGGAATGTTCAAGCGCCTACAGAATGAGTTCCAAGGCGGAGTGTTAACTGGTAAAGGCCGTTCATATGGCGGTTCTCTGATTCGTCCTGAAGCAACAGGATATGGCCTAGTTTACTTTGCAAGAGAAATGTTGGCTACAAAGGGTAAATCCTTTGCAGGTGCAACAGTAGCAATTTCAGGTTCAGGAAACGTTGCACAATTTGCCTGTGAAAAGGTCTTGGATTTAGGTGGGATACCTGTGACAATGTCCGATTCATCTGGATGGGTACATGTTCCAGCGGGTATTGACCGTGAAAAATTAGACTACATCATGGATCTAAAGAATAACCGAAGAGGAAGAATTTCTGATTTCGCTAATCACTTCGATGGAGTTACTTTTACAGCAGCAGGGCCAGAGCCAACTGTAAACGGCCTTTGGGGAGTTAATGTTGATGTAGCACTTCCTTGTGCAACTCAAAACGAGTTGAATGGAAAAGAAGCAAAGATGTTGGTTGCAAACAAATTAATCGCAATAGCTGAGGGTGCAAATATGCCTTGTACTCCTGAGGCAGTTGGAGTATTCCAAGAGAGTGGAGTTTTATTCGCACCTGGTAAAGCAAGCAACGCTGGTGGAGTCGCAACCTCTGGACTTGAAATGTCACAAAACTCACTTCGTTTGTCATGGACTCGTGAAGAAGTAGACCAAAAACTAGATGCTATCATGGTTGAGATTCACAAGAATGCATCCGAGACTGCAAAGAAATATGGTCGTGAAGGCGATTATGTATTCGGTGCAAATGTTGCAGGATTCCTAAAAATAGCTGAAGCCATGCAAGCACATGGTGTAGTTTGATAGCGTATCTACACTCTCTAAATACTTCTGATAATTAGTGAGGGATTTTTTCAACAACTCGAAAGAGTGCGTAAACTAGACTAAATGTTTTCAAGCTGAGAGATTAGTTCTGGCTTAATTCCAGAAACTGGAAGCGCTTGACTCTTCAGCCGTTGTTTTGATTTGAAAACACTCAATAATTTAGGTCAAACATATATCATGATTATTTTTAGATATGATAAAGATTGAGCCGGCAGCCAGTTTACTGACCTACTGAAATAGTGATTTATTCATGTCACTGAAGCGCCAATGGTTAGATCGGTGACCTTGAGTATTTGTGTTGTCACACCGCCATCTGGCATATTTATCATGAAATTAGCAGTAATCCCTCTTGCATCAATCCAATTTGGACCACAATGAGCACCACCGACATTATCATTTGTTCCTGAATCAATTCCGAAAAAATACATCTTGCCGGATTCAAGAGTTGTTACAGAAGTTGGCTGTTGTCCGACTTCCCAAATTGAGCCAGGTCCAGAAATCCAAGAATTTAACGAACCACTTCTATAATAGAAATTACCATTGTCAGTACATGACAATATCCAATCCACATCGGCAGGGTTTACTTCTTTGCCCATCGATTGATATTCTATCATGAATAGATAATCGTCATAATTATCTTCAACCCAAACATTTAGGATTAGCATTTTTGTGGCCGATTCCTTATTGGCATCTTTTGCTGTATGCTGGGTTTGTTGGGCTAATTTCTCTACTGCCTGAATAATTACGGCACTGGAGATTGCTGCAACTAGGATACAGGCCATGAAGACAATCATTAATCCAATACCAAATTGCGCATTATTATCATATTCTTTTTTCAAAACATCACCTCAAATAAATATCATCCCAGCATGCGGACTTGAACCGACATCAAATGGTATTATCTTTGTTCTTCCACCATTTACTGCTATTACTAATTCCGCTGAAAAATCAGGCGATATGTCACATACACCTGAAGTTGAAATAAAGATATGATACATTCCATTATTGGTGAAAAAATCGTTTGTTGCCGCGCTCAACCCGTCGTCAGATATATCAGTCGCTGTGTCGAAATCCCCCGATATATATTGTATCGTAGTTGTACCTTTGCATAGCAATGACCAGACTATATCAAGGTCAGAAATGTCATTGAGAATATAGGGGAGTTCAAATACCAAATAGAGTCCATCATCTCCAGGGTTTGAATATCCAGATAATTCAAACCGATTAACTTGAATGAGACCATTTAGATTTTCAGATTGATTTACTGAATGCTCTTGAGAATCACTGAAAGTAGTTTGAACAATTAGGAGCAGTACCGATGCCATTATTGCAGAAGTAATCATTATCGCTATGAAAGTGATTAATGCGCCGAGGGCTAATTCTGCAGTTTCACTGCGTCTTAAACCCTCCATGGAATCTACTCCATGGCCGATGGTCAAAGTCCTTTGGACACAATACTTCACTATCACGTCTTATTGTGATTAGTTGGTATAATCAAGATTGGTATGGGAGCCAAGATTCAGTAGCAGTATCATAATATGATAATACATCATTTTCATCTTTGGACCAATGTATTCCATCCTCTTCCCATTGAGTTGGTCCACTTGGTGTTACAATCTCTGGCAATGACTTGTCATTCTCTTCTTGATAAAAGGCAGCTTCTGAAGCAGCATCCAGTTCTGCATTGGCAACTTCAAACGGTGATTGAGTTACTACTGAACCACGTTTAAAGTACATTACAGCAGCAATAATTCCAATAACTAACATTGCGATGATGCCATACATCATTGCATTTCCACTTTTTTCAGCAACTTCTTGCTTATTTCTAAGTGAATCCTCAGGGTAGAAATCCCAGCGGTCAGGGACACCATCTCCATCAGTATCGGTAGTTTCATTTGAATCATTAGGGAATGCATCATCTGCATCGCTTACTCCGTCTTTGTCACTGTCAATTTGGTTCAAAGCACAACCATCTTCTCCTACAATCCAACCAGGAACTGTATTAGGACAATCATCAAGGTGATTTCTAATGCCATCATCATCATCATCCTTTTGCTGGTCAGAACAACCGTTGAAATCTACACTTTCACCGAGTCCAGTATCTGGGCATAGGTCATCTGAATTCCAGATGTCATCATCATCTTCATCCTTCTGTGAATCAGCACAACCCTCGATATCAGGTTGCTCACCAATTGGGGTCGCAGGGCAAATATCAGTGTCATCCATTATCTGATCACTATCAGTGTCACGTTGAGAGTCTGAACATCCATTTACATCTATGTTTTCATCCAATGGTGTTAGTGGGCATTGGTCAATATCGTCTGTAATGAGGTCAGCATCTCCATCCTTTTGTGAATCAGAACAACCATCTTCATCTGCAACTTCAAGAATAGAAGTACCTGGACAAAGATCTTCGCTATCAACAACATAGTCAGAATCAGTATCTCTTTCATCGCTTGCACAACCAAAACCATCTACATTGGCTCCAGCCGATGTGTTTGGACATTGATCTCTATCATTCATGATTCCATCAGAATCAGAATCTAGTTGTGAAGATGCACATCCTGCAGCATCAATAGTTTCTCCCAGAGTTGTGCTAGGACAGTCATCATATGCATCCATTACACCATCTGCATCTGAGTCTTCTTGACTAGCAGCACATCCTGTAGTATCAACTGGAGAACCAGCTGGAGAGTTTGGACAAGCATCCATGGCGTTATTTATACCATCTAAATCATCATCTTTTTGACTTTCAGCACAACCATTCTCATCGACAGTACTGCCAGCAGGGGTGCCTAGGCATTGGTCCCCATCCAGTCCACTTGCAATATCACCATAGCCATCATTGTCTGCATCACTCCATTGTGTAGGTTCGGAAGGGAATGCATCGGCATTTGCCCCAGTAGGGTTGTCGCCATATCCATCACCATCAGCATCGGCCCATTGAGTACCATCGCTTGGGAATGCATCTGGATTGGTACCTGCTTGGTTATCGCCATATCCATCACCATCAGCATCACTCCACTGTGTGGAGTCTGAAGGGAATCGGTCTGGATTATTACCAGTTTGGCTATCACCATATCCATCACCATCGCTATCTTCCCATTGTGTAGCGTCGATTGGGAATTGATCAGGGTCTGTTCCACTGGTGTTATCACCGTGTCCATCTCCATCAATATCGGACCATTGGGTAGGATCATTAGGGAAGTGGTCTCCATTAGTTCCAGCACTATTGTCGCCATATCCATCGCCATCACTATCTTTCCATTGAGTTGAATCGAGAGGATACTCATCCGGATTATTACCTCCGGAGTTATCCCCGTAACCATCTCCATCTGCATCATGCCACTGGGTTGGGTCATTAGGGAATGCATCAGAATTATTTAAGCCAGAATTGTCACCATATCCGTCTCCATCAATGTCTGACCATTGGCTCGAGTCACTTGGGAAGGCGTCACTATTGTTTCCAGACATGTTATCTCCATATCCATCACCATCAGTATCACTCCATTGACTTGAATCATAAGGGAATGCATCCATGCTGTCATTGTGGCCATCACCATCAGTATCCTTTTGTGAATTAGCACAACCGTTTTGGTCAACAGTTGTTCCAATTGGGGTATTTGGACAGTTGTCTGCTTCGTTTGCAACACCATCATTATCGTCGTCGAGAGTGAGGTAGAAGCAGGCTGAATCGCCAATAAGTTGAACATTAGCGTCAGAGAATAATTCTAAGACAATACAGTACATTCCACTATTTGTTGGAGTTGAATAAGTGAATAATGGCATATTCATGTTAGGCGCAGTAGCGGTAAAGTTGGTCAAATTCAAGGTGGAAACAGATGCACCACTGCTATCGGTAATTCTAATTTGATATTTGTAATCGTCACCAGTTACCAGATCATATCCCTTGGTTGTAACATCATTCGTAGTTGAGGTACTGCTTGTGGAATAATTGTCAATTAGCAAAGTTGGTAATTGTGGAGTAAACTCCTCATCGTGGAAACCTATCCACCCACTCCCAGTGCTATGATTGGTTGTTGTATTATTGTAGGAGAGAATTGCAGCGAAGAAGTGGTCGTTCAATGTAGTTGGTCCAGTCCAATTTAGTTGAGTCGTTAAGGAGGATGCAGTTGCATTGAAAGTTGTGTAATCAGTGTCAATAGTAGATGCATTGAGTGCAGTATAAACATCCATTGAAACATTGAAATTATTCTCGAATAGAACTTGGTCAGCGACTAACCATTCTAGATGGTAATCTGTACCAATGGACAAATTTGTTAGCGATATTTCCCCAGTTGAGGAAGAAGAAGAAGTAACCTCTACCATCTCTATGTATGTGTAATCATCATCATAGGCAATGTAGCCACCAATCGCATCCTTGAAGTATGAAACAATATAGTATTCAGATTCAATATTTTGAGGTTGAGATACTGATACATTGTATGTCATTGTAGTTGCTGTAGCATTGAATGAAACATTGGTAGAATTGGACCAAGAGATAGTGCCATCAAGCATCATTTGTGCACTTGAATAATTGTAATTGTAACTAGTTCCAATACTGAGGCCGCTAAAGGTTAGCGCAGCAGAGGTTAGACTCGTAGTTGTAACATCAATACTTTCCATACTTTGGCCCCCACCGGGTAGGTTGGTAGTAATGTCAATGCCGTATGTATTGGTTGCAGAATTATAGCCAAATACCCTAAGATATGTGGTCTGATTTGATGTTGAAGTGTAGGACAAAATTTCGTCATTACTAACCGAACTACCCCAAGCCAAAGTAGTACTAGAAGTGGTGTCCCATCTAACATCGATATCTCCACCGCTATGCAGGAAGGTGACGTTTGCATAGTAGGTGACACCATTGATCATTTGAACCTCAAAATAATCTTCATCTGTAGTGGTGTGGATGCTCAAACCAGTACAAGAAACAGGCAGAGTTGATGCTTGAGTGGCAGTTGACTGACTGTCATTAGGCTCCAAAATATCTGAAACAAGTGTATTGCTGCCGGCACAATTTGTTGGTACAGAAGTTCCGTTTCCACCTGTACCATTTCCTGAACTAACAGTAAACTTCCAAATATCTAAACTCCAACTACCAATACCTGAATATCTACTAATATCTAAATAAACCAATCCGTTATGTGCAATAGATGATCCATTTGTAGTAACCATTTCTGGATTACTTTGCAAACTACTAGATATTAGATTCTGACTTGTATTATCATACAAACTCAAATCAAAATCATTGCTGGTTGTAGTACCATTTGGTAGTGTGGTGGTCGAATTAAATGATAGCCTCATGGTGACGCCTTGATTTGAACTTAGACTAACTCGTAACCAATCATGGTCATCGTTAATGTCCAATTCTCCAGTCCCAGATAAGTGTCCAGAAAAAATATAATTTACAGCATTGGTAGTATTATCAGAAGAATCTCCACCTGAGCCCATATCATTCTGATTTGGTCCTATAGCTTGAACAGGACTGGCAATAAGTGCCAAGGAACTAATCAACAGTAACAGAGCAACAAAAATTGGTCTCAAATTCGTAGATGTGGCGGGTTTGGCGTTATCACGCATGAACAATGCAATACGAACTCCCTTATCATATTCATGCAGGGCAAAAAATATCGGATTTGAACAGATTGTTCAAATCGCAGTTGGTGCAACGTGCCCTTCTTTCTTATCTTCAGGAGTTCTAACCCTTGACCAAACTCCGCTCATCAATTCATCATGATGATTTTGACAATAGTGGAAACGACGGTATGCCTCTCTAAATGAATAGGCTTTTTTGCCAGTTGCAACGAGATATCCTTCAGGAGAAAGGCGGGAAACAATAACTCCTTCATCTCCACAACCAGGTAAATCACAGACTGCAGCCTCCGCCATGGTATAGCGCTGACATAGGACTCACTTTAACTATTGTATTAGTGTTAAAAAAAAGTCCCTTTTTTGCAAGGGTGCGAGGTTAGAGAATAATTACAAATTATTCGGAATCTTCCTCGGTAGCAACAGGCTCAATCACAAGAAGAGGTATATTTGCTTCAATAGCATCGCCTTCAGAAATATTTACTGATATCACAGTTCCAGTAACTGGTGCTTGAACTTCATTCTGCATTTTCATCGCTTCTAAAATCAATACGACCTGGCCTTCAACAACTTCGTCACCCTTCTTTACTTCAACGGTTACTATTTTTCCCGGAATGCTGGAGGTGACAGTTCCTGATTTCTTTTTCTTTCCACCAGCACTGCGTTTTTTCTTAATCACAGGTGCTGCATCAGGTATTTGAATTTCAAAAGTCCTACCTTCAACGGTTGCAGAAAAGGTAGTGCCTTCGCCTTCGATTTCAACTTCAAATTCAGTTCCATCGATGATGACCTTTCTTGTCTCAGACATAATTTCACTTCCATGGTGAGCGACTAGCTCTGTGATTTAACAATGAAGATTTTCCAGAAAACATCC
>ENA-UZWR01003808-UZWR01003808.1-metagenome-genome-assembly--contig:-Day-1-25m-contig-3808_pt2 | contig 17503 bp, 29 predicted proteins | sample MGYA00260337_ERZ794897 | MGnify/ENA metagenome assembly ERZ794897 | reverse complement strand
GAAACCTGGCATTAGTGCATCTAATGCAATAAGCCAAATACCTAGACCACCAAATACTACTGCGAACATAATCCATAATGGGTTAATTTGCATTGTCTTTCCTTTTTGTTAAGTTACTCTTACGTTATATAGTAAGAAGTCATAGAATGCAATCTAGCAAAAGTATGGATTATTATATAATAAGTTTGTAAATAAAATAAAGGTTAGCCTTTTTCATAAAAAATATGATCATCAATAACGATTACTTCAACGTAAGAATCTGTCCAATATGGATCAACATAATTAGCGTGATACATAATAGCTTCTGAAATAGGGCTATTATTTGCTCGAGCCCAATCAAGAAGTACAATCTGTGCCACAAGCCCAGCATCTTCCCAAGCACGTTGCTCTAGTTTAGTTTTACCTGGCTTATCGCTTTTACCGTCATGGGTCCAGCTGAATTGCTTATTTTGCCAAACTACTTTACAAACACTGTTAGGGTAAGACGTATCGGTCATTCGATTGAGAGTAACCCAAGCAACCGCAACTTGTCCCAACACACTCTGATTACGGGCTTCAAAATAAATATTTTGTTGTAAACAAAATACGTCATCAGAAGTAACATGCTTTAATCGTTGTTCAGCTCGTGCTTCATTCCACTGAAGTGACACTATTGCAGTTACAGTTATCAGTATCATCACATTAATAGATAATGCAAACATACCAAGTATAAGTTTCAAACGGCTCAACATACTACTCCAATATCTGCTAACATTTTTTGTGCTAAGTTTAGATTATTTTGGTTATCATGATCCATCATTGCAATGAGTACCATTTCATGAAGTGTAATGGCTTGTTGAAATTCGTCATCATCAAGTGTTTCAAACCAAGTTAATAAATCTTCTTGTGTATCAAGATCCCACATAATATCCAGCAACTTTTTCTGTTGCTGTGTAATCCCTGGAATTGATATCATGACATTATACTCAATATACCAGCCACTACAATTAAACTCATTGTAGTACTCAATGTATTAATAGCCCAATTATTAATTGCTTCCAACATTATACAGTTACCTCTTCTATTTTAAAGTCAATTTCTGGATAAAACTCTTGATAAAGGCAAACAAACTCAGCTGCATTGCCATAACAATCTTCTGTAGTTTCAACTTCATTCACAAAAGTTTTAACTTCACCAGTTGGTAGTGTAGTTGTTCCGTTTAAAATAATGTTAAACTTTGTCATTTCATCATCTCCGTTGGTTGTACTATCTATAGCAAATGGTGCAACCATTGTCAAACACTTTTTTCGTTTTACCAAATAAAATTTTGAATTTCTTCGTAGACGAAAGAAGAGTCACTGTTTACTAGCTCTAATTCAGCATCAGTAAGTTCTGTTCCATCTGCATGTTCAGCAGACGCGATATAAGCATCACAAAATTTTGGATAGTCTTTCATGTCGACACCTTCGACTTCGATGTTTTGTAGTGTATTAAAGTCCATTTTATTTCTCCATTTGTGTTTAAGATACGTAACGTATAGCACCAATGCATATTAGTGTCAAGTACTTTTTTACAATAAAATGAATAAATAGTAATGAGAGTACAGAGTAATAAGTCTTAAACAGAGGAGTTCGATCTAACACATGATAGATCCAGTAAGCGCCATTGGCATGGCGGCCGCCGCATATCGCGGAATTAAGTCAGCAATAGACACAGGAAAAGAACTGCACGATATGGCAGGCACACTTTCTCAGTGGTCAACTGCTATGAGTGATTTAGACTTTTCACATAAGCAAGCACAAAATCCACCAATGTTTAAAAAACTGTTTGGTGCAAGTCAGATAGAACAAAATGCTCTAGAAATTTGGGGGCATAAACAAAAAGCAAAAGAAATGCGTGATGAAATGAAAACGCATATCAGCTTTTACTACGGTCCAAGTGCTTGGGATGAAATTGTACGCATTGAAGGACAAATGCGTAAGGAACGTGCGCAAGAAGTTTATCGCCTTGAAGAACGTAAACAATTAATTATAGAGTGGATAGTAGGCCTCGCACTGGTGGGAGCAGGGTTCTGTGTATTGGGTGTTATTGTTTACTTAATAGGCATGGGAACAGGGAAATGGTAATATGTGGTTATTAATGTGGTTTGTATTCATGGAAGATCAAGGTGTAAGGTATCATCATTTAGATACGTTTACAGCTGAAACACTGTGTACAGTAAACTTAAAAAAAGCATCAGTTATGGTAAACGACAAATCTGAAACAATAGAATGCGTTTATGTAGATATTAAAGGCTAAAAATATTTAATTTTTTACACTTAGCAATTAGTGTAGTACGCTTAATACCCAAGCACTTGCTTGCTTTTGTTTGATTTCCATTATGCTCCAATAATGCATCTTTTATTTTATCAATAATAAAATCATCAACATCATCGTCTAAACAATATTCTTCTGGTACAGGTAATGCTTCTGTCCAAGTCTCAAACAATTCAAAAAATGTATCTTGTTCTTCAATTTGTTGTGATTTCATAAAACTATTTATACATAGTTAACTGGTGTTAAAATTTTAACACCTAATCGATAAATACTGTAGTGAGAATATGTGCTAGACTATATACAAATGGGGAAATTCATGAAGTTTTTTTTAAAGACCACCATCTTAGCGGCTTTACTGTGGATGATAGCATCGAGTGTATCAGCACAAGTGGCAAACGATGCTGATGGTAACTTTGATGATACAAGTTACGTAGAAACTGATAGTACAACTACTAGCACTAGCACTGTGAATAGTACAAATACTAATACAAATAATAACAATACAGTTATGAGTGGTGGAACAACTAACACAAATACTAATAATAATACAAATACCAATACGAATACAAACAACAACACCACAACGTATACTGGTACTAATACAAACACGAATAACAACACCAACACAAATACCAACAACAACACCACAACGTATACTGGTACTAATACAAATACGAACACTAATAATAATGTTTTAAGCGGTGGTACCAATAATACAAATACGAACACTAATAATAATGTTTTAAGCGGTGGCACGAACAATACTAATACGAACACAAGCACGAATACCAATACAAACAACAATACCAACAATACAACTGTTAATAGTACAGCAACTAATACTAATAACAATGTTATAAGTGGTGGTACGAACAATACGAACACTAACAATAATACCAACACGAATACAAGCACTGTTAATCAAACTGTAAACAGCACTAACAATAGTACTGTAGACCAAACTGTTAATAGTACTAGTAATAATACAAACACGAATAACAATACTAACACAAATACCAACACCAATACCAACACCAATACAAACAACAATACAAATGAAACTACTGTTGACAGTACTAGTGACAACACTAATACAAATAATAACAATAACAACAGCACTATTACACAAAAGATAGAAGCTCCTCCCCCGAGTGCTATTGCTCCTACAGTAAATGCTGGCGGCAATGACACTTGTACAACTAGTATCAGTGGTGCAGTGCAAACACAAATTGTAGGTATTGCAGGCGGTACACATGTAAGAGATATGAACTGTGAAGCTTTAAAACTTTCTAAGACATTATATAACATGGGCATGAAGGTCGCGGCAGTTAGCTTACTCTGTCAAGACGAACGGGTTTATCGTTCAATGGAAATGGCAGGAACACCTTGCCCATTCGATGGCTCAATAGGTCAAGAAGCAAAAGACAAATGGGCAGCTAATCCAGAAAAACAACCTGTAGAAGTGCAGGCTGAAGAGGACAAAGAACGTGCAACTAACAACATGCTCAAGGGTGCTGCTGGCGGCGCTCTGCTTCTTCTTTTATTACTCTAATACAGTATTAGCACAAACAATTGCGCCAAATAACGACTGTCCTGTTACAATCTTTTCTGGTACTGGAAATGAAAATGCATTCATTGACAACCGTGGCACTAGGAACTATGCCGTTAATCCAAATGACTTACAGTGTAAAACACTTGACCTAAATGGTAATGTAGGATATATTGTTGAACAAACTATGGGCTACGATGCAAATGGCAACCCTGTAGCAGTGTATTCTGAAACAGATGGTTCTTATACTTTTGCACAAGATACTTTAAGTAACAAAATTATATCATCTACCCTTGCTATCAATGAAGCACTACAGCAGGCTGGCGTTAGTATACAGTTTAGAGGCTTTGGCTATGAATGGGAAGTTAAGAAACCTAATGCTAGTAGTGCCTTAAAACTCTCAGTAAAAATATATGGACCGAGCAACAACGGTGGCGCCTCGTCAAACGAAAACGTAATATACAGTGCAGAATACAACTATGCTAATCAATCTTTTGCAGATTGGACATCCTTTGATGAGGATCATCCCCCGCCGGGATTCTTTACAGTTGAAGATGATTGGTATGTAGAAATGTCTATGGAGGGCAACGGCCAAGGCAGTGGTGTGCGTGGAATGAAAATGACATTCGCATATGCACATCGAGCAGGAATCGGAGACACCTTTGATCCTGACTACGATTATGGAGCAGCTGATGACTTTGCGGCAGCTTGTAATTCAGACCCGTTAAGTTCAGAGCAATGTCCAGGCTATCAGCAAGCATATACTAACCAACAATGTTCAAACGATCCTCTTTACGATTCAAGTTGCAGTGGATACGAACAAGCATACACTAATCAACAATGTGCAAACGATCCATTATATGACAGTAGTTGTGCAGGATATGAACAGGCATATACTGATCAGCAGTGTTCACAAGATCCGTTATACGATTCAAGTTGTAGCGGATATCAGCAAGCATATACTGATCAGCAGTGTGCAAATGATCCATTGTATGACGAATCATGTTCAGGATATCAACAAGCATACACACAACAACAGTGTTCAGCAGATCCGTTATATGACTCAAGTTGTGACGGTTATGATGATGCATATGAACAGCAACAGTTTGATGAACAATGTAGAATGGATGCACAAAGCAGTAATATGTGTCCAGGATATATTGAACCAACTCCTGAAACTTATGATGATCTAAGCACACAGTCTAGTGACGGACAGGATGACGGATCAGACGCAGGCAATCCTGAACCAGAAACATTTACAGGAACAAGCGACCCAGTAGATCAAAGCACAGGAATGGTAGATACTAATTCAGGAGTAGACATTCAAAACACAACAGGTATTGATATTGAAGCAGCTACTGGTGTTGACTTAGAAGCAACTACTGGTATTGACATTGAAGAACAAACAGGACAACAAGATTTTAGTGAACCGCCTCCACCAGAGGAAGAAATATATGAAGATCCTATCGTTGATGTAAGTTCTGGAGAAGATGTACAAGCAACTACAGGCATAGATGTCGAACAGTCGACAGGTGTTGATGTAGACGCCGCAACAGGTGTAGTTGATATGCAAGAAGAATTTACAGAGCCTGTAGAAATATTTACAGATCCTGTAGAAGAATTTACCGAAGTAGAAACGTTTACAGAGACAGTTGAAGCGTTTGAAGAGCCAATTGTAGAAGAGCCAATTGTAGAGGAAACAGAAGCTACAGTTGAAGAAACTATAGAAGAAGTTATTGAAGAAGAATTAGTAGAAGAAACTATTGAGGAAATTATAGAAGAAGTAATTGAAGAAGAAGTAATTGAAGAAGAAGTAATTGAAGAAGAAACAGTAGAATCTCCAATTGCAACTGTTGCAAAACGATCAAGTGTAAAAACTAGAGCACTTAATATTGCAAGTACCACAACTAAAGCAGCAGAACAAGTGGCGTCAACACAAGCACAACAGAGTACACAATCTAGCACAGGTGGATATAGTGCAGGCAATAGTGCAAATAGTACAGCACAGAATACTGGAGGTACTGAAAATAGTAATACAGGAAATACAGGTGCAAGTGCTAACAATAGTGGCGCTAGTCAAGATACAGGACAAGATACAGGACAAAGTAGTAGCGACTTTGCTAACAATAACGGAGGAGGGTCAACAAGCGGAGGGTCAACAGGATCACAAACATCATTCACAACAGGCAGTAATAGTTCTATGCAAAACTTTAGCACAGGACAAACAACACTACAACAGGGAGACAGCGGCATCGCTGCTCTCAATTCTGGAACATCTACAGAAATGCTTGCAGGCACAGGGGTTTCTACAGTAGATGTTACAGGTGCAGCTGATTACGGACAAACTCAGGAGTCAACATATTCCTTTGGCGGCAATATAGATGCAACTGTAGCAGCGGAGATATCAAGTATAATTGCAGCAGAAATAAACGCATTTATAATTGATATGACAAAGCGAGTATTAGAAGAAGCAAATGAAATGGGAGAACCGTTAGACGAAGTTAGTCCAGAAGATTTGTTAGAACAACAGCAACTAGAAGACGATCTAGTTGAAAAAGCACTAGCAGGTGATGACAGTGAAGATGCACAGGCAGCACTACTAGGGTACAATCCTAGCTTCCGTCAATACATACAGCCGCAAATGCCAACTAATAACGATTGGTATAGTTCTGAAGGGATATACACTGACCAGAAGGTTTGGGATAACCCTAGTGCTAGATTTTTTAATGGTTCAAGTGATGAGCTACATAAAAAAATGGTAAGGGAACAATACAATGATTGAATGTCTAATTAGTTTAGGATTGAGTATGCATATGGGGTTTGAATATGATTATAACCAAATACATCCAAATTTTAGATGTACACAAGAACAAATATTTGCTGGAGTGTTTTTAAACAGCGAAAATAAAGTAAGTATATACACTGGGGTAAATATTTTTGAAAATATAGAAGTAGGAATGATTACTGGCTATACTGATTACAAAATTACGCCAATGATAAGATGGAAGAAAGACAATTGGTTTGTTATGCCTGGGATTGAAAATGGCAGACAAGTAGGAATTGTTTTTGGATTAGAAATACCAATAGGAGATTAAATATGGCCGAAGTAGAAGTAGGTGGAGTAAAATTTACAGGTGGCAAGATGTTTGCTGTTATAACTGCACTCAGCACATTGGGTGGAGTTGCATGGGGTGGGTTTGAATTTTATAACGATTATAGAAATATGAAAGAACAGATACAAGAATATGTTGCTCCAGATCTTAGTGGATTGCAGGAGCAACTAAGTGTGTTAAATTCTCAATTAGAAAGAGTTGAACAAACAAATGCAACTAAGTTAATTGCAATTGATGATTCAGTAATTAAGGCTTTGGACTATACAAGAGATATTAGAAACCAACTTAAAGCTGACATACAAAGTCTAGAAGCGGCAACTGATAGTACCGAATTCAGAGTTAAGAAAACAGAAGATAATATTGAGAACCAATTAGAAGCAAGTGAATCCAGACTTAAAGCAACACAACAAGAAATTAATAATACATTAGAAATTATTAGAACACAAATGGATGTCATTAGAGTTGAGACTAGTGCAACACTACGTGAAATTGAAAATACTGTTAGAGAGTCAGAAAAAGATGTTAGGGATAATATGCGTGAAACCGAAGAACGTATTGATAAGGAAATGAGTAAATTAGATAACAAGGTTAATGAAAGAATAGACGAAGCACTTGATAATCCTCTTAATGATATGAATAAATAACTACATACATAATAAACTTATTATAGGAGAAGATTAATGAGCGAAGATAAAGTCGAGTTGAGTAAACAGGAAAAAGCGGAGGCATTTGTAGCAGGGGCTGATGTAGAAGCACATGCTGAAGCTGGAGCAAGTGCAAGTGCTGAAGTAACTGATTCAAGTGTTGCGGCAACTGCTGAAGCACATGCCGAAACTGGAGCAAGTGCAAGTAGAACAGATACTGTTGGTGATGTTGAAATTACAAACGAAGCACATGTTGGTGCAGAAGTACATGCAACCGCAGAAGCACAAGCTGGTGTAGATGATAGAAATGCATATGCTGATATTGGTGCCGAAACTGGTGCCAGTGTTGAAGCTGGCACAAGTACTAGTGCAAACGTAGGTGATGTGACTATTACTAATGAGTCATCAGCAACCGCTTTTGCAGAAGCTGATGCAGGTGCCCATGCACAGGCTGGAATGGATGGTATTTCTGGTGAGGCTGGTGCTCATGCTGGTGTTGGTGTAGGGGTTGAAAACTCAACTAGTGCATATGATGACGCAGGGAATGGCGGAAGCATTGGGGCTGGTGTAAGTGTTGGTGCTCAAGTAGGTGCTGATGTTGGTGGTGGTGCAACAATGGAAGATGGTGTTGCAACTATCGGTGTTAGTGGAGAGGTTGAATTACTTGCAGGTGTTGAAATTGATGCTAGTGTTAGTGTGGATACAAAACCAGCAGTAGAGGCAGTCACCCAAACCTCAAAAGCAGTTGCAGAAGCATCACATCAAGCAGCATATGACACTGCTAAATTAGCAAAAGAACAAGCAGATGCGGCTGCGGAAGCCGCACAAGTAGAAGCAGATCGTGCCGCTGCTATGATAAAGCAACAACAAAAAGAAGCCGAGGCGGCTGCTAGAGAAGCAGCTGAAGCTCTTGCACGTCATAATAGAGAATTACAAGTAGAAGCAAAACGTGTTGCAGCCGAGGCTGAATCTCAACGCCGAGCTGCTCAGAAAGCAGCACAGGTTGCAGCTCAACAGGCAGCAGAACAAGCGGCTGCGGCACAACGTGCGGCGGAACAAGAAGCTAAACGTGTTGCAGCAGAAGCTCAAAGACAAGCAGATGCCGCTGCTAAAGCAGCAAGGGATGCAGAAAATGCAGTAAAACATGCAGCTAAGAAACTTAAATTTTGGTAATTAGCAATAAATACTCCTGAGAGAAGACAAAGGAGAACTCGATGGCGGCAGCGAAAAAAGCTAAAACACTAGAATCATCATCTAAATATAACCAATTAGATGCTGATGGCGATGGTATTATTACAGACGATGAAATGGCACAGGCTGAGGCAATTATGGAACTTGAATTTCGTAAAGTAACAATGGAGAATGAAGATAAAAAGCAAGATGCACAGCGTAACATGGCATGGTTTGCACTAGCTGGAATGTTGTTGTATCCATTTGCAGTTGTTATTGGTGTAGCACTAAACTTAGTGCAAGCAAGTGAAATTTTAGGAGATATGGCGAGTGTGTATTTTGTATCAGTTGCTGCTATTGTTGCTGCATTTTATGGATCACAGGCGTACACCGCTAAAGCAGTATCTAAACCAGTAGCCAAAAAAGCCGCAAAGGATGACGATTGGTAGGTTACAATTGAGCTAGCTCAATTAATGTAGCACTAAGATTAATTTCAGGATCCGCAACTTGTGTATGTTTAACCATACTGTTGCGGATCACCACAATCGCTTCGTCATGTTTATCATCAGTATCACCAAAAAAGTTAACATTACGATAAAGCCAACGATACATATCCTCATACTCATCTTGTCTAGCATTTGCAACAATAAGTTTACGTGCTTCAGAAATCTTACCTGACTTAAACAAATCTACCATAGTAATGCGCCAACCAGTATCTTGTTCAGATACATCACCAATGTTTAGTATATTATCAACAACTGCCATCTGTACATTATTAATAGTTTTACGCATATCTGGATATGTTGCTCTTACAAAACTATCAAGTGTTTCAATTTCAAATTGTACTTTATTTTCAACAAGTATTTCTGCAATACGTACTGTAAAGTCTGTTTCATCCAAACTAGTAATATGAAACCCTTGGCATCTACTATGAATAGCTGGAATAATCTTGTTGGGATAATTACATGTGAGAATAAAACGTGCTGTTGAATGGTATTCTTCCATTACTCCACGTAATGCTGCCTGTGCTTGGTGTGACAGATAATCAGCTTCATCAAGCAACACAACCTTAAAGTCACCCCAAGGCATGGTTTGTATAAAATTGATAATCGATTCTCTAACATCGTCAACACTATTTGTGCGACTTGCGTTAATAACAAGCACATCAGCAGGCTGTACATCCAAGTCATTAATAAGCACTCTTGCTAATGTTGTTTTACCTGTGCCAGCACTGCCACTAAACAATAGATGTGGTATTCCCCCATCTGCAATCCAGCTCTTTACTTGATTTTTTTGTGCATTATCTTTAAATACGTATTCGTCAACTGTTTTTGGACGATACTTTTCTACCCAAATGTCTTTCACTTATACTATCCTCTATAATTTTTTCTAATTGTAACACCCATTGTGGGTTTCTGTCAATCATTTCATCGACATATTTGTCATCATCAAGAAATTGTTTTAAACTAACTTTCTGTAATCTCTGTGACACTGTGATCCTCCATTACTTCATTTGTTTGACTTTCAGCAATTTCTATAGCTTGTTCTAAGCTGTCTGCATTGTATTCAAGTATCTTTCCAATACGTACACTGTTTACTTCTGAAAATCCTAAATATTTTAGTGCATGGGTAACAGCATTTCCTGCATTATCTAGTATACCCGGTTTCAATGTTATTATTGCTTTGTACATATTTGGTAATCTAACTTGCCTGCAATTTTCTTTCTCTAAGCCGTATACTGTTCCATGACATCCGGCGCATCGTACTGCAAATGCGCTACTAGGTAACTCCATTACAAGTTCTCTGTTGCGACATATGCAGTTCATAATTTAGCTATATGTGCTGCGACATCTGCCATTCTACAACTAAACGCCCATTCATTGTCGTACCATGCTAGCACACGAACCAAATGGTTGTCAACCACTCTTGTTTGATCAGGTGCAAAGATACAACTTTCTGTTGTTGTGTTAAAGTCACTGCTTACTAGTGGTAGTGTTTCATATCCAATGATACCACGCATCTCAGAACAATCTTTCACAGCACGATTAACAGTATCCTCACTAACTTCCATTTCAACTTGCACAGTAAGGTCTACACAACTTACGTTTGGTGTTGGCACCCTAATGCTACTGCCTTTAATTTTGCCAGTCATTTTTGGATATACTAGACTAAGCGCACTTGCAGCACCAGTGCTGGTAGGAATAATGTTAACACCGCCTGCTCTTGCTCTATATGGATCTTTGTGCTTTTTGTCTATAGTAGCTTGGTCACCTGTGTAACTGTGTATGGTTGTCATTTGACCATTTACAATAGTAAATGCTTCGTCCAATACTTTAACAAGCGGAGCAAGACAATTTGTAGTACAACTTGCATTACTTACCACATGCTCAGTACGTTCAATGTCTGTGTGATTAACACCATACACCACTGTTCGTTTACATTCTTTAGCAGGTGCGCTGATAACAACTTTACGAGCGCCATTAATAGTATGATTGATACACTTTAGTCCATTGTTGTATGCACCAGTACATTCTAGTACAACATCAACATCTTCCCATTTGATCTTTTCGATGTCACGTTCTTCTGTCCAAACTATAGGATCATGTATATTACCTAGATATCTACCATGAACACTGTCGAACTTTAACAAGTGCATATTAGTATCTCTGCCGCCTGTAGCATTAATTTGTACCACTTGCATATCACTGCGTTGATCCATTATGTGTCTTGCTACACAACGTCCGATTCTGCCGAATCCATTAATGCCAATTTTAATCATATTTAAAGTACGTTCCGTCTATGTTATGAGTGTTACTGTTACTCAGTGCCCACCAAAAACAATTCCATTTACTGTATCTCGCATACAGTGGCATTCTACTTTGATCTTGTCCATACATGCGAATTCCTTCTGCACGTAAATGAGTGTACCAAAGTTTAAAATTGTTATACCTCTTCTTCAACTTTGATCATGCCTTTTTGTCCACACTTAGGACAAAACCATTCGCCTCTGTCCATTCTAAACTTCTTTTGCATTACTGCATAGGTAAAATAGCATTTACAGTTCTGGCATGTTATATGAAATATATATTCTAGATGCGCACTGAATGTCATACTGGTGTTGCTTCTACTATCTCTGCACTTGGAAAGACTTTTTGAATTCTGTCGGCAGCATTGGTTTTACCTGAGGCTCTAATATAAGCAACACCTTTGCCTTGTGATATTTCTAAATCAAAATTATCTTGTGCAGTTTTATGAACTTCGATTACTTTGTCATCAGGCAAATTAAAAAGTACTTTATACGAAATATTTGTTGAAAAGTTTATTATATTACTCATAGCTATTCAAACTTTGCTTTTGCTGTTGGAGCAGCATGTTCTAATGCTTCTTTAGGTCCGTCCCATATGCCCATAATATCTTTTGGATCTAGTGCATACATTTTCTTGCCTTCTGGATGATCTACATCAAATCCACGACTCCAACGTCCGTGCGGTACTGCTACTAAGTCTCCTGCTTTAACATCATTGGATACTGCATTGTCATCGCCAACACTGTGAATTTCAAAGAACCGTGTTTTAATTCCTGTTTCACTTCCATTGTCGTCTAGTGTAATAACTCCGCCTTTTGTTTTCCCCATACCTGGCGGATTAACAAAAAAAGCAAGCACACTATGTCTAATTGCTTTAATATTTTTCATCAATTACTCCTTGATTAATTCTTGTAATATCTCTAAACATGCATCGCTATTATTAGGTGCACCTTCGTTAATAGCCATTTTAACACATTCTCTAGTAAAGTCTAGTGGAAAACGTACACCGTCTCTATCCATGCCTGTATTAATCAAATACACATTACAGTCGTTGGCATGTACTTTTTGTATTAATAAATCACTATACTCTTTTACTGCTCTTGGCATAAATGGCGAACCATAGCAAGGTGAGAACAAAGGTTTAATTTCATCTGTTCCTGCTTCTGTACCTGGCATTTGACTGGTATATCCTGTTTCAAAGAAACGTCTAATAGTTCCGTTTGTAATTTTACTTACTGGTGGAAATACACCTTTAGCATCCATTGTTAAAAAGAAAATATTAGTTGGATGGTCGAACATTTTTGATGTGTGATATGCATTTTCTACACAGTCAATTGGATAACTTAGTCTAGCATTTGACACACCTGGGTTTTCTACAACCAATGTATCACGTTCACGGGCAAGTTCTACTGCATTAAAAATAGTTGGATGCGTTTCTGGTGTAAGGCCTTCTGACTTTGCATAGCATCCTGTTTCTATCATTTGAATGCCGTTCTGCTCCCATGCGACTTCGTCATCACTAATAAGCTGATAATCAGGATCACTACTAAGTGTTGTCTTGCCTGTGCCGCTAAGTCCAAACATTAAGTTTGTTGTATCATTATAGGTAAATGCACTACAATGCATAGGAAGTGCGCCACTGTCTGGTAACATAAAACTAATAATACCAAACACACCTTTTTTAATCTCACCTAAGAAAGTAGTGCCTGCAATAAGCATCACTTGTTCATTTAAGTGTACATGTATCTTGGGCTCAGTAACTACTAGGTCTGTGTTATGTAGTATTGTCCAGTCAGCTGTGTGTTCTAATCCGTTTTCCTCTACAGTAAACATGTTGCGTACAAACTGTGCATGTCTGTCATCATTTGTTTCTACTCTAAAGCATATTCCACATGTATAAAACACAAGATTATGATTATATTCTAGTTCATACATTTCGTTATGAAAGTCTTTGAAGTCTTGTTCTTTACCAATTTTATTATACTTAGGCCTCGACATGTCTAAGTATTTTGTTTTATGTCCAAAGAAGTATTTGTTCTCAGGACTGCGACCAGTTGGACTGGTGGTTATGCTAATGTTGGTCATTATTCCTCATCTAATGATATTTCTAAAGTTTCGATGCTTCCGTCATCGAATTCAATTTCGACATACTTTGTTCCGTCTTGTCTAGTTCTAGTAATTTTACTTACGGGTTCTGGAATATTTTCTTGTTCAAATTCTTCATCTAAATCAGGCATAGTTGGTGTTTCTACTTCTGGTTCAGGCTGTGGGGTAGTCTTTTGTACAATTGGCTTTGTATCACTAATGGGTTGTTGTTGCGGTGGCTCTACCATATTTTGATGAGCTACTGCAATATCTTCTACTTTAACTTTAACACTACCGTCATTATTAAGACGGTCACCACGAGCATTCATAAGAACATTACTCACTGCTCTAGTTTGTTCATGCTTCATAGCCATACTAGCCATGTCAATAATTCTGCCACGGGCTGTTTTAACTCCTCTACTCATCTTAAAAACTCCTTATAGTCTAAATCGTATTTAATACTATCAACTTTATGTACACCAATTAAATACAAGATATAGCTTGAAACGCTACTTCCTCTGCCAACACCCCACAAGATATTGTTACTTTTTAATTCAGCTACCATATATACTAGAAACTTTAGTACAGGAAACATATCACGCTTTTTAAATTCTTCAAGTTCCTCAACGCATCTGTCATAATTTTCTCTAGGACTTAGTCCTAGTATATAATCCACGATGTTTAGTTGTTTAAATTCTTCTGGTATCCACCAATTGTCAGCATTTTTATAACTATACTTATCCTCACCATTTCTACTAGGATTAGATACTTCAATTTCATCACCAAATTTAAATAAGGTACTAAAATGATTAAATTGGTCAATAATTTCAGGGTTATAAGTTATAACCTTTTCAAAGGTTTTTCCTTCTAGCATTGCTTCCACTAGATCATTTTCCTTAACAACAATTTCATTATAGTTATTCAATTTCATCCTATATTTAACACATCTTCATCAGGGTCTTTACCATCGTCTTGTGCTTTGCGTAAATCATCACTTGCTAATTCAGATCTCATATGTATCTGCAAATAATCTATCATATTCTGAATTTGATCTACAACATCCTGTGACATACCAGTCTGGTATGCTATACTATGTTTTTTTCGAAGTTCTAATAATTTCTCTGTTAGTTGATCTTGTGACATTCCTGTATAATCTGTAAACATGTTTAAATATAACACTATGACATAAATTTGTCAAGTATCATCCTTTCGTATGCTATTGTTATAGTTGATTGCTTCTTGTAAGATAGATAAATTATATCCATTCTTTTTAGCTGTAGTTACTAAAGCAAATGTATCTTTAGGAAAACAATGTCCACCAAATCCACGTTCTGATGTTACTTGTGTATGGCTTTTGCCAATTCTTTCATCTGCTCCAATATATTCTGATACTATTTTATAATCAATATTAGTTACTTTACACAAATCAGATATCTGATTAAAGAATGCAACTTTAGTTGCTAAGAAACTGTTGCGGAAGTATTTTATAAGAATAAGCTCTTCAGGTTTAAAAATATTAACGTTAACATCCATGGCACCTGTAAACAGGTTTGCCCAAAACGTAACATCGTCACCACCCATCATTATTTCTTTAGTATTTGCGAAATCTTGTAATGCAGTATCTGCACGAAGAAATTCTGGACTAAATGTAAAATTGTTGTTTGGAAACATATGTTTTAGTGTTTGCCAACCTTCTAAACTAATTGTACTTTTAATCAGTATTGGAACATTAGGTGCAAGTCTAACCACATCATATACATTGTCCATATGACAGCCGCCATGTGAACCTTGTGGTGTACTCACACATATAATTACTGCATCAGGTTGATTAAAATTCTTATACTTTAATGCTGGGTCATATATTTCAATATCATAGTGAGATTTTAAAACATTATGGTGTGCTTTACCAACAAATCCATAACCTGCTATTCCAATTTTCATTCATATTCCTACTAGTATTAACAACTTTTATTATACGCTATAATAACCGTAAGTCAAGAAAAAAGGCCCTATTAAAGAGCCTTTTTAGTCTATGTTTATTAATTATAATCCGCTTGGAACAATAACGTAATGTATTGCTAGGACCAGTGCAACACTTGCACCCAAGCCTACCATCATTTTGCCAAAGTCTTTTGCTACCAACGGAAACACACTCTTAGTTTTCTTTTTACCAAAGTATGTTGCCATAGCCAACTCACGTCCGGCAAGTAGCCCGACAAAGACCCACGTAGTTGACATTGGAATATCATTTAACTCTTTGAAGAAGTACAAGCACAACCAATAGAATAGATCAATCAGTGTTGCTGACCTTACGTATCGTGTGTTGTGTTTCTCCAATACAATCTGTTGTATCTTGCCGCCACGCTCTCTAAACATAAAGAACAAGCCCACAACAAATACTACGCTGATCATTAACATTAGATCAACTGGAATGACTCTTGGAAGGAACACAGCTATGTTAGCCATATCATGTGACAACCAAGTCCACCATAAGCCGCCTGTGGCTACCCATTGTGCGATGCGCCAGAACTTCTTATTGCTTTCAGTGACTGGAGCAGTTTCATCATACCAGCGTCCAAAGTACTTGTGTATTGCAAACCATACTACATATGCAAAGCCCGCCGCAACGCCGTAGCCCATGATTGATTTCATCAGCATCTTCTCTAGTACAAAGGTACTTGCGAATACACTTAGCACCAAGAAACTTGTGCTAACTGGTACACCCATCCTTGTAAGTGCTACAAGAATAGCAGGTGCGGCTGCGTGATACCATTGTACTTCTTGCCACGGTATTTTGTTTAGTCTTCCGTAACTGATGTCCCCACCATTTACTGTCCAACCGTACCATAAGGTTGCAAGTAACACTGCACTTGCGGCTCCCCATAATACTTTGTAGTTGAATCGCTCATTGTTTGATGCCATCCAAGTACCCAGCGTTTGTACTGAATCGTTTGCTATAACCGCATATGCGGCAAGCAGGAACCCCACAAGGCTCCATAAAGTGAGTGCGTCCATAATAATCTCCTTTGCTTGACGGCTTTACCCCGTCGCTCACAAATATAATACTTTTGTATTACAAAAATTATTTATTACTCAACAAACTGTGCTAAATTAGGTGGAACCCAGTTGGGTCCTTTTAATACTTTCCCGTCTTCACGTTTGCGTACTTTGCCTGTGTCTGGATCAATCTTGGCAAAGTTTGTATCCATTACTTCACGCCAAGCCGCTTCGCCATCCCAGCCTGCGGCACGTATTGCGCCCATAGTAACAACTAGAATGTCTACTAGTGCGTCTAGTTGTTCGACTTTATCGTCCGCTGCTACTGCTTCTTCTAGTTCGCATACTTCTTCGTCAATAAGACCAAGATACATTTTGTAGTTTGCTTCACTTGCTGGTTGGTCACATGCTGTGCCAAATTTGTTTACGTCTTCAAATGGGTTTGTCATTGTCATTTATACCTCTAAATCTATAAATTGTCCCTGTGTCTCTCCGGGGCTTACTGTTGTGCCAACTCTATCATATCGAAGAGCAGCTTGGTCTCTTAGTGCTTGTATTTCTCTGAAACGCTCTTCTACTTGTCTAGTCTGATCTAATTTAAGATCTGAACGTGTTGCAGCTTCTACAACTCGAATACGTTCTTTTTCCATTGGCGGTTTAATGTGTTCACTATTTGGATACACATTCGGGTGTCCATATTTGCTAGCTTGTATAGCTTGATACATTTCAAATGGCATGCCATGAGTTGGTGTTGTTTTCATTATGGATCTTCTCCTGCTTGTACTATCATTTTAATATTTTGTGCAAGGCGTTCATTGAACTCTTCATCAGTTTGTGTAACCAA